>Ga0181606_10004362_pt1 | contig 11804 bp, 10 predicted proteins | sample 041ome_10_FD_132994 | JGI IMG/M metagenome (GOLD analysis project Ga0181606, IMG submission 132994) | Coastal salt marsh microbial communities from the Groves Creek Marsh, Skidaway Island, Georgia - 041412US metaG (megahit assembly) | ecosystem: Environmental > Aquatic > Marine > Intertidal... | reverse complement strand
TTCCTTGCAAATGAATGCGGGATGGAGCCGCTTGAAGTTGGCACACCGTACCTCCACCGGGCACATCTGGCAGATGAGCTGATCGCATTGCCTGAAACCGCCCGGCTGAGCGAGGGCCAAGACGTCGATAAGCAGCTCGACCGTGTACGTGCCGAGAAGCCTGATCTTACTGTATGCGGGTTAGGCCTTGCCAACCCGCTTGAGAGCGAAGGCCTGACCACTAAATGGGCGATCGAACTCGTTTTCTCGCCGATTCACGGTTTTGAACAGGCCGGCGATCTTGCTGAACTCTTTGCGCGCCCGCTCCGGCGGCGCGATGTGCTGGAGGTTTAGCGATGCAGCTGGCTGTCTGGACATATGAAGGTCCGCCGCATGTCGGCGCAATGCGCGTGGCGACAGCGATGACTGGCATGCATTACCTGTTGCATGCGCCGCAGGGTGACACCTATGCCGATCTTCTGTTTACGATGATCGAACGGCGCGGCAAGCGCCCACCGGTCACTTATACAACCTTCCAGGCGCGCGACTTGGGCAAGGATACAGCCGAACTGTTCCAGCAGGCTGCGCGCGATGCATTGGAACGGTACAAGCCGCAAGCGCTGATGGTCGGTGCCTCCTGCACGGCAGAACTAATTCAGGACGATCCGGCAGGTCTTGCCGATGCCATGCGGCTTGATTGCCCGGTGATCCCGCTCGAGCTTCCAAGTTATCAGCGCAAGGAAAACTGGGGAGCGGCAGAAAGCTTCTACCAGATTGTCCGCAAGTTGGCTGATCCTGAGGTATCCGCAGGGCCAACCGAAGGGCGCTGTGCCAAAGTAAACCTGCTCGGTCCGACCGCGCTAGGCTTCCGTCATCGCGACGACGTGGCGGAGGTTCGCAAGCTGCTTGATCAACTGGGATGCGAAGTAAATCTTGTCGCTCCGCTCGGCGCGTCGCCGCAAGACATTACCCGCATTGGTGCGGCAGACTTCAACATCGTGCTGTACCCTGAGATTGGGGATGAAGCCGCGCGCTGGCTGGAGCGGCAGTTCGGCCAGAAGGCCGTGCGAACTGTTCCCATCGGTGTCGGCGCAACGCGCGATTTTATCCGCGAAGTGGCAGAGCTTGCCGGGGTTGATCCGGAGCCTGCGCTGGCAGACACAAACTCGCGTATGCCGTGGTGGAGCCGCTCTGTCGACTCGACCTATCTCACTGGCAAGCGCGTCTTCATTTTTGGCGATGCGACGCACGTTGTGGCGGCTGCTCGCGTTGCAAGCGAGGAACTGGGCTTCGAAATCTGCGGACTTGGCTGCTATAATCGCGAATTCGCGCGCGATGTGCGCGCAGCTGCCGCAAAATACGGCATCGAACCGCTAATCTCCGACGATCACTTGGAGGTCGAGGAGGCCATTTCTGCCGCTTCCCCCGAGCTGGTGCTTGGCACGCAGATGGAGCGCCATATTGCCAAGCGGCTGGGGCTCGCTTGTGCTGTGATCAGCGCGCCGGTGCATGTGCAGGATTTCCCCGCACGTCATAGCCCACAAATGGGTTTCGAGGGTGCAAATGTGATCTTTGACACGTGGGTTCATCCGTTGGTGATGGGCCTGGAAGAGCATTTGCTGACCATGTTCCGCGAAGACTTCGAATTTTCCGATGAAGCTGGTCCATCGCATCATGCCGCGCACGCATCAAAAGCGCACGTTGAGACCTCAGCGCCCGAGGAAACGCCGATCGCCGCCAATGAAGCGCAATGGACGGAAGAAGCCGAGCGCGAACTCAAGAAGATTCCATTTTTCGTGCGTGGAAAGGCCCGCCGGAACACAGAAGCATTCGCCGTTGAACAGGGGCGCGCGGCGATCGACCTCGAAACGCTCTATGACGCGAAGGCGCATTATGCACGGTAGAGGCCACCCTCCTGTGCGCGTCGCGATTGTGACGCTGGACAACCACTTGAAAGGGGCGGTAGATCGCGCCGGTGCTGAGCTGGCGGCAGACAATGTCTTGCTAAGCTTGCATGCAGCATCCGATTGGGAGCGCGAGGACGGCGCTTACGAACGTACGCTCGATGCGATCGAGCACGCGGACATCATCATTGCGACCATGTTGTTTCTGGATGATCATATCCGCATGGTTCTGCCTGCGCTGGAGGCGCGGCGCGACAATTGCGATGCGATGCTGGGCCTGATGTCAGCCGGCGAAGTGGTCAAACTCACTCGCATGGGCGGCTATGACATGAACAAGCCCGCCAAGGGCATGCTTGCCATGCTGAAAAAGCTGCGCGGTTCGAAAAAGGCGGGTGCAAGCTCTGGCGCGGGGCAAATGAAGATGCTGCGCCGACTCCCTATGATCCTGCGCTTCATCCCAGGCACCGCGCAAGACGTACGTGCCTATTTCCTGACGTTGCAGTATTGGCTTGCCGGGTCAGATGAGAACGTCGTTGCGATGGTGCGCTGCCTGATCGACCGCTACGCTTCAGGCGACCGGCTGACGCGGCGCGGCATGACGCCAGCGGATGCGCCGGTCGAATACCCTGAAGTCGGGGTTTACCACCCGCACACACGACAGCGCATTTCGGAAAGCCTGCGCTTGCTACCGCGCAAGCAGGGCAAGCATGGTACAGTCGGGCTGCTGCTGCTGCGTTCGTACCTTCTTGGCCGCGACACCGGGCATTACGACGCAGCTATTGAAGCTCTCCAAAATGCCGGAATGAAAGTTGTTCCGGTCTTCGCGAGCGGGCTCGACGCACGACCAGCGATCGAGAAATTTTTTGTCGACCGTGACGGATGCCCATCTGTCGATGCCATCGTGAATCTGACCGGGTTTTCGCTCGTCGGAGGGCCGGCTTACAATGATGCTGATGCCGCGGTCGAAACACTTTCCGAGCTCGATATCCCTTACATAGCCGCCCATGCGCTCGAGTTTCAGAGTGTCGAAGAATGGCGCGGCCGGCACCAAGGCTTGTTGCCGCTCGAAGCGACGATGATGGTCGCGATTCCAGAACTGGACGGAGCGATCTTGCCGAGCATCTACGGCGGCCGCTCGGGCAAGGGGACAGACGTCTGCGAAGGTTGCGAGCGCAAGTGCCAACTGCCGGACAATAACGGCCTTCGCGCCATGCAGGGCTGCCCCGAGCGCGCAGAAGCTTTGGCGGCCAAAGTTGTCAAATTGATAGCGTTGCGCAAGTCCAAGCGCGCACAGCGCAAACTTGCCATGGTGCTGTTCAACTTCCCGCCAAATGCAGGCGCAACCGGCACTGCCGCGTTCCTAGCGGTGTTTGAATCGCTGCATGCAACGCTGAAACGGCTCGGTGATGAGGGGTACTCGGTAGAGGTGCCTGAGACTGTCGAGGCCTTGCGCGAAGCGATCCTCAAGGGAAATTCGGAACGGTTTGGCAGCGATGCCAATGTTGCAGCGCGCATCGCGACTGACGATTATGTGCGCAGCGAACCGCATTTGGCAGAGATCGAAGCGCAATGGGGACCCGCGCCTGGTCGCCAGCAATCGGACGGGACCGGCATCCATGTGCTTGGCGCACATTTCGGCAATGTGTTTGTTGGAGTGCAACCCGCGTTTGGTTATGAAGGCGATCCTGTACGGTTGCTGTTCGACGGAACATTCACGCCGACTCACGCCTTCAATGCTTTTTATCGCTGGCTGCGCGAAGATTATTGCGCGCATGCAGTGCTTCATTTCGGTACACACGGAGCGCTGGAATTCATGCCGGGCAAGCAATCAGGCATGTCTGGCGAATGCTGGCCTGAGCGGTTGATAGGCGATCTGCCGAATTTTTATCTCTATGCTGCCAACAATCCTTCCGAAGGTATTCTGGCCAAGCGACGCTCTGGCGCGACTTTGGTTAGCTATCTCACCCCTCCACTTGCGCAGGCGGGGCTGTACAAAGGGCTGAGCGAGCTCAAAGCGAGCCATGACCGCTGGCGCACGATGGAAGAAGGTGAAGAGCGGAAGCAGCTCACAGCCTTGCTGACAGAGCAAGCGACGGATCTTGGATTTGAGAATATTGCGCTAGAAGACCTCGCCCAACAGCTCTATGAGCTTGAAAATGCGCTTATTCCCAATGGCTTGCATGTGCTGGGCAAGAAACCAATCGATGCCGAGCGAGCCGACTGGCAAGCCGCGTTCGTCGAATTTGATCCTGAAGCTGACACAGAACAACTAAGCGCGCGTATTGACGCTTGTGACGAATTGGGCGGACTCATCCACGCTCTCGACGCAGGTTACGTTGCGCCTGCGCCCGGCGGCGATATTCTCGTCAACCCCGAGGTATTGCCGACCGGGCGCAACATACACGGCTTTGACCCTTTCCGCATCCCCAGCCGCTTTGCGTGCGAGCAGGGTGCAGCGCAGGCAGAAGAATTGCTCTCACGGCACAGCGAAGCGGGCGAAGCTTTCCCGGAGAGCTTGGCAATGGTTCTTTGGGGCACGGACAATTTGAAGAGCGAGGGCGTGCAAGTCGCGCAAGCGCTGCGACTGATCGGTGCCCGGCCGCGGCTGGATGGCTATGGCAAGCTGGCCGGAGCTGAGCTGATCCCGCTGGAAGAACTTGGTCGCCCGCGCATCGATGTGGTGATGACGTTGTCGGGCATCTTCCGCGATCTGCTGCCGCTGCAAACGCGTATGCTGGCTGAAGGTGCGTTGTTGGCCTCGCAGGCGGATGAGCCGCTGGAAATGAACTTTGTGCGTAAGCACAGCCTAGCCCACCAAAGCACCCATCAATGCGATTTCGAGACAGCTAGCTTGCGGGTCTTCTCCAATGCTGAAGGTGCATATGGTGCGAATGTAAATCAGTTGGTCGATGGCGGCGTCTGGACCGATCCGGACGAGTTGGCGAATGCTTTCGAGACGCAAAAGGGCTTTGCCTACGGGGTAAAGGGCACGCCGGTGCAGCAGCGCGAACTCTTGCGCAGCGCTCTTGCGGAAGTGGAATTTTCGTATCAAAATCTAGAAAGCGTCGAAGTCGGCATCACTGACCTGGATCAGTATTTCGATGGGCTTGGCGGGATCAACCGATCGATCGCCCGCGCGCGCGGCAAGGAAGCGCCGATTTATATCGTCGATTCGACGCAAGGCCGCACCAAGGTGCGCACACTCGCCGAACAGATCGGCCATGAAACACAGACTCGTACGCTTAACCCCAAATGGTTCGAAGGTATGCTCAAGCATGGCTACGAAGGCGTGCGTAGTATCGAAGGCCATGTGACCAACACGATGGGTTGGTCTGCCACCACGGGCCAGGTCGAACCTTGGGTCTACCAGAAGATCAGTGAGACTTTCGTGCTCGACAGGGAGATGCGCGAGCGTCTCTCGAAGCTGAACCCCAAAAGCTCTGCAAGAGTTGCGAACCGGCTGATCGAAGCCTGCGAGCGACATCTGTGGGAGCCTGACGAAGCAACGCTCGAGGCGTTGCGCGAAGCCAATAACGACCTCGAGGATCGTCTCGAAGGCGTGATTGCGGAATGAGGATGAGACTATGAACCTGCTAGACCCGAAATCACGCTTTACCCCGCCGGATGGCGAAGGATCAATGCAGGTCCAACTCGACCCGCGAGACGAAATCAAGGGCGCGAAGGTATTTGCGGTCTATGGCAAGGGAGGAATCGGCAAATCGACTACTTCGTCCAACCTTTCAGCGGCTTTTTCAAAGCTCGGTCACCGTGTGCTGCAGATCGGCTGCGATCCCAAGCATGACAGCACATTCACGCTCACGAAGAAGCTCATGCCGACTGTGATCGATGTTCTGGAAACGGTCGAATTCCATGCAGAGGAGTTGAGGCCGGAAGACTATATGTTCGAAGGTTACAACGGTGTGATGTGTGTTGAAGCGGGCGGGCCGCCAGCTGGTACGGGCTGCGGCGGCTACGTTGTGGGGCAGACCGTGAAATTGCTGAAGCAGCACCACTTGCTTGAAGATACCGATGTGGTGATCTTCGATGTACTGGGCGACGTGGTCTGCGGCGGTTTTGCAGCGCCATTGCAACACGCCGAGCGGGCGCTGGTTGTCGCTGCCAACGATTTCGACAGCATTTTCGCGATGAACCGCATCGCCGCTGCCATCAAAGCGAAGTCCAAGAATTACGAAGTGCGGCTGGCAGGCGTTATTGCCAATCGCTCGCGTGAGACTGATGAGATTGACCGGTTCGCGGCAGCCACAGGGCTCGAGCGTCTAGCGCACTTTCGCGATGTTGATGCGATCCGTCGTTCCCGTCTCAAAAAATGCACGCTGTTCGAAATGGATGAGGCGGAGGAAGGCGTTCTGGAAGCGCAGGCCGAATACTTGCGGCTCGCGAGGATGCTGTGGGACGGCGTTGAGCCGCTGGAAGCCAATCCGATGAAGGATCGCGAAATCTTTGACTTTCTGGGGTTTGAGTGATGGCGACGCATGCTCCCACTAACTACGACGCGCAGCGCGAGAAGCTGGCTGAGTATTTCGATCGCACTGCGCGCAAGGCGTGGATCGATCTGACCAGCGATGCAAAGGTTAGCGGTATCCGCGCGACTGTGCGCGCTGGGCGCGAGCGGATGCGTGATACTCTCCTTGGCTGGCTGCCTCAAGATCTGCGCAGGACGCGAATTCTTGACGCCGGCTGCGGGACAGGTGCTTTGAGCGTCGCTGCCGCATGTCGCGGCGCTGAGGTCACCGGAGTCGATGTTGCTTCAGGCCTTGTCGACATTGCCCGCGAACGTACGCCCAGCTTTATAGGGCACGGCCGAATTGATTGGCATGCGGGCGATATGCTGAATCCAGCTTTTGGCGAATTCGATCATATCGTCTTGATGGACTCGCTGATCCACTACCTAGCGGGAGATATTGTTTCGACACTTGCGCAGCTTTCCAAGCGGTGTCACGGGTCTATTGTTTTCACCTTTGCGCCGCATACAGCTGCGCTTGGCGCGATGCACAAGATCGGCAAGATTTTCCCGCGCTCGGACCGTTCGCCAGCTATCATTCCAGTTGCCGAAAGTGATCTGCGCCAGCGGCTCGCTAGCCTTTCTGGTTGGCAGATTGGACGGACGCAGCGGATTTCGAGCGGCTTTTACACTTCGCAAGCGATGGAACTGGTGAAGCTCTGATGGCGGCAAGCGATCCTCTTTTTCTGAGATGGAGCCGGGTAGCGATGACCTGGCTGCCCTTTGCGGATGCTGCGAGTATTGACTTGCCATTGTCACGTCTATTGCGGCTGTCACTGTTCCAGGTCAGTGTCGGTATGGCGACAGTGCTGCTCAACGGCACACTCAACCGCGTCATGATCGTCGAGCTGAGCGTTCCGACATGGCTGGTCGCGTTGCTTATCGCGCTGCCGCTGCTGATTGCACCACTGCGTGTGCTGATGGGTCACAAGTCAGATACTCACCGTTCGGCGATCGGATGGAAACGTGTGCCCTATATCTGGATTGGGACCACACTGCAGTTTGGCGGGCTGTCGATCATGCCCTTCGCGCTTCTGCTCTTGAGCCGTCCAGAGAATTTTACGCTCGGCATCACCGCGAGCATCGCAGCCTTCCTGCTGACAGGGGCAGGTATTCATATGACGCAAACGGCGGGCCTAGCGCTGGCAACCGATATGGCAGAGCCGGACAAGCGGCCCCGCGCAGTCGCGCTGCTTTATGTGATGCTGCTAATCGGCATGATGTTCGCAGCGCTTGTGATGGGTGCCATGCTGCGTGACTTTACTCCCACGCGATTGGTTCAGGTCATCCAAAGCGCGGCCATGTTGACGGCGATACTCAATCTGATTGCGCTGTGGAAGCAAGAGGGACGCAGCCCAGCGGTTATCTCCAAGGAAACTCCGCGACCACCGTTCAAGCAGATGTGGCGCGAGTATCTTGATCGTCCGGATACGGGCCGTCTTCTGCTTGCGATCGGGCTGGGTACCGCTGGCTTCTCGATGCAGGATGCACTGCTTGAACCCTTTGGCGGCGAGATTCTCGGCATGTCAGTGGGTGCAACCACCAGCCTGACCGCCGCGTGGGCATTTGGAGCATTGGTTGGCTTCGCGCTGGCGGCCCGTGCCCTTGGTAAGGGCCGCAACCCGCTTCGTATGGCCGGTTTCGGTGCAGTCGCCGGAATTTCCGCCTTTGCGATGGTCTTGTTTGCAGCGCCTCTGGATGCGCCTGCGCTCATTTACACCGGTGCATTGACCATAGGATTGGGTGTTGGCCTGTTTTCGGTCGGCACTCTGGTTGCCTCGATGGCGCTGGCAAAAGATGGCGGCGCTGGCTTGGCATTGGGGGCCTGGGGCGCTGTCCAGGCCAGTTGTGCGGGCTTGGGCATCGCTGCGGGCGGCCTGATCCGTGATTTTACCACAGCGTATGTGATGGCAGACGGACTGGGCGAAACACTTGCGGTTCGCTCGACCGGCTACGGCACCGTCTACGTTCTCGAAATTCTCCTCCTGCTGGGCACACTAATCGTGCTTGGTCCTTTGGTCGGGCGCGGCCGTTCGGAGGAGCTTCTGGGCCAATCGGGCCCGTTCGGACTGCAAGAGTTTCCGACATGACAGCGCGCGAAAGGATGTTGTGATGACTGACGGCAATATTGTGGGCACGATAGATGTCGCTGAATTGGCGCTTTATCTGTTTTTCCTATTTTTCCTGGCTCTGGTTTTCTGGCTAAGGCGCGAGGATCGGCGCGAAGGCTATCCGCTGGAGGATGAGATGACCGGCCTGGTCCACGGCGAAGGTGGCCCTCTGCACACGGCAAGCACGAAGACCTTCAAGCTACCGTTCGGCAAAGGCAGCGTGACTGCGCCGACCAAGGGCCGCGAGCCTGTCGATATTGCGGCGAAGCGGTTTGAAAACCATGCTGGTTCTCCGATCATCCCGACCGGGAATCCACTGAAAGACGGCATTGGCCCGGCTGCCTATGCCCAGCGCTCAGACTTCCCGGACCAATATGCCGATGGGGCATTACGGATCGTACCGATGCGAAGCGACGATCATTTCTCAGTCGCAAGCTTCATGTTCAGCCGTAATCCCGTTGGGATGAAAGTAAATGGGGCTGACGGCAAGGAAGCTGGCACCGTGACTGACCTGTGGGTTGACCGTGCAGAGAGTGTGGTGCGCTATCTGGAAATCCAGACGAGCGGTGGCAGCGTACTCGCGCCGATCACCATGGCGATGGTGCACAAGGACTCGGTTGAGATTGATGCGATCAACGCAGCCGATTTCGCAGATGCGCCTAAGCTTGCAACGCCAGGTCAGATCACCCGGCTCGAGGAGGACAAGATCTGCGGCTACTTTGGTGGCGGCTATCTTTACGCCAATGAGGCAAGGCAGGAGCCGATCATATGATGGAATACGACGCAGAGCCGATCCGTGGACTGCCAGGCAATTTGCCTCAAGGCGAGCGGATCCTGTGGCAAGGCACGCCGGACTGGCGTGTCTTCACGCGCAGCGCGCTCTTCGGGCGATGGATCGCAGGCTACTTCGCGCTGTTGGCGTTGTGGTCCATCGCCAGCGGCGGATTTGGAGGAGCATTGGCAAGCGTGGTTGCAGGGTTCGCAACCTGCGGTCTCCTCATAGGCTTTGCGATGCTGGTCGAGAAAACGACTGTTTACACCATAACCAATCGCCGGGTTGTGCTGCGAATTGGGGTTGCGCTGAACAAATGCATCAATCTGCCATTGAAGCTGATTGGCTCTGCCGATTTGCGGCCGCTGGGCGGTGATCACGGCGATATCGCTTTGACAACGACAGAGCGGCACGGACTTGGCTATCTCATGCTGTGGCCGCATGCGCGTCCGCTGCGTTTCAGCAAACCTCAACCGATGCTTCGCGCTTTACCCAATGCTCAGGAAGTAGCGCAAATCCTCGCAGATGCTTGCGCAATGGTTACCCGCACCCAGCCAAACGAAGAATTGGCCGTACCGGGCGGCATTGAAGGGGCCGTCGCATAATGAATCAAACACTCACACCTTCGCCGCACCACTCTCATAGTCATGAAAACACTGTGCCGCGCCCAGCGCTGATCATGGCAGGCGCGCTGGTTGCACTGTCGATTGTGCTGACCGCTACCGTATCGTTTGGCTATGTCGATCGCGAAGCGGTGCCGCAGGTCGAGCGTGCGAAAGCTGCAGTGGCTCCGACGCAAATGCGTCAACTGCGGTTTGAAGATGTGGCAAATGGCAATGTGCGTGTCTCTGATGCGGAAACTGGTAAACTGGTCTTGCTCGTCGAGCAGGATACTCAAAGCGGAGGCTTTATTCGCGGTGTCATGCGCGGATTGGCGCGCGAGCGACGCATGCACGGGATCGGATCAGTGCCGCCTTTCGAACTGACGTTATGGCAGGATGGATCGCTGTCGCTGCACGACACGGCAACCGGACGCGATGTTGAACTGGGTGGATTTGGCAATGACAACCGTGTGGTCTTCATGGAGCTGCTCGACGGGGCAGGCGCATAATGGCGCGCAGGAGATTCAATGTCCCGTGTGAGATCGCGGTGGAGCAGAGTGAAGATCATTTTCATGCACATGTGGAACTTGCCCATGGCATCGAAATGCAGCCAGGTGACCAAGTGCTGGTCCACGGCGATCCTATCTCCATCCCTTTTGGCCGGCGCGAGGTATTTCACCGCACTGCGACCGTTACCAGAGCCGGGCCGGTTGAACGCGCGCTGACGCGCTTCGCGGCCTATTTCGATCTCAAGGAACTTTACGAAGTCAGCTTCAACCCAGGGAGGATCAAATGAACGCGCCCGCAAAGATCGACACTGCCCAGAACAATGGCATGATGACGAGCGAGGAAGCGATGGCCCTTGCGACGCAGGACACAGTGCTGACGCCGCGTTTCTATACCACCGATTTCGATGCACTTGATGCGATAGACGTTTCGTTGGTGAGAGATGAATGGGACCAGCTGATCGCGGAAATGGTCGGCGATCCCAACAAGACACACTTTCGCCACAAGAACGATTTTGCCGGGATCATTGAAGGCCTTGAGCCAAAACTACGAGCGGAATTTACCGATTTCCTCGTCAGCTCGATGACGTCTGAATTTTCCGGTTGTGTGCTCTATGCCGAGATTGCCCGGCGGACGAAGAACCCGGACGTAAAGCAGCTTTTCAAACTGCTCGCGCGCGATGAAAGTCGCCATGCCGGTTTTATCAATGAGAGCCTCAAGGATGCGGGGATCGGGGTCGATCTGAGCTTTCTGACCAAGACCAAGAAGTACACCTATTTCAAGCCCAAGTTCATCTGGTACGCGGTCTATCTGTCAGAGAAAATCGGCTATGCGCGCTATATTGCGATCTACCGGCACTTGGCAGCAAACCCTCAAAACAAGTTTCACCCGATCTTCGACTGGTTCGAGGAATGGTGCAATGACGAGTTTCGCCATGGTGAAGCCTTTGCGATGCTGATGCGAGCGGATCCCAAGCTGCTGAAAGGCCACAACAAGCTTTGGATCCGGTTCTTCCTGCTGTCGGTCTACGCCACCATGTATGTGCGTGATCACAACCGCCCGGTGTTCCACAAGGCATTGGGTATCGATCCAACCGAGTATGATTACAAGGTCTTCTCGATCTGCAATCAGATATGCCGCCAGGTCTATCCGGTCGAACTCGACATCGACAGCCCGAAATTCCGTGCTTGCATGGAAGCGCTGCGTCAGGCTGCGTTGCGGATCGAAGAAGGTAAGGCACAAGGTGGTATGGGCGGCTTTGCCAAACGCATCAGCGGTATGGCTGGTGCGGGCTTCAACTTTGCGCGCATGTATTTCCATCGAGCCAAGCGCAACACGCTGCCAGCAACAATCCGGCTGCAACCAGCATGGTAAGTTGGCAAGGCCATATCCTGCCGGTGATTGTCA
>Ga0181606_10004358_pt1 | contig 11815 bp, 4 predicted proteins | sample 041ome_10_FD_132994 | JGI IMG/M metagenome (GOLD analysis project Ga0181606, IMG submission 132994) | Coastal salt marsh microbial communities from the Groves Creek Marsh, Skidaway Island, Georgia - 041412US metaG (megahit assembly) | ecosystem: Environmental > Aquatic > Marine > Intertidal zone... | reverse complement strand
TGCCTGATCGCGGATGGGTCAAATGGAACCCAAAGACGGAGCAGAATGAATAATAAAAAAGGCCAGTAGCACACCACTACTGACCTCGTAAGAAGGAGTCGTCGAAAGGCGACTTCTTTTTTTTATCTAGAACAAGAATCTTTCCCACCAGCCTTGAGCAGCTCCAAGGAAATAGATTCCAACGAGAGTTCCTGCAAGAGCAGCTAGTTTACGAACAATTCTATTCCTTCTAATGAATCCGTGACATCTGCAACTACAAGATTCTGGATTACAGTCGCGACATTGACACCTCTTAAATAAAGGCATAATTTTCCCTTTTTTGTGTTAAGGTAATTTTACTCAGGAATGTATAGAAGTTTTAATGTAATAGTTCCGTCTGTTTCTGTTCCGGCACCAACATCTGGACGTATAATCAACTTAACGGTATCGTCTACCATTGGGTTTGAAGTTCCCGCCGGAAAACTGGTTCCAGCATTATAAGACCAAGTGTATGGCTCTCCAGCATCTAAGTCCAACATTTTTGTTTCAGCAGCAGCAGAGTCTTCTGCGTATAGAGCGCCATTAAATCCATCTAGTCGGATATAAATAGATCTCGCTTTATTTGCTGTTTGAAACTCAAAATATTCTAATACAATATCAGTTGTTTCAGTTATAGAATCTGTAGTAATAGCTTGAGAAATATTCATTTCAGCGCCAGCTGTTTCTGTTTTCTCAACGGTAAAGATGATATCTTGACCACCAGCAACATATGAAGATCTAACACTGTTTGTGTGAGTAAATGCCATGTTAACTCCTTTTTAAAATAATTTAATTATAGGTATTCGAGTGTAAAGTATAAGCCGTATTCTGTTTTACTTCCAATGGAGTCTGGTTCAGCACTTAATGATACATACCAATCATGTCTAGTATCTCTTAGCAAAGCGCCTGACTTAGAACCCCAAGCAAGACTATTGCCATCTGGACCTGTTCGATTAGGGTATTGAGTAACAATGGGATCATTTGAGACAGTATTTAAACCACTCGTTCCCGGAGAACTGCTGAAGCTCATATCTTCAGGTGTAACCGCCGGTTGGTAATCAAACCACTCATGATTAGTTTCACCTCTAGAATCAAGTGAGAAAGCAGTATCGTCACCAGCCTGCGTTTTTGGATATGGGTGTCTATTTTCATAAACATAAGTTGTAACACCCACAGCAGGCTGATTAATATTAGTCCTATTAAAGATTCTGAGTTTACAATTTTGAACCTTAACTGGTTCTTCGTGAGTAAATCTAATATTAAGTGGGGCATATCTATTTGGAAGCGTATTATTATTAACAGCACTTCCACCGTTAAATGACGTAGTTGTATTCGTCATATATTTAGTATTTTGAATTCTACCGTCGTTGTAAGTTCCGTCTGCATTTGTTATATAAGTGGTGTCTTGTCTTTGTCCGACTGGTACAGAAATACCAAACCCACCACCAAAAAAGCCCAATCCAGAGCCTCCAGTGTGTTTGATTAGTGTCCCTTCAGAACCAACACCTAAATCTAGGTCGTTTGCGTGAAATGTAATAGTAGCCATTATTTGTCTCCTGTAAGAAGTATCTATATATTATACACAAAATTATGTATCTGGATCTAAATTTATCTGTAAATCTAACTTTTGCTCATAAGCTGGTGGTAATTGACCACGATCCCAATCCCAAGTGTGACTAATATCATTTTGAAAATAGAAGAAAAGGTCGTATTTTCCGTCTGCGCTCTTATATGACTCTGGTATGTCATCACCAAAACCAACAGAAATATCATAAGAAACATCAGCTATAGCATTGAGACCACCATCAGTAGGTGGGTCTGGACTTATTTTTCTAAAGAATATCTGTCTTGGTTTTTCGTCCGTAAATACCGGAGTTTCAACAACAGTTCCTCCAACTATAATCGCTGACAATCCGTTTCCAGCAACTTCACCCGAAGGAATGACAGTTAGTGAAGATCCTGTTTCGCGGTTTAGAACAACATCTCCTTTTGGAAAATTTTCTTTTAGGTAATCATATCCAGAATGAATAACATCAAATCCTACAACTCCACCCTCACCTTCGATTAGCGGTTTTAATAAGATGCCTCTTCCAGAACCCCCAGAGACAATAAATCTGTCATCTTCGACATATTCTGTGCCACTTGATTTTATTAAAATATTAACGTCTTGTGCAGTTAAACCTAGTGGGTCATCAACCGAATCATCAGGTATATCATCTGGAATTCTAGCATAACTAGATGTAACACCGATGGTATTATACTTATACTTATAAGGTAACATTTTTCCTCTTCTGACAACAGAAACACCACTTTCAAAAGGATCTGTGTCAAAATTTATCTGACCTCCTAAGCCCGGAGTAAGAACTTCTAAAAAATCAACGTCTGTTATGAGACCACTAACCTTGACTTCTTCTGCATATTCACCTTCTAATGGCTCTTGTTTTTCTACTCCGGGATTAAAATGATGAACAGAGAAAAATCTAGAGTCATAAATAGTTTGCTCTTTGGGCCAAGCATGAAAAGCCCGTACAGATAATTGTGTGGTGTGAACATCATTATAACTGCCTCTACCCCATGAGTTATAAAGGAAATTACTTAAAAACCAAGGTTGCATACCAATAAAATTGTCTGTTATAAATTGTATTTTAGTGTCATATGTTGCCGTACAGGATGCGCCAATAATACCAAAAGCGTTTCCTTGATTATCTGGAGCTGCTTCAATCCAACTTCTTGCCCATAAAAGGTCTGGGTTATTATTACTTCTAGGTCTTGGAAATTTAACACTCTTTTCATATATAAGCCCTAAGTTCTCATCTATGAGCTTATTTTCTGTCGGAAGTTTGTTTCTCTCTTTAGCTAACACGGATATTGGGTTTTCGTCATCACCTTGACTGTTCCACATTCTCCTAGCAAATTCACCACGCTCTTCAGATCGTACATCTACATCAAACTTGTTTTTTAGTTCAAAACAAGCATAGGTTTCTGTTTTTAAGGGTCTAAATTGCAATCTCTCATTATTTAAAGGTTTAATGCTAAACGCAGAAGCATACCTGTCATCTGGAACAAAAGTGTCTTCATCTACAGGATGCTTATAAAGCCATGAATATCTCTTAGGTAAACCGCTAGCAACACCCTCGGTGTGATTTTTAAAATATTCTCTAAATGATTCTTGTAAATTTAACTGACCGGTTGGGATCATTCTAGTAGTAGAAAGGGGTCTACCATTTTTATCATCAGGACTAGAATTTACACCAATATCTGCTGGTAATTGATTAATATTAGCATGAGCAAACATACCCCCTCTTGATGACGGCAAAATATTTGAATTCTTATTATTATCAAATACATTAGTCGTGCTTAAAACATCCTTGAAAAATATATGCTGATTATTACTTTCGTCCTTACTAGTAATAGTTCTAAGATGAAAAGTTTTATTAACATCTTCCAAATTTTGTATCTTAGCCTCTTCATTGTATCCGTCTGGAAAAACACACCCAAAAAACGGGCCGGATATATCTAGAGTGTCCTTACCAAGATTGGCACCATTAACGCTTTCGTTGTCTGGATGATATTCAAACTGAGTACATCCCAAAGCGTTTCCATTTCTAAGACCGCCAATATCTGGACCCATAAAGTCCCAAGAAGTAACTTGAAAGAAATTATTTTCGACTTTAGCGTACCTAACATCTCCATTCTTATTATATGTCTCAATATTTAATAGATCCACATTTTTCCCACCGCTATAATAAGATAGGTGAATAGCCTTTTCAAAATCATCATATGTAAATTTTTCATTATCAACATTTCTAAAGAAATTATCAGTATTTGTCATCAAGTAAGTAAAGTCCCACTCTATAACGCTACCAACCCTTCTTCTAGCAAAACCCGGAGTAAATGGCATTGGAACCCAAACACCATCTATCCTATTCAATACAACAAGGTCTCCGGGATTAAAAGCCGCTATATCGGAAACATTGTATATTGGAACCTGAATTTTAGATAAATCTCCTTCTTCCCTATATCTCTCGTCTCTAATATAAGTTGGACACCATTGAAGAGGATTGCATTGATCCATTGTGATAGGAATAGCAGACCCATGTATAACCTGTAATCCATTTTCATGATCTAAAATATCAGAAGCACTACTTTCTGTAAAAACATTTATTTCGGGCTTTTGAACGGAAGGTATTTCGGTTGTTACTACTGCTAGCATCTGAGGAGTACCGGACTCCCACTTATTAAGAAACTCAGTATACTTTAGATCTAATGGCGCTCCAATGTGAGACTTAGGGTTTTCTTGATGTATAGCAGCTATATTTTTACCTTCTTTTTTAAGAAGATAAGATCTTCCAATAGCGTCTTTCCTTGGCGCAACTATATTTATTTCCTTTTGACCGACTTTCCTTTCTGACTTCCTTAGATTTCCAATTCCATAAAAATATATTTCATAATCTACGCGCTTTTTGTTGTTGTACTCTTGTTCAATTTCAGCTAAACCTCTATTATTCTTTTCTATCTTATATTCAAGAAAGGTTAATTCGGTTGACCACTTTAGACATCTTTGTTGACTAGCATTTATGTCAACAAAAAATTCATAAGCAGCTTTTTCTCTCCTGTTCCAGTCATCGCTATCGGTATTTGGAAACTCGGCTAACTTTTGTTGAATCTTATCATTTATTTTAATTAAACATGGGATCTCGTTTTGACTATCGCAATAAATTTCAGGCTCAAAGCTAGATATAACATCGAGATAGGTATATTTATTGTCGTTTTTATCAGTATATTCCCACTCAGAAATTCTATCAAAGTTTACATATTCTCCATTTCTACCTTTATTTCTCCAAAATCCAGAGCCAGAAAGTAAATATGTGAAATCACCAAATTCTGCTGAAGATCTCGGCTCAGTTAATGCATTGAAAGCGTCTTGAAGTTCTATTTGCCCAGCCGGTAGGTCTTCTGGGTCTAATACTGTATCTGGTGGATCTACTTTATTTGGGTCAAAATCCTTTATTTCTTCTATAATATCTCTATTTGACTCATAACTAAACCAAGAATAAAAACTATTTTCTGTAAAGACAGATAGGTTAATATCTACCATGTGATTGTCCCTTGAAACAATAACATGATTATCTAGATCTTCACTATGTATTCCATGTCCATTAAAGATTTTATTAGATTTTAAATAATTCATTTTCCTTCTCCTAAGATGTCCTCTTGGTGATTGACGTAATATCAACATGTGGAACGTCAGACATATATGGATTATACACAGATTCATCAAACGGAAAATATATATCGTTTAATAGCGCCCCGGCAGATCTCTGTAAAGAATTATTCAATTCATTTATATCCGTATAATTAGATTGTATCTCTTGTAAGTATCCTTTTTTCTGGAAAGCTACAGTATTTGAAGAAGTTATAGTCTCTCCTCTTTTTATAATTCCCGAATTGGACGGACTTGTTCCAGAAGCTGGATAAATAATTGAATTAGTTTTTTCTGGAACAACGCTAGCTACAACAGAATCATATACGGTGTTTTTAGTCTCCAGACTAGAAAAATGTGGAGAAGCGTTTTGCCCAATAGATAAACCCTGAATTGTTTGGTTTATTGCTGTTACATTTTCACTTGGGAGTATACTACCAGACCTTATAAGTCGATTCTTATTTTGCCTTCTTAATTTTTCTTCTCTTGTTAGTCTAGCTAATTGTTCCTGTCTTTGTTTTTCTGTTTTGCCAAACTTCTTAGAAAATATTTCTAGGCTAATCGTTGTTCTTATGGAATCTGAATCAACGTCTAAACTTACACTATCTACAATAGGACTGTTGTTAAACAGGGGTCTACCTATGTAGACCTCTTTTGCAATACCCGGAACTGTAAATGTAGCCCTCTCAGTAAATAGCATTAGATTATTTGAAAATGCTACCTGAATTTCTCCTGCCTTATTCAAATTTTCATATCCACCAAATTTCCAAGGTGATAAATTTTCATCTTTAACATATTCTACTTTACCGCCAATATCAGCATAGGTTTCATTACATTCTAATCCTCTGTCTTTATTTCTAGTCAAGGTCGTGGTAGAAGTCCAAGGACCGTAGCACCTTTCTTTAGACAAAAGAGGCAAAGCGATTATATTCGGATAAACTGGCGATGGATGAACAAAATCTATCTTTATTTCTGGGTTGGCAAGGGGAAGAGACTCTGAAAGAAAAGTAGGATCTATTTCTCTTTGAATTTTGTTAATAAGTTTGATTCTTTCCTTCTCGACACCAAGTGTTAATGCAGGAGGATCTTTGAAATCCCTGTTTGGACCGCCATTCTTGATCGTGTCCCTATTCCATATCTTAGCAAGTGTAACAGGATTTGTACTACTTTGAGGACCGTCAGTATACCTAGTATCGTGCATCTGTATTGGTCTAGACGAGAGCTTTACAACAGCGTAGACATGCTCTGAATTCATCGCAACTTTATTTGTAAGTATTAGATTTTTAGATTTAACTTTTTCCTCGTCAGAAGAAGTAGTTTTCGCTAAAGTTTTACCAAAAGAATTTTTAGTTTCAGTATAGATATCGCAATATTTTGTATCCACAAATTCTATAGAATTAACATTTGTTCTAGGTAATTCTCCAGTTGGATCTGAGGGTGCAAAAACAGACTGTATCAATTGCGCTTGAATAAATTCTTCGCCAGTTGGTGCAACACCAATTTTTTTAGGGGTATCATCGGTTATATCTTTTTGAAATCTTACGCCCTCTTCTGTTACATAAGATATGTTTTGCGTTTTATATGGAACGTATTTAAACTCAGTAGAAGATATTTGAATGTCTTTATAAACACAAAACCTCGGAGCAAATAATAATTTTTCTTCTACAGAACACTTAACAAAAGCAACATGTTCAGCTGAATAAAAATCAAAATCTGAATTAAATTTATAACCCTGATTTGGTTTATAAGGTTTATCATACTGCGGTTCATTAGAACCCACATTATCTAAAACAGTTACAATATCCATTCTTTTTCTTCTATTGGTAACGCCAACATCAGAAGTGTCTTTCTCTACTTTTTCTTGAATAATACCTTTTTTGTCGCCTCCAAGAAAATAAAGCAATTGGCTATTATTATATATGGCATAAGGTGATATTCTATTGTCAGAAGATCTTAACTTTTCACCGTCTAATGGGAAAAGTCCGTCGTCACGTAAACGATTTACACCAATTTCAAAGTTGTAGTAACCGCCTTGAGATTGAGGGATATAATTAAAATCCCAGTCGTCTATTGTTGGGTTATATCTGGCTTTAAATGCACCTTCTGTATAGGAAATTTGCTGCTCTAATGATTTTAAGATGTCTTTGTAGTCTTTAACGCCAGCTAATCCCGTTTGTGACTCTTCATCGGTACCCGCTCCATCAGTACCTGCTCCATCAGTACCTGCTCCATCAGTACCTGCTCCATCAGTACCTGCTCCATCGGTACCTGCTCCATCGGTACCTGCTCCATCGGTACCTGCTCCATCAGTTTGAGCTTGTGCTTCTTTTTTTAACGATTCAAGATCAAAACTAAATCTAGGATCATAAGTAAAGATAGAATGTAAGCCAGTATAATTTGATGCAGGTGTTTCTTGATCTTCTGTTCCTGTGTCTTGATTGCTAGGATTATTATCTTGTTGTTCCTCTTGGTCAGACTTATATGTTAATTCTATATATGTTCTTCCGTCTACTTTTCTGCTAGAACCGGTGTAGAATCCACTTGCGTCTATATCAGTAAACATAAATGGAGGATTGTATGTCATTGTAAACTCTAGCGCCTCCAAATCTCCCTCTTTTTCATCCTTATATAAGAAATCATAGTTAGTAATAGCCTCAAGTGTCTCGTATAAGGAATCTTCATTAGCTGCTGCTGCATCTTGTGTAGCTGCTGCTGCATCTTGTGTAGTACCCTCTTGTTCATCGGTCTTTAATCCGGTGGGTATTATTTTTCCTGATTCAAATATAGAAGGAAAACCAAAAGCACCGCTCATGATAACCATTCCATTTTCAGGTGATACGTCATTTGTTATAATTTCAGACGAGTATCGCAAATTTGTTTTCTGTGGAATTTTAACCAAAAAGCTTTTACCGAGATGTTCTTCTGCTATATCCCTAATAAAAGTATGTACCTTTTTAGCGTTGTTTTCATTGACCCTTATAATTTTATTAACAAATCCTGTAAAGTTACCATTAGACGCAGCATAGTTGTTTATTAATAATTGGGAGTAGGGATTTGCCTTTAAATTTTCACACAATTTTATAATGACTTTTTTATATTGCCTATATTTATCGTTAATTTTTTCTCTTTGCGATCCTTGTTCGGGCGTTACTTTTATTTCATCACTACGCTGCTGTTTGTAATAATCAAGTAGTTGTTCTTCACAAGCTCGTTGGTCTAGCTTATTAAAAATGTTGTGATTAATGCCATTGGTTAATATTTCTTTTATTTCATCTGGAAATTCTGTAAATAAATCATCCATAAATTCCGCACCATCTGATAGTCTACTTATGTCAGATGGAGAAAATATTCCAATTGCAGATGCTCTGCCAAAATATAAAGGGTATCCATATGGCGGAAAACAAGATCTTGCCGGTTTAATCTCATCCACAACAAGATCATACAAATCTTCTTCTGGAGGAAGATCAGACGGGGATGAAATATCATCCTCTTCGTTTATTTCTTTAGAATTTTTTATAGCGGATTGATACCAATTCTCATTAGAAACAATCACACTACGAGGAACTGAAACCCCGCATCTAAAATTATTAAATGATTCTTTAAGCCCTTCACTTAGCTCAGAGTTTGGGTCTATATTAATATTATCTAATATTTGATTTTTAGCTTCATCCGGCAACTCGGCATATTTTTCTAAATCTGTATCACTATAATCTTCAACAAAAAATCCTTCTACATATCTACGATTATATTTTAGTAAAAAATCTACCCAAGCCTTAAAAGAAACCATTGCAGCTCTAAGCTCAATTTCTGTGGCTAGATAGTAGTCTCCAACACCGAGGGCATTTAATGATTCAGAATTTAGTAATATTTGTTGAAATGGACCAAACCCAACTGGTATAGAAGCTATTCCATCGGCAAGCTCTCCATAAAAGGGTAATATTTGTTGTTTAAGAGCTTCTCTAAAGGTCCATTGTTCTCCTTCAAATATTTCTAATTGTTGTTTTGCTTTGTTTGGATCTAATTTATTTAAGACCTTTAAACGAAGATCTCTATCCCTATCGGAAGAAAAGAAGTATAGATCAACCTTTTGAGCGCCAACCACAAACTTGTCAGTAACGCCGTTTATGAGATCATATCCAATTTCAGCATTTTCATATTCATTAGCTTCTATGAATTTCTGTAATTCATCAAAAGTAGGCTGTTTATTTTTATCTATAAAAGTAACAGTAATGATACCTACAATTAGATCATTTTCCTTATACTTATCTTTTTCGTCTTCTAGTGCTTTTTCTTTACCATCTTCATCTAATACGGTTTTAAAAACTTCTCCCTGAATATTACCAATAATACCTTCGTTGTAATCAGATATTTCAAAAACTTCATAAATACTGTCAGTCTCTTTAATAGGATAGCTTTCTAATATTTGCCTGTCTATTGGTGGTAATAATTCTACGACAAAATCTTTGTTAAAAACAGAAGCTATTTCTTGTATTAGTTCTAATAAAGTTATATCATCTAAATCTATATAGATGTCTTTCAAAACGTCCGCATTAGTCTTTGCTGGACATTGTTTATTAGTTAAAGGATCAACATCTACAGACTCAATAAGAGATTCATCTAAAAATAAGTCATTAAGGCCATCAACATTTAAAGCGAATTTATAACCCCTAAAGTCTATAGCTCCACCAAAACCATTATCCCTACACTCTTGAGGCATAAAGTAATTTAAAAATGGAAGCGATTGAATAATTCTGTATAGAGGCATACCTTTTTCTGAGCGTCGAGACATACCAAAGCCAGTGATAGGATACCAATATTTAACATTACTGCTTTTTAAAACATCCCTTTTTTCTTCCTCTTCTTTTTGTATTTCTTCTTCGGTCTTTTCAGTATCATCAACTGGAACTTCACCGTCTTCGCCTACTTCCCCCTCTACCTCTGGTTCTTTTGCTCCAAACTTATCTCCCAGTCTTATTCCAACTTTTGGAACAAAAGGTACTAATTCTACTTCATCTTCATCGGTAGTGTCTCCAGCGACAATATTTCCAGTAGCCGTGCCTGCACCTTGATCTTCTTCTTTAGGAACTTCCTTTTTAAAGTCGCTTCTTAAATGAGGGTCTTCCGCCCTCTCTGTCATCCAATAACAATCTTCTAGGTTAACAAATTTATTATGCTCTTCTAGTTCCTCTTCGTTATACTGATCGAATCTAGTAAGATAATTAGCTCTTACTGAAACTTGATCTATAGAATCTTGAAGTTCTTTTGATACTTCATGCTCTAAAAATCCATAGACATTAAATAAGTTTTTATTATTGTAGGTTGTTTCAGCATAGTCATTTAATATTAATGTACAATTAGAAAGTAGTTCTTTTGGGTCTGAAACAGAAACAGAATAAATTGGATTACCATTAGCATTTTTAGATTCAGTAAAACTATCAAGTATACCACCAAATACAATGTGACCACTTCCGCGAGCGGTTGTTATAGGTTGAGAAAATTTATCTAAAACCTCTGGATCAATACCCACAGACGCTGGATCATATAGCTTTGTCTTATCTATAAAATTTGTGTTTGGAATTGGTTGGGGTGGAGTTGCGTTGTCATATCCAAGGGACGGATGCTCCCCCTCTTTTAGAAAATGATAATCCAAAATAGCTCTTGATTCTTCTGAATCAGCGGAAACACAAGTAGATTCTTGCTCCTCGCCTTCTCCTTGTTGGTCGCCCTGTTGATCTTCTTCTGGGTCACACTCCTCGCCGGTTTCAGAGTCAATAAATCCACTATTTGTTTTATAAGTGGCCTCCATCTCTGTTCTTGTTCGGATAGGAAATGTGTCTTGAGAATTATCTTCTTGCGCTTCTCCTTCTGGTGTTACTTCTGGTGTTACTTCTGGTGCTACTTCTTCTTGATTAGTATCTTCTTTTTTAAATTCAGGAAATCCACTTGGAAGCAGCCCAAATCTATAAATCATATCGTAGCTTTTAGCATACGCTTGATGAACAGTAGCAAAATTATTACCAAACTTAAAAAACACCGGAGCGCCAATTGGCGGTGGCGCAAAACAATCTGATTTACCATCATGATAAACATCATCACCGCTTCCTATTGGTAGTCCATCGGACTTATTGTAAGTATCAGCAACCAAGCTAACATTTAACGTGTTTGGAGTATCATTAAATCCAGCAGATATACTAAAGTTTACTACACTAGCGCCAAGAAAAGTCTGTTGAACGAATCCTTCTGAACCTTCTACCCAGCCCGCAGAGGTTGGTCTTTTTTGCAAATAAAATCCAGAACCAGCATATGCTCCATCTGGAGTAGATATTCCGTAATATTTACTTTCGTCAAAATTTTCATTATCTATATTATTGTATTCCATTTTCCTTACCTAAATAATTATTGTGTATTATCTTGGGTTGTGCCATCAGTCGTTTCTGACTTTTCTTCTTCCTGTTGTATTAATTCCTCATCTCCCTCTAATATCTTTTCTAGTCTGCTTTTTACGGCGTCACAAGCTTTAATGTCGTAAGTACCTTGTTTTATATCTGCTGTGCTTTGTACAATTTGTCCAGTATTTGGTTTGATAACCTTGTA
>Ga0181606_10004357_pt1 | contig 11817 bp, 7 predicted proteins | sample 041ome_10_FD_132994 | JGI IMG/M metagenome (GOLD analysis project Ga0181606, IMG submission 132994) | Coastal salt marsh microbial communities from the Groves Creek Marsh, Skidaway Island, Georgia - 041412US metaG (megahit assembly) | ecosystem: Environmental > Aquatic > Marine > Intertidal zone... | reverse complement strand
TGAAGGTTCTGATGTCGGGACGGTATGTGACCGACTTTATGACGACATCAAGACCACTACACTCGCCATGTACCCATGGTCTTTTTCGTTAAAGAAAAAGCAGCTGACAAAAGCGTCTACTGCCCCCGTTAACGAATACAAATACCAGTACCCGCTGCCAAGCGATATTTATCGCATTTCAGGAGTTCGCGCAGTTTTTAACTCCACGCAAGTCGGAGCGGTTCCGGTTGTTAGCGGATGGGAGATAATGGGTGATGTCCTGATTACTAACTTTGAAACAGTGGTCATCGACTACCAGACAGACCCAGAAGAGTACAAGCTGCCTAAATATTTCGTGCAGCTTCTCAAGTATATGCTGACTTGGCACTTTGCCGAGACAGTAACCGACCAGATTACCAAAGCGGAGTATTGGAGAAATATTGCAGCCGGCACTCCAGCCGAAGCCATGAGGGGCGGATTTTTCAGAACCGCTTGCAACATAGACGGAATGACAAAACAGAACGAGGTGATTAACGACTTTAGCTTGATTCAGGTCAGAGCATGAGTCGGATTATTGGCCTACAGAACAACTTCACTTCCGGCGAGATCGACCCAAAGATTGGTGCGCGTGTTGATCTGCAGCAGTATTACAATGCTTTGGATACAGCGCAGAATGTTGTCATCCAGCCACAAGGCGGGATCAAGAAACGTCCCGGTACTGAATATGTCACATCAGTAACTGGCGTTTTATCAAATGATTTAAGCTATCTAAATTCAGATTTAACAACAGCTTTAAATGGAGTTGGTGACTATGCCGCAACAGCTTCTCAGGTTGTTGGACGCTACATTTGGTTTAAACCAGACGGAACCAAGATGTATGCTGCTGTAGCAGATAGCTGGTTCTGGAGTTATCCAAGCGAAGCTAGCATTTCTGATGATATGTATATCGCTGAGTTTGACCTTAGTACAGCTTGGGATACAAGCACTGCGACATATGTTGATAATTCAAGCACTGGAGCCACTGCTGGCGTTTATACACGGGGTCAATTCTCGCTTTCTGACGACGGCACTAAGCTGATCTCTACATTTATGCGAAACACCGGAACAGGTTCTCCGGGGCTGAAAATAAATACTTTGTCAACAGCATGGGATATAACATCTGCCGGAGCGCCATCAACTTACGGTGGTAGCGGTGGCTTATTTGGCGTGGGTGGCTACACAGTAACGCATCTGCTTGGTGCAAGGGTTAATGACGCTGGAACAAAAGCGATCATTGCAGTGAAAATGGGATCAACGATTTGGGTTCTTAGCCTCAATATATTTACAGCGTGGAACTGGGGAACAAGGGCATTAACAAACGGATCAACACTCACTAATTATATTTACTTTAGCGCATCTGAACTAGAGGATGATCCTTCAGGTTACGCATTTGCCGTAGCTGATGATGGGAAAAAAGTTTATTTCGGGACAAGGACTTATGAGCTTGACACGGCTTGGAACACGGCAGCATTCTCAGGTTATACGCTATTAGACTCAAATCCATTTAGCCCAACAGGGAAGCTAGGGTTCGATTATCCTCAAGCTGGGTTTAATGACTCTCAGTCGTTCTATATCAAAAACGATGAAACAGAGGCATTCCTTGTTTACGAGCCGCAGGACACTGCAACTGGGGAAAATGTAGTGATGCAATCTCTGATTCCTAATCAGGGGTTCACTTACAAAATGATCCCGTTTGAGTTTTCTGTTGATGACTCTTATATGCTAATTGTCGCAGCAAGAAAGATGTACATCATTAAAGATGGGTCAGTCGTTGAAGACATTAACGGGACAGGACTTCCATATTTAAGACTTACTGCAGTATTGGATGATTATGTAGATGAAATCAATTTCACTCAGGCAGCAGACTCATTAATCTTTGTGCATCAAGATATGCCCCCGCAGTTCGTTCAGCGGGGCGCTGCAGATAATTTGTGGACAGTCACTCCTCTGGAGTTCGATTATATCCCTCAGTACCCATTTGCCTATGACACGCATAACCCGACATACACAATTACTCCATCTGCCGTATCCGGCAATATTACAATTACGGCTTCTTCAGTGACGACGGATACCGGAACAGCTCAAGCCGGCTCCTCAAATACGATTACGTTAAAAGCAGCAAGCGCTTATGGGAGCGACGACCAGCCTAACGGGATGTTTATTAAATTAAATTCCGGGACAGGGGCTGGTCAGACTCGGCACGTTGAAGATTATGTAGCTGCCACTAAGGTGCTAACTGTTTACCCAGCTTGGGATACGGCTCCAGACGCAACCACTCAATATGAAGTTAAAGCTTTTGAGGAAGCTGCGGTTGGCGAATACATCAGTGCATTAAATGGATTTGGCCGCGCTAGAATTACTGAATTTGTTTCCGCTACTCAAGTCAAGGCTTACGTCGAGATACCATTCTTTGATACCGATGCCATTACAACAGGCAACTGGGAAAGCGAGCATGGTTGGGAAGATGCTTGGTCTAACACTAGGGGATGGCCCAGATCAACAGTATTCCACGAAGGGCGGCTGTTCTTTGGTGGGTCTAAGCAGCGCCCATCTACTTTATGGGGCAGCCGGGTCAACGACTTCTTTAATTTTGATCCCGGTGAAAACCTTGACGACGCAGCACTAGAGGCTACTCTCGACACAGGCAAGTTCAATGCAATCGTTGATCTGTATTCTGGGCGTAACTTACAAGTCTTTACAACAGGCGGTGAGTTCTACATCCCCCAATCGCTTGGCGACCCAATCACGCCATCTACGCTTTCTGTTCAAGAGCAGACATCTAACGGGTGCAAGACTAATGTGCCAGTAGTAAACATTGACGGGTCTACGCTGTTCATTCAGCGTGGCGGGAAGACGCTATCAGAGTTCTTGTATGACGATGCCGTTGCAGGATATGCGTCCACTCGGATCAGCTTGCTAGCTTCTCACTTGCTTAAAAACCCAAGTTCATTGACAGCGCGTAAAGCAACATCAACAGATGAAGGTGATCGTGTTCTGATCGTCAATCGAGACGATGGGAGCATTACTTGCTTTACCTTGCTTAAAACAGAAAAGATCGTCGCCCCATCAGAATGGGTAACAGATGGCACATTCTTGGAAGTTGGGGTTGATGTCACAGACACCTACTGTGTCGTTGAGCGCGTAGTTAATAATCAAACAATAACTATGATTGAGCGTTTCAATGAAAATATGGCTGTTGATACCGGTACATATTCACAGCCGACAACAAGTATCACTGGAATAGGGTTACCTCATTTGCCGAATACCGACGTTGAGGCACTGCTTGATGGATTCTTGTTTACAGGAACAACAGATTCTAATGGCACATTTGATATTCCAACTGTATCAGTCTCTCAGATTCAATGCGGGATACCTTTCACCGCAACAGTTAAAACATTGCCTTATGAGGGTAGATTGTCATCAGGCCCAATCCGAACTTTCAAAAAACGTATTTTAGAAATCACAACAGATTTATATGAGGCTCAATCAATTTCAATTGATGGAGAGTCGGTTGTGTTTGCTAAGGAGTCAGGAACCGTTCCTCAAGGTTTGGCTGATTATCAAAAGCCTTCAGTCTATAGTGGATTCAAAACAAAGTCGTCATTGCTTGGATATACGCAAGACGCGACAATAACGATCACAGATAGTTCGCCATATCCAATGAACATTTTGTCATTGGATTACAAAGTATCAACGGGGCAATAAGATGGCAGAAGTAGCAGCAGCGATAGCGATTGGTGCGGCAGTAGTTGGAGCTTACGGCTCGGTACAATCTGGAAAAATCCAGCAAAAGATGTACAACATCAAAGGCCGTCAAGCAAAGATTGCTGGTGACCAGCAGTCTCTTAATGAAAGAAAGAAAGGGATTCAGGTCTTGGAGAAGATCAGCTCTTACGGGGCTACTATCAACGCTAGGTCAGCAGCGGGATCTGTTGATGCATTCTCCGGGACTCCATTAGTATTCCAAAGAATTGGAACTCAGCAAGGAATGGAAGAGTTTGGAGTGACGCGCACTAACTCAGAAATTCTTGAAACGATGGGCATCTTGCAACAAATTGATAACAGGCAAGCGGGATCACTTGCAGCTCACCAAGGACGGGTTGCTGCGATCATGCAAATCGGTCAGGCTGCTGCAAGTTACGCGATGATTGGCGGTGGCGGCAGTGGCGGTACTGGTGGTACAGGAGGCCCAGCTATTTCTGGGCAAACAGCGACGACTGTTCCATCTGGATACGGGACAATGGGCGCGACAGTTCCATCTAATATTCCGGCTTATCCGAGGTAAACATGGCTGAACTACCACGCTACAGAAGAGACAGTTTACTTGGAGTCGTCGTATCCGATATACCGACGGCTGCGCTGCAGGAAAGCGCTCGGGCATCAGATCAATTTTCCAAATCCATGGATCGCGTCAGCCAATTTGCATTTAAGGTTGCTGAGCAAAAAGCAAAAATTGAAGGCGCTGAGTTTGGAGCGCTAAACGCCCCCACTGCTGAACAATTGGATATCGCCAAAAAAAGCGGTAAAGATTTGGCAGAAATGTTGCCGGGTGACAAATTAACTGTATTCGGATCTAACGCTCGCGCAGCTGCTCTTGACGTGTTAACCACTAACATGGAGAAAGAGGCGCTGGAGACAATTACTGCATTATCATCAGCGTACGCAAATGAGAGCATCACGATTGCTGAGCTTCAAGCAGGGCTAGCAACAACTGAAGACCAGTATTCATCATTGCTCCAAGACATTGACCCGGTTGCTGCAGTTAAATTGCGGGCAGACCTATCTCTTTCTGGTAACTCAGCATTCTTGTCCGCAGCAAAGACCGAAGCAACAAGGATTAAAGCTGATCAGGAATCTGTTGCTATTGCGCTAGTTCAATCAAAGATTGCGAACATCCCTAATATTATCAATGCCGGCCAAACAGTTAACGCTAATGGAGAAGTGATTACCAGCGAGGAATTTATCGACACGTTGAAAACCGGGGTGCTAAATGCAGCTTTGCAAGTCGATGACCCGACGTTTGCTAAAAACAATCTTGCAGCTATAGAAACCGCTGTTAAAGAGGCCCGACAAGCCACTGTAGTGTCCTCAGTGCGATTTAATCCAGAAGTTGGTATCAGAGCATTGCAGGGTAAGCAAAAGCTGCCAGAAGCCGAAGCGCAGCAAATTCTTGAAACGATGAGTCCAGTAGAAAAGAATCAACTGTTTGATAAGCTGCAATCGGAGATGTCAGAAAAGTTAAGCGCAGAAGATCGTGAAGAGAATTTCATTAAACAGCAGCTAGCAAAGAAAGCTGATGAAACAATTGTTGCTATGACGAATGCCCGTCTTGAGGGCGACATGGGAACAGTTAGAGATTACTTAGATCAATTATCTTTGTACGACGCAGACAAACACGCATCGTATGCCGAATCTATTTTTATTGAAGGCGGCGTTGACGACACAGAGACACTTGAGAAACTTGAGCTGCTGCACATTAATCTCAATTTAACTGAGCAAGATGTTAACCGGGCCAGAGCCGACGGCAAAATCGGGTTAAAATCTTATGTATCACTTCTTGGCAAAGTTAAGTCAGTACGCGACGAAACCTACAGATCAGCAATTTCTTCCATCAAACGTCAAATTGGTTACCCTGATACTCCGCTATCTAATCCGGGAGCAATTGATAGGCAAGCGTTACAGGAAGTTAATGAGATTGTTGAGCAATTGTTTATGAAACGGCAGGAGAATCCAGACGAGGACGTTACGAGTTTTATAAAGCCGCTGCTTCAAGACATTATAAGTAGACGCAGGGACGCTAAGTCTAGATCGAAAGCAAGATCAGCCTACAATCGGGCTGCAGCAGAGTATCCAAATTTATCAGCTGACGCGCTGCTTGATAAATACGAAGCGATGCAAAACCCATCGCCAAGGATTAAGACTTTAATTGAAGGCTTGAAACTATATATCGAGATAGAAGGTGAAGTGCAGTGAACCCGCTAGAAGAAGCATTTGCTCAAAACATAGCAACCGCTGAAACCGGATTGAACAGGTATGTAGGGGACGACGGCAAGATATACACGCAGGACGACATTGATGCAGAAGCAGCGCTTTTGTTAAATGCAGATCCTAATTTAAATGCTGACACCGACTGGCAAGCCAACCCGCTAACTAATGACATGACCAATCCATTTGCCATTGCCGGCGAAGCAGACCCAGAAGGCGCTCTTGCAACTATTTCTGGCGCCGCTCTAGGATTCCCTATTTCGGTTGGTTTAACTTTATTTGATCTTGTTTCCTTGCCAGTGTTTGTGACCAAAGGGTTAATCACTGCCGAGCAAGGAAAGACGTTTGAAACGGTATTAAAAGAACTAGAGAACCTCCCGTCAGCCCAAGTTGGCTCTTACCTTAAAAGCAAGGTTACAGATCTTGGGTTCTCCGAAGAGACGGCAGAAGCATTTGGTGTCGGGTATCTTGGCGGTGAGCTGAGCTCAATGATTATCAATGTTATTCCGGGCCTAAAAACTCTTGCGAAATCAGGTAAGTACCTTGGCAAGCTAGCGACTGATGCGGCTGACCCAATGGTCAATAAGCCAATCACCGCGCCGGGTGCAACTGGAACTTTGCAGGAAGTCAGTAAGGGCGAACTTGAAGTAAGGCCGGGATCCGCTGACACTGAAGCCGGATTGCCAACTGCAACCTTTGAGGCGACAGAGCCAGACTTTGTTAAATTCAAAGAATCTGGAGCTCCTGTCGATCAGCTGTGGGAGCATCCGCACGTTGAGAATACAACGCTAGACATGATGTCCCGCCCAACCACCCAGCAGCAAGCTGGCGAGGCATGGACTAAAGAAATGCTTGATGCCAAGCAGCCTCCAAAGAAAGAGTGGCAAGAAGCGCGTGAATTGATTGATCCTAAAACTGGCAACAAGATTAAAGGCTGGGAAGCAGCAGTCGAATATCTTGTTGACCACTCAAAGACCTTTGCTTGGGCTGACGACGCTAAATGGATGAAAGCTAATGCTGGCAAGATTCCAGAGAACCCAGTTAAGAATGATCGTGAATTAATTATTATCTTTGGCCCTCCAGCAGCCGGTAAGAGTACGTTAGCTAACCCGATTGCTCGGGCCAAAAATGCTGCTATCGTTGATGCTGATGAAGCCAAGAAGATGATCCCCGGTTACGATGACGGGGTTGGCGCTAACGTGGTGCATGAGGAAAGCTCATCATTGAATGAGCTTGTGTTCTCCGCAACAATCAAGGAAGGCGACAACGTCGTGCTGCCAATTGTTGGTGGTAAACCGGAAAATGTTATTCGAAAGTACATCGGCCCAGCCAAGGAGAATGGATACAAGGTTACACTTGTGGACATGATGGTAGAGCCTGATGTGGCAGTAAACAGAATGTTTGGGCGCTTTGTTAGCAAGAAGCGCTTAATACCAAAGCAAGTGGCAACCGTAGGCCGTGGGCCAACCGAAACATTTGACGCATTAGTAGAACAAGGAGCAGCAGATGCTTACACCAAGATCGACAACAACCCCGGAGTCGGAGAGCCAAGGATCGTCATCCGAGATGATGAAGGACTCATCGAAGCCGCAGGAATTGACTCTAGAAAGCTGGATGGAGAGGGAGGACAACGCAGCGCTAGCGATGTTGAACCCAGAGATGCAAGCCCTAGCCCAGCGAGTAGCGAACAAACGCAAGGCGCGGAAGCAGCAGTAAAACCACGCAGAAGAACGAGGCGTAAAAAATGATTAGCAAAGAGATTGAGCAGAAAGTTGACCAAACAGTCTCCGGGGCTATTACGCAAGAAGCCTTGTTCGTTGACCCAGAACCGCAAGCAGTCGCAACTCCAGAGGCAATTGCCGAATCGTCAGTAGGCGAGCAAAGTATTTTTGAAGGCGAAGAAGTCAGCCCAGCTCCAGAGCCAATTGAAGTTGCAGGGTTAGGCGGACTTGCCGGCCTTGGAGAGAAAATATCTAAGCGCGTTCAAGAGGCAGAAAGCCGAGTTGTGTCTCCACTCAAAGACGAGCCGGTTCAGGAAGTTGGCGGGCAGCTAGTCATCCGTGAAGATCAGGTTGAAGTTGATGAGATTAACCGCGCATTGGGCGGGGATTACACTAAGGGTTTAAATTACCCCAACATCAAAGAATTTGGCCCTTATGTTGACTCCTCGGAATATCTGCAAAACATTAAGAATCTGAACGCAGATCTTTTTGAAAAACAAAGGCGTGGCACTCTCAGCATGGACAAAATTGAAAGTCTTGCTGACAGCAAAGATTTATCCAAGATTGTTTATGATTGGGCGCTGCGGCCAGCGGGACAGGCTGCAAATGCAGAAGATTTATTGGCTGGGGTCATAGCGCTTGATCGCGTCATGCGTGATATTGACGACAGACTTAACATCATTACCACTTTAGAAAAAGGCGCTGATCGGGACGCGGCCATTACCGAGACGCTGCAGCTGATGAACCTTGAGGCCCAGATTGCAGCTAACGTATCAGGGGCAACGTCAGAGGCTGGCCGAGCATTGTACACAGCGAGGCAGCTGCAACAGGCTGGAATGCCAAATGCGAAAAACCGCATAGATCAACTTTATGGGCTTGAGTCGGCTCAAGACATTGAGCATTTATTGCAACTTTACAAGGCAATTCCGAATCCGGGCGGGCGTGTGCAGTTCCTCAAGAATGGAATGAATAAGACTGTCGATGTCATGATGGAGATTTGGATTAATTCCATTTTAAGTTCTCCCGTAACTCACATGGTTAACATAGCTGGTAACACATCATTTGCCATGTTGAATGTTTTAGAAACCGGCATGGCATCTATTATCGGTAAAGGACGAGGCGCTTTAACTGGTAACAAAAAAGACCGAGTTAGGGCAGCTGAAATGGTTGGCCAGCTTGAGGGCATGAAGGACGGATTCTTTGATGCGTTTCTGGTTGCAGGGAAAGTGTTCGTTACTGAAACACCAACGGATGCAGCGTCAAAAATTGATATTAGGAATCGCCGCGCTATCGGGACGACAGGTGATCCAAGGGAAATTATTACACAGTTTAGAAAAGGAAATGTTGGCGCTGGGTTTACAAATACGTTGGGATCATTTCTAAGACTGTCAAGCCGCTCACTGCTTGCTGAAGATGAATTATTTAAAGGCGTAGCATATCGCACCCACTTAAACCGCATGGCATCGTTAGAGGGTTCAAAAACCTATGACTCCGCTATTGCTAAAGGCAAGACAAAAGAAGAAGCTTTAGCGGAAGCTGCTGAAGCAAAGGCAAAAATTCTACTTGAGCCGCCAACTGGATTGGTCACCGACGCTAAGCAAGCTGCCAGAGAAATGACGTTCCAAGGAGATTTGCCCGGATTCTGGGGGGATGCTCAATATTTGTTCTCTCATCCACTAATGAAGGTATTTGTCCCGTTCTACAAAACACCGGCAAATATTATGCGCGAGGCATTCATCAGGACACCGATACCATTATTTACAGGGATTGTTTTTGAAAACTCTGTAACCAAAGCTTTAAAAGCTGGCGGCCGAGAGGCTGATATGGCTTTGGGTAAGATTACCACCGGATCTATGATGATGGGATTCATGGGATATCTATCCATGGGAATGGTAGGACAAGAGGGCGACATCGTTGTTGTCGGCTCGGGGCCAACCGACCCGGATGCAAGACGGTCATTCGCCAACCAAAACTTGCAACCTTACTCAATCAACATCAGGGATTATGACGAGAACGGGAATCCGCTAAGTACATATACGTCAATCACTTACTCTCGGTTTGATCCAGTTTCTGGAGTGTTAGCGATTGCAGCTGATTTTGCTTACTACTCCCAGTACGAAGATGATCCAGACATCCTTGAGGGTTTAGCGACCGCTGCTACTTTGGCCGTTAGTGAGTACGCCATGCAGCAGCCAATGCTTCAGGGGGTTGCAGAAATCGGGTTCGCTGCGTCGCAATCCGATCCGAAGCTGCGAGCTGAAATGATGACAGAGCTGTTTACTGAAAAGTTAACTGGGGTAGCTCTTAGCGCACTCCCATCCGTAAGTTCGTTTGGAGCTGCAGCGGAGAGGGTGATGGATCCAACTCGCAGAACAACCGAGCTGCCTCCCGGCAAGATCCCATTTACCGACACGGATATTACCGACTCTCCAGCTTGGGCTAGGGGTTTTTATTCTGCGCTTCAGAAAGCCAGGGAGCGCAACCCATTCTTTAGCCAAGACTTGCCTCCAAAGCTAAACGATTGGGGCGAGGAGATGAAGTCAGGCACTGGTTCAGGCTGGGAGTTCATTAACCCTGTTCGCATCCAGCAAACAAAATACGCAGAGGTTGACGCAGAGTTACAAAATCTTGGTGGCGGCATTGCAAGGACTCCTAGAAAAATTTCTGGTGTCAGGCTAAACAGCACTCAGATTAGGCGCTGGAAAGAATTGTTTAGGGACATGGATGCGTATGGAAATTTACCGGGCGACGCCAGCTATGACTCATCATCAACAATCCTGAATGAGTTAGGCGAATACATCTTTATGGATGAGTACGCAAACGACATAGAAGGAAACCCAAGAGATAAAGATGACAAGCTAAGCTTGATTACCACAAAAATTGGCAATAGAAGATCTGACGCCAAAAAACAGCTTTATCAAGAATACCCTGAACTTAAAGAGAAAGTTGACGCTGCCAAGTAGGAGAAATTATGAGCGATGCCATTTACTTGGTGCAAGGTGACACCAAGCCACAGATCAAAACCACGATCACAAGGGATGACGGAACAGTCGTTAACCTAACCGGGGCGACAGTTAGTCTTCACTTTCGGAAAGCCATGACCACTACCGTGTTGTTTACCATGGCGGGGTCATTCACTGGAGTCGATGAGACGGTTGGTGAGGTTGTGTTCAACTTCACTTCAGGTCAGCTCGATCTTGATGAAGCTGAGTATGAAGGTGAAATCGAAATCGTGTACTCAGACTCAACCCGTGAAACCGTCTTTGAAATCCTGTCATTCGTATTACGCGAAGACTTTGCATGAAGCTGCGGCTAGCCATTCAAGTTTCCAAGTTGCTGTCGCAGACGGCAAGGCTGAATCTTGCTCTAGCTAACCAAACAAAAATACTCAAGGCTGCAGTCACATCAAACAGGGTAAGGCTGACCAACAACACTAAGAGGATAATTGCTGCAGTTATAGCTAGTAGCTTAAAAGCTACAAGCGTACTCGGCACATTTTTTATTTTTAAAGAGCTGAACAATCAAGCTAGCACTTCTGATGAAATTGACTTTCAGGTTAGCAAAGACATTAGCGACACTCAAAATATCGTTGACCTTGCAGCGCTTTCTATTAACAGGCCGCTGACAGATTCTGGTGCAGTCACTGATAGCAGCTCTCTTACTCCGACAAAAGGACTTAGTCACGCTGCTGCAGCCACAGATTCAGACCCAATATTCGATATTACTAAAGGCATTATTGAGATCCCCGTACTCACTGAGTCGGTTTCATTCGACATAGATTTCACCCTTAGTGATACATTAACAGCAACCGATGATGTGAACGGTGCTGCGCTTGGAGATGAATCAAACCTTCAAGTATTTAAAGTGTTTTCCAATAGTGGTTCATTATCAGATTCAGAGGTAAAATCAATCACTAAAGGATTATCTGATTCAGGATCAATGACAGATTCTGGATTGATTAGAGCGCAGGATTACACAGTCGATATGACTTATTTTGCGGAAGACTATGTTGGGCAATCCCAATCATTCTAGGAGAACACCATGTTTAATGATGGTTTGAAACTAAAAGGGCGTGTCGGGATTGTCGTCAAAG
>Ga0181606_10004346_pt1 | contig 11833 bp, 8 predicted proteins | sample 041ome_10_FD_132994 | JGI IMG/M metagenome (GOLD analysis project Ga0181606, IMG submission 132994) | Coastal salt marsh microbial communities from the Groves Creek Marsh, Skidaway Island, Georgia - 041412US metaG (megahit assembly) | ecosystem: Environmental > Aquatic > Marine > Intertidal zone... | reverse complement strand
CGGACAAAGTTCTTCGAGCTTGCTCGTTCACTCTCGCGCTTCCGCAGCTGCTGGTGGTGGTGGTGTCGTCGTTGTTGTTGCTGCTGCTGCTTCCGCGATGTGCGCCCGTGGTTGAAAGTTTTTGTAAAAGTGTCGAAATGTGAATGAATCGACATCACGAAGAATAAAATCGCGGGAAAATCGCGAAAAAAAGCGCTCCGGTCCAACCAAAAATCCAAGTCGCTTTTTTGAAGCGATGAAGCGAATCTTTTTTGAAGCGAAGAAGCTGCCAAAACAGCGGCGGAGTAGTGCCACGACGACGACGACGAACGAGGAAAACGACAAAAAAAAATATTTAATTGTTCGCATTCTGGCAGAGGTGTCGTACGTCGACCTCTGCGAGGAAAAGGAGTATTAGGGAACCGCACGAAACGCGTCACTTCAATTGGAACAACATCAATCACACTTTATTTATTCATTTAAAATGGGACTGTGCGCATCGAAACCGATCGAATCGACGTCGTATAAATCTAAACTAGAAAAGACGAATTCAACCGTCGTGCTTGATTCGAAGTCGCACAAGATCACTCGCGTCAACGGCGCGAGCTTGAAATCGTTGGGAAATGCGTTGTTCTTTCCGGTATGTGTTATGAATTCTGAAAATTATTTTTCCACCGTAACGCGTGTTCTGACCGTGTGTTTATTACGTGTAGGATAAAGCGATGCCGTGCAAGTCGATCATCGTGCCGAACTTTACGTGCCGAAGAGGGAAAGAGTGCGAATTTTCGCACGCGCAGACAAACTTGACGTTCTTTTTGGACTGTTTGAATTCAGCTGAAGTTTCGCTCGATATTTGCATTTTTCAATTGACGTGTAACGAAATCGCGCAGGCGGTGACGAACGCGGTGAAGCGAGGCGTGCGAGTGAGAATCATCACGGATGCAAATAACGTGGACAGCAACGGTTCAGATATACGAGAGTTGAACGAACTTGGAAGTGCGAGCAAAGGGTTTCAGTTTAATCATAAAAGGGGGATTCAAGTCAGATGCGACGAAAGAGTCGGAAGCCAAGGGTGCCAAACGAAGCCGCACATGCACCATAAATTCTGCATAATAGACGCCGGGAAAAGTAGAAAAGATTACACTTCCAACACGAAATTAATGAACGGGAGTTTCAACTGGACGAGACAGGCGGTGTTGGAGAATCAAGACAACGTAATGATTTTAGAAGGCTCGGTGAATCATCCGATGATCAACGCGTATCACACATCTTTCAACATGATGTGGTCAAAATACGAAGGGTTCGTGTTGCCAAGGTCCGGTAATTAGTATCTGAGCCTGCGGTAGTATGTAATGATTATGATTTTGTGTTGCTATTTATTTATTGTACTATTTTACACCGACCAAAAGACTATTTATTTGTCATTCTCTCCCAACTCTGCAGCAGACGACAACGTTTTCTTACTTTTCGACGAGAAGATACCTGTCAAGAACCCTTTCTTCTTCATCTTCATCTTCTTCTTTCCCTCTTCCGCTGAGGCAGGAAAAGCCTTGACATCATCTTCTCCCGCAGCTTTCTTCGACAGAAATGCCGCCTTTCCTTTCTTCTTCTCCATCGCTTCGGCATTCTTCGCATTAATAAAAACCTCCCTCATCTGTTCTGAATACTTACTCGATAACTCGCTCAGATTCTCTTCCTCTTCCACGAGAGTCTCGTAAATTGCGTCGTTTTCCTCCTCCTTCTCATCGTCCCTCTCTCCTCCTCTTTCGTACTCTCCATACACGCATGTGTTATACATATCGTCCTCGGCTTCGTCGTAATCTTCGTCCCTCTCATCGTTCATTTCGTCTCTCGTTTGCGCTAAAAGCGCTTTAATCCGCTCCGAAATTTTCGCCGACGAGATTTGCTTCTCTTCATCTTCCTCCTCTTCGACGAGCTCTACTCCCTCTTCTTCTTTTTCTTCTTCTTCTTGTTGTTGTTTTTGTTTGTGTTGCATTCCAATTCGTCGATATCGTTCCAAAGTGCTTTCGTCGCCCACGTCAATCGACGCCCGCTTCGACCTTCGTCCCGACTCCTCTTCCAACAGTGAAAACTCTTGTTGCTGTTTTCCTTCTTCTTCTTCAACATCTTCTCCTCCTCCTCCTCTTCGGTCGCAGCCGTCGCCCCGACCCGAAGAAGACGCGCTGCCGGAATCTTTCCTCGTCGCAGGACTGCTGCTGTCGTTATTCCTTTTCGCGGAGGAGTTGTTATCGCGAGTGCTCGCCGCGTCGTCGGGGTCGGTTGCAGTCGTCGCGGATAATACTAGGTCAACTCGTTTTCTCGAATTGCGCTCGTCGTTGGCGTCGTCAACGCTCGCTCTTGGACCCAATGCATCGACGCCGCGCGGTGAACCCGAAACCATCGCGAATATGTGTGTGTGTGTGTGTGTGTGTGTTTGCGTTGTTTGAGCTCGCGGTACGCGCACGCGTGTGTGTGTTTTACTAGCCAAGAGAATTCAAAAATGGAGTCGAAAAAGCGTCTCTTCGACTTTTTTAAAGTCTTTGCGCGCACCTAAAAAAATGTGTCTATTTAAAACAATCTCATCTACTATTCTCCCCAATCTATGACGTTTACCTCCTCGCATTCGTCGTCGTTTGCCAATTCCGCTCGTTTCAATTCCCTTTCTTTTCTCACGTCTTCCGGGGTCCAGCCGACGCCGACGGCGACGCCTTTCGGCCGCCTGAGGAGCGGCTTCTCGGCGACGACGAACTTTTCGCCCTCTCGCGCTCTTTCGGAATAGTCGTGGTACTTTGCGAATTCGTGCATGACGATGCTCGACGCGACCGCGACGTTCAGAGATGCCGTGCCGACGCCGTATTGCTTTATGTAGACGAAACCGTCGCAGATTTTCTTTTGTTGAGGCGTCAATCCGTGGCCTTCGTTTCCTAAAACAAAAGCCGTGTTCCCTTTCCACGGATACTTTGCCACGTCCACGCTCTCCTCGGTAATCTCCACCCCTAAGATCTCCTCGCACTTCAACTCTTTTTTAACCGCGTCTCTGCACTCACTCAGCGTCGGATGGTGTTCAATCCGCACGTGCGCGTCCGAACCTTGCGAACCAAAAACGTTGTAATGCGCGTTGCCAACTAAGTGCATGGATTTCACGTCAAACGCGGTGCAATTCCGGCATATGGTCCCGATGTTGTGCTTCTTCGATACGTTTTGGACGATGAAGTGCATCGACGGTTTTTTCATCGTGGCGACCGCATCATTTTCTTCCTCTTCCTCGTCGTTGGTTTTGTCCATCTCTCTTTCTTGTTTAATCGCGCTTGCGCGCGAGAGAGAGAGGGAGAGAGAGAGAGTTTTTTGACGGCGCCCGGACAGCCGGAGTGGAGTGGTCAACGCTTTTTTTTTCTTCGTCAAAAAAAAAAAAAATTCAAACACAGATCTCAACTCATCAAACCCACACACACAAAAATAATATTTTATACACGTAACAACTCGAAAAGAAAATATATGTCTTTCGCCGCGACGACGACCGGGAGGAGGAAACCACCGAAAACAGCAGCTCCTCCCGGGGCGGCGACGACCGTCGGTGGTGCCTCGAAGAACAGAGAGACGACGTCGTCTTCTCCGTCGTCGTTTTCTTTCCACTGTTCGGCGACGTGTAGCCACGGGATGTTGAGGTGCGCGCGCGTTCGTTCGTGTTCGTATTTTTTTTGTTTCTTCGTGTGTATTTTTTTTACCACAAAACGCGACCACCTGCGCGAGACATGAGTCACCGTTTTGAACATCGAGATCGGAGAAGAGAAAGGACGCGAAGGTGGCGTCGCGTGAGCGCGACCGCGGCGTTCTTTGCGCGTTAACGTTACCGTTCTTTTCTCGCTCAGGGAAATTGAGACGTTTTGGAAGAAGCAAAACGCGTCGTTACGACACGAGCTTTCGACCAGTCGCAAAAACGAAACGAAACTGAAAAGAGAGTTGGAGAAGATGGAAGATCGAAGAGCTCACGAACGGAAAGAGATGAAATCGATGCGAGAGGCTTTACGAGCGATGCGAGAGGAGGCGAGGAAGCACGAAAAAGTCACGATCGGTTTGGAGAAGAAGCACGAGGAAGAAATGCGACAGGTGATGGAGGAAAAATATCGATTAGAGATAGGCGCGAGTCACGCCTTTGATGAAGTATTGAGAAAAGTGAAGAGGATCACGATTGTTGATGAAGATAGCAATGATCATTTGTAAATCGTGTATGAGTATCCAATTAATGTGTGGAAAGTGTTTTTATTGATTATTATTATTTCAAATGACCATGCGAGCTACCTTTTGCTTTTCATTGCTGTATTTGTTTCGCATGTTTGCAACGTGCATGTTATACATCTCCGGAATCGCTTTGACTGCTGCTGCGTAGACGATGCTACTGAACTTCCCTTTACCGGGGCCATTGCCTGGATTTTGAAATTGCGTTTTGACCAATTTCAGGAACGCTTCGGTGGAGTCCGTGTCAAACACCCACTCGTTCGGTTTCTTTGATTTTTGGATGTTCGCGTGGCAAATCTCGCATCGTTTTTTGAACTCCTCAAAGTTCTTTTTCCAAGTGTCCGTCATCCAATCGTTGGAAGTCTCGTCAAAATGAACCGCAACGGCTGGCGATCTTGAAGCTGCTTTCATTGGTGTCGGACGCGCCGAGTTTGATGGCGTTGGACGCACAGAGCGAGTGTTCGGCGAAGAAAAGCCCGCGGTGGTAGCATTTTCTGCTCCTCCCCCCTCTTCATCCGTGGGTTTCACGGGTTCATAACCTGGATTCGCCGTTCTGAAGTACTTGTTCATTTTGTCTCGGAGCGTTTTTTCTGTCCAAACAAACTCGATCTGTGTCAACAAATACATCACCATCGCCCTGGACAAAAACGGGCTAAAAAGCTCTTTCGGCGCTCTCATACAAAACTCCTCTATTTTTGAGTTCAACTTTTCTTGTTTATCCGTTCTCGTGGCGTTACCCAAACCAAACTCGTTCGCGTCGTCGTTTATTTTCCCGCTAAAGATTTGGGCGAGCTTCGCAATCGATATTACGATTTCAACTAGTTCTGGGTCGTTCTCATCTTCCGGCTTCCACTCGCCAATCGGTTGCGGTCGGCGGCCAATCGTCGGGTTGCTCACTTTCGTGCCCACTGAACTCACAAATGCCGCGGGTGGCTCGATGCCCTTCGCAATCATTTCCTCCCGCATATTCATCCACTTTCTCGTCATTTGATCTTTAGACAAACCAATCAAAGGTGCGTATTTCTCCGTCGTCGAAGCTAAGTTCACGATGTGCGCCCATGCGTGACCAAATTCTTCCACCGCTTCTTTCAACGCGTTGAGCATAGCCTCCGTCCAACTAATAGTAAAGCCGCGACCACATACTCTCTCCCCTCTGGCCTCCGCTTCTAGTCTCAGCTGTTCTTTCTGTTTGTACGTCAATTCAACTTCGCCTTTCACCGGTGTCGTGCCGTCGGCGTTGACGTTTTGAATTTCTCCTTTGTTCACAAAGAAACCCGAATGTTTCGTTTTCCTCCCATCTCGGTCGAAATATTCGTCCAACTCTTCGTCGTCGATCCAGTCGTCGTCGACGTCGTACCAATCGATGTCACCACGACGGCGTCGCTTGTTGCTTTTATCCTTCTTCTTGGTTTTCTTTTTCTTTTCTTGTTTTTCGTCGCTCCCTGGCGCGCTTTTCGCGGTCTCGTCGTTATTCGCATTCTCTTCACCACCGCCGGCACCTTTATCTCTGTTCGCTTTCTTCTCTTTCGAGGAAGGTGCAACTAACGTCCCCCCGGGCGTTCTCATCGGATGGTCGTCTTCCATCTCCGACCCGCTCGAATCGTCGTCGTCGTCGTCGTCGTCGTCGTCCTCGCTTCCATCCTCCTCTCCTTCGCCCTTCTCCCCGTCTTCTTCACCATCGTCGCTCTCTTCCTCTTCCTCGCTCTCTTCCTCCTCCGAACTTTCCTCGGATGAAGACGAATCGCTATCGTCCCCGGCTTGCACTCCACCTTGATACAGCGCCTCTATCCTCCGAATAACCGCCGCCATGTGCCCGCCGCCTCCGTTCGTTTCCAACATCCTATCCGCTCGCGCCGCCCCGGCGGGACCCCCGTCTCTCTCCTTCTCTCCCGCGGCAGCAGCAGCGCCCCCATCTCCTCCTCGCTTTTCCTCTTTGTGCTTCTTCTGCTCTTTCACCGATATCCCGGTTTGTTCCTTGACGAGCTTTTTGTAGTTGATGACGTTGTCGGAGGTGTCTTCCAAGTCCAACTCGCATTTTCTGTTTTCGCGCGCGCGTGCGTGTATTTTGATTTCAATTTTCAAAAATGGAGAGAGACACACAGGTGAGTCAAAAGAGAGAAAAAAATCTATAAAAAAATGGAAAACGCACAGTCGTTTCGTCGACGGCGGGAGAGAATCCTCGTCGACGACGTTATTATTGTTACCGACGCGGTTCTGCTGCTGCTGCTGTTGGGTGGTGGTGGTGGTCATGCCTCCTCCTCCCGCAGCGAAAGCGCCGTCGTTCGTTTTATCCGCGAGAACCGTAATCGTGCCTCTCTCTCTCTCTTTTTAATTTTGGAGCGGAGAGAGAAGCCGATTTCAAAAATCTCAACGCTCTTCTCTCTCTCTTTTGGAGAAAACTTCTCTCTCTCCGTGCGTTCAAAAAGAAGAGAGCGCTCGATTCGCGATTACTCTCTCTCTCTCTCACCGAGCTCTTCTTATTTCTCTCTGTCTCCGGCGATTGTTGGGAGAGCCGCCGAGCGCGCGTTCTCTTCTTCTTCTTTCGTCAACGTGCGAAGAAAAATGAAAAGTTTTCTCTCTCCGTGTCTCTTCTTTTCTCGTTAGGTTGAGTCCTTAAACCCTAATTCAGGAGCAACAAAAAAGAAGAAAGAAAGAAGAAGAAAGCGCGCACGATTCGCGTCACTGTTTCTTCTATTCTCGTAAAAAAGAGAGAGAGAGAGACATTCATCGTCCGCGCGTTTCGCACCGTTCGCATTAAAGAAGAGCGCGCGAGTGAGAGAGAGAGAGAGAGAAGAGAGAGAAGAGAGACAAGAGAGAGAGACAAGAGAGAGAGAAGAGTAGAAATAGAATAGAATTTTTCGACGTCGATCCCGCGAAAAATTCAATTGCACACTAACACACACTTCTGATAAAAAAAGATGACAGACGCAGCAGCGGCGGTACCCGCAGCGACAAAACCGACGAAAGTAGCCATAGAAACGTGCGTGCCGCCGCCGCCTCGACCGGGGTGCGATTGCGCGGTGTGCGCGCCGAAACCAGCGCCTGGGGAAACGGAAGCGCAAATCGCGCCTTTGAATTCCGCCTCTCCGTTTCAGCCGTATAAGTTGATAAAAGTCGAGTTGGACGGGACGAGACGTCCGCTGACGGATGCGGAGCAAAAAGCAATGGAGAAGACGCATCCGGATCTTTGCGAGTGGAACGTTCCTCTGTCGTCTGGGAAGAGGAGGTGGCAGAAATCGTGTCAACAAATCTTGAAGAAGTGCACGGCGGCGAGGAAACTGGCGTGGCCGTTTCTCGAGCCGGTCAATTGGGAGGTGTTGAATATTCCGGATTATCCGGTGATTATCAAGCACCCGATTGATTTAAGAACGATTGAGACAAAGTTGAACGCGGGTCAGATTGAGACGCCGGATGAGTTTGTAGCGTTGGTGAGAACGGTATTTAGGAATGCGTACGTGTATAATAAACCGGGGGATCCGTCGGGCGTGCGAGAGTGCGCGGAGCGACTGTCGGAGATTTTTGAGAAGGAATTGAAGAAGCTCGGGTAAAGACAGAGAGAAAGAAGCAAAAGCAAAAGCAAAAACAATGAGAGAGATACTTTGTTGTTCGATACCATTCCTATTTTAATATACTATATACTACTTACTACAAAACACATTAAAGAACTACGAATATATGCTGCTCTAATCAAGAACCAATGTACAGACTCGCGCTGAAGACAATGTCTCTTCTAATCAAGGCCATCGCGTCTTCCATTTTTTGCGATAAACTCGCGTCGCCGATTATTCGGGCGACGTTTTTGACGTCTCGACACGTTTCGTTTAATCTCGTGATGGTTCTCACGATCGTGCCTTCCGGTACATCCGTTAATTGACAAATTTCGGAGAATGGATCGAGCATCGCCCATCTATAAACGACTTCGCTTAAACCAAACTTTAAGTTCTCCGCACAATACTCGTCGCCAATGACGGCAAGACCGAAATTTCTTTGAATATCTCCCGCGCGAATAGCCAGAGTATTCGCAAGGGCGATGGAGTCTTTCAGATTCACAGGTAACGCGTCGTAATCTGGTGCAGACGCGTTCTTTTCTTGAAACACCAACGCCGAGAGTAAAGCCGCAGCTTCTGCAGGGGTCAATTTCTCCAAGCACCCGCCAAAAACGATTTCTGCTCCAATCAACTCATCACCGGTGGATAACTCGCAAGCTACGCGGCCTTTCAGAGTCACTGCTCTCGCTTCGTCGAGGTAGCCCATGTGTTTCAACACTCTCGTTTTCGTCTCAAAATCAGGTGTGAGCGCTAAATTCGCATCAGACAGACCGAATTTCAACTGGTCGATTTGATGGAGCAAATGTCTCTCGCAATCTAGAAGTCTCGACCATTGAGATAACGTTTTCGAATCCACATCAGGCTTTGCAGGTAATTGCGCCAAAGCTTCCGCGTGGCGTCGACAGGCCTCTGCATCGTCGACGTTGGTGATTTTCAAATCTTTCGTGGGATCGAGCGTTTGCAAAAGTAACGAAGACGAAGGAGTATCGTCTTCCTGTTTGTTTCGAATATTTTTCGTTTCGTGTTCGAGAACAGACAAAACGCGCGTCGCAGCTGCGCGCTGATCAGCTTTTCTCGGTGGAGAAGACTCGTCTAAAATGGAATACGCGTCCACGTCTTGAAGTTTCAAGGCTGTCACTGCGTAGATATCGACATCGCGAATGACGAAAACGACGTAATCGAAACCACCCGCGCGTTTTTTCCACGGTAAATCTTTTGGCAACTGCGCATTTTCTTCCGATATCGCGGGTTGAATACTTGCCAGTTGATTAGAACTGGCTTTACTCAATCCTCCTCCCCCTCCTCCTCCTCCCATCTTCTTCCCGCCTTTCTTACCTTTTCCTCCGCCAAATCCTCCGAACATGTCATCGTCGTCATCGTCGTCGTCCTTTTTCTTTTTGGAAACGAGGCGAAGATTTGATGAGCAACTCGCGTCTTCAACTTTCTTCGCGTCTGACGTATCGACCGAGACATCGATATCCTCGTCTTGAAAATCATCACCGTGACCTTCCTCCTTAATCGCCATGACGACGACACTTCTTTTCACCTCACCGTCTTTTTCTTCCTTGATTACCCGTAAAGCGACTGCAAATCTCGTGAATCCACCTTTATCGTCTTTTACAAGTACGACTCTGCCCGGACTTCCAATCGCTTCCCGAAAACCTTTGGATTTAACGATTGCTTCGTTCGCGCGTTCGCCAAGTTCTTCCAGCTGTTTGGCAGCCCGAGAACACACCACCGCTCGCGTCCAGTTGAAAGGATCCCTAGATGCTTCTTTCGATATTAACTCTCTCGCTCGCGTCAACGATATGACCGCGTGTCGAAGTCTTTTCTCCCGATTTCCAACTGTTTTCTGCGCGTGAAACTCTGCAAAAGATCTCGCCAAAACGTCTTCAACTTTTAAATCTTCCGCTCTCGCCACGTTCAAAATCATCGCAAACGTCAATCGAAATTGCGATTCGAGTTTTGTTGCAGTACCAACGAGAAGTTTACGCAAAGTATTCTCGGTTGGAAAATTGTCCCAACACGAAAGAATGACGGTGCCTACGGTGTCTTTTCCGCGTCGTCCTGCTCTGCCCGCCATTTGCGTGTACTCGCCAGGCAACAAGAAACGGAATTCTTGCCCGTCGTGTTTTCGCAAAGATTCAAAGCACACGCAACGTGCGGGGGCGTTTACACCCATCGCGAACGTTTCCGTGGAGAATAAAACTTTCACGTTACCTCGACAGAAGAGCATTTCAACGATTTCTTTTACGATTGGGAGTAAACCGGCGTGATGTACGCCTAAACCGCGAGAGAGCAGTTCGCGAACTCTCGTGACTTGCGGTAACGTTCGGTCCGCCGGGGATAATCGAGACAGTGCTTTCTCGCAAAAGATGTGCGTTTCGTGCTTTTCTTTTGCCGTGGCTAAATCTATGCCCGTGATGCCATCGGCGAGCAAATCGCATTTTCGCTTACTGAACGCAAACACGACCATTGGAAGAAACATTTTCTTCTCCAACGTACGTATGAGCTCGACCCATTGATTTCTACCGGTGTTTGTTTTCGTCGATTGACCACCTCCGGTCGTTCTCACGGATTGCTTGATGAAACCTTCTCGTTGGTGCGTGCGATTTCTGCTGCCAGCACCAGACCCGCCCCCACGACCGGCGTTCGGCTTCTTTACCTCTTGCTTGTTCAAACCTTGATCTTTCAGCAGCGCCGCTTTCACGCCCATGTCTTTCCTCTCTTTCGCTTTCAGAGCTTTTTGATAGCCGAGTGGTAAGAACTGTTCTTTTTCGCCGACGAGATGAAAATCTTTGTCGGGGTCGTCACCACCAAAATATAATTCGTGCTCGAGTGGAACTGGTCTTTTCTTCGTGCCCATGACGAAAACTTTTTTCCGTTTCGTTTTACCTACCCAGCCAGCGAACTCGCGGACGTTTGGAACCGTGGCAGAAAGCATGATGATACCCACGTGTTTCGGTAGCATGATTATGACTTCCTCCCAGACGACACCTCGCTCGCGATCGTTGACGTAGTGAACTTCATCGAAGACAACCCACTCGACGTCTTTGATGATGTCCGCACCTCTATAGAGCATGGAGCGTAAAATTTCCGTGGTCATGATCAAACACGATGATTCAGGCTTTACGCTCACGTCGCCTGTGAGTAAACCGACGTCAAATCCAGCATCAGTAAAATCTCGGAACTTCTGGTTACTGATTGTTTTGATTGGTGAGGTGTAAATTGCTCGCGCGCACCGTTTTTGCGCTAATGCAAAAGCGTACTCCGCAACGACAGTTTTGCCCGCGGAAGTGTGCGCGGCGACAAAGACGCATTCATCGCGTTCGATTCGAGAGATGGCTTCTTTTTGAAACGCATCTAATTCAAAAGAGAAAGTCTTTGCCGGCGAGTCGCCCACTGTCGATCTGAAAAATGCATCAACGTCGGGCACAGGAGTCGTAATTGCCCATTTTTCTATCTTTTTCATCTCTTCTTTAACGTCTTTGGCGAGTTGCGTAGCCACAGACGTCGATTGCTGGTCGTGTTCTCTCAAAAGATTTTCGATGGGGTCGTCGTATCCCTCCTCCTCGTCTAAATCTTCACTTCCGTCTTCCTTTCCCTCTTCTTCTTCCTCCTCGTGATCTTGTTCCTCTTCTTCGTCCTCCTCCTCTTCTTTAGTATACTCCATCCAATCGTTCTCCAGAACGTCCTCAAAAGTCAACATACCTAATCGTTTCGCCGCATTTTCAGCTTTCCGTTTCATTTCCTGGTCTCTTTCCATCGCCGCCGCGGCAATCTCGCCAACGTGGACGCCACCTTCTTCGTCGTCAAAAGCATCAATCGTATCCGTCGCTTGTCTCTCTCGCCCCGTGATGACGGACCGTTCGAACCCAGGCGGCGCGCATCCCCTAAAAATGGTCCCCCCATCTTCTGCTTCTCCGAGAGAGCCAATATACTCCTCTAACCAAAAGCGATGGGCTCTTCGCCTCCTCTCTACTCTCAACTTCTCCGTCTTCAACGCTAATTCGTGCATTCCACCTGGCAAATGCGGAGCGTTCGTTATGCTCCCTCGAACGAAATCAGAT
>Ga0181606_10004337_pt1 | contig 11840 bp, 8 predicted proteins | sample 041ome_10_FD_132994 | JGI IMG/M metagenome (GOLD analysis project Ga0181606, IMG submission 132994) | Coastal salt marsh microbial communities from the Groves Creek Marsh, Skidaway Island, Georgia - 041412US metaG (megahit assembly) | ecosystem: Environmental > Aquatic > Marine > Intertidal zone... | reverse complement strand
ATGCAAGGGGGAGGCGCAAAAAACCTGCTGGGTAAACTGGGACAAGGATTCCCACCAATGCGATAGAATATGCAATTAATCGACGGAAAGAACACTTTTAAAGCAATAGAGGAAGAAATCAAAGCCGAAGTGGCTACCCGCCGATCAAAGGGGTTAAAAGTCCCTCATTTGGCCGCTGTTCTGGTGGGTTCGGATGGGGCTAGTGAAACCTACGTGAATGCGAAAGTGCGCGATTGCAAGCGAATTGGCTATGAGAGTACCCTTATCCGCCTGCCCGAATCGGTTTCTGAAGAAGATCTACTCGATCATATCGATGCCCTTAACCGCAATGATGATATCGATGGATTCATCGTGCAATTACCCCTTCCGGAACACATATCAAGCCAACGAATAATCGAAAACATCGACCCCGCCAAAGATGTAGATGGATTCCATCCGGTGAGTTTTGGTAAAATGGCCCTTGGAATGGACACCTTTATTTCGGCCACGCCCAACGGGATTCTGGAATTATTGGATCGGTATGGAATTGAAACGGAGGGAAAACATTGCGTGATATTGGGGCGCAGTTCCATTGTAGGATTGCCCATGAGTATCCTGATGGGGCAGCGAAGGTCTTCCGGAAATTGCACCGTAACGTTATTGCACAGCAAATCTCAAAATGTGAAGGCCATTTGTAAATCGGCGGACATCCTCATTGCCGCGCTTGGAAAGCCCGAGTTCATTCGCGAGGATTATGTGAAAGAGGGGGCGGTGGTTATTGATGTGGGAATTACGCGGGTTCCCAGCAACAATTCCCCCCGTGGATACGTTTTAAAAGGTGATGTACATTTCGATGAGGTGGCCGATCGATGCAGTTACATTACCCCAGTACCCGGAGGAGTCGGCCCCATGACTCGTGCCTCGCTTTTGTTGAACACCCTAAAAGCTTCGCGGCAGAAAGAAGAATTAAACAATTAAATAAGAAAATATGATCACCCGTTTTTCAGTATTTGCAGTCGGTGCGGCGCTATTCACAATGAGCGCATGCAGCCCATCCGCTAACCACAACTCAGATGAAGCAGGCATAGATCCCCAAACAGATTGTGTGTATAGCTATGATCACGAATCCACCAAATTTGAATGGACCGCTTTCAAATTTACGGAACGTGTAGGAGTAGGCGGGACATTCGACACGGTTTTGGTTCGCGGTGTTCAGTCTGGGGCCTCTACTCCCGGCGATGTAATTCGCTCGCTGGAATTTGAGATTCCGGTAGCCTCAGTGAATACCCAAAATCCCGATCGCGATATGAAAATTCAGCGCTTTTTCTTTGGCACTCTTGCGGGAACCGATACCATACGCGGTCGTGTAGCTTCTGTGAATGATTCTACAGGCATGGTAACTCTAGCTGTAGCAATGAATGGCGTAAACCGAATGGTGGAGATGAATCTCACCGAAGAGGGAAGCGCTTGGAACCTCGAAACCACAATTGACGTGAATGATTGGAACGCATCTACTGGAATTGATAGTTTGAATAAGGTGTGTTACGACTTACACAAAGGGGCGGATGGTGTAAGTGTATTATGGCCCGAAGTTAAGCTCAAATTGAGCACGGTATTCAAGACCGATTGCGACTGATTGCGCCTTGTGAAATCGGATGCGTCGTTAGATTTTATTGGAGTTGGGGTGGCCAAATCGGGCAGTTCCTGGATTTCCCACATACTCAACCAGCATCCTGATATTTACATGCCCCCCCGCAAGGAGCTCAATGTATTTAATCCATTAAATTTTCAGGGAAAGCGAAACCATTACTACACCGAAAATACAGATGAAATCGCTCTGTATTTTTCAGAGGCGCCGGAACGTGCAAAATGGGGTGAATTCAGTCCGCAATATTTTAGGGACGCTACGGCTCAGAAGCGCATTGCTACCGAGTATCCACGCGCTAAAATTATTATCGTTTTGCGCGATCCAATAAAGCGCGTACAATCTCATTTACAGTACGATCAAGAGTTTAACCGCATCATCCCCGCTCAACTCACACCTGAACAAGCCATTGAGGCCTATCCCTATCTGCTGGAGCAAGGCGATTATGCAGATGGCATTGCGGAGTGGTTGTCGCATTTTCCCTTGAAGCAAATTTTTATATGTCGATTGGAATCAGCGGTGCAATCGCCCCTCGAATTTTCCTCTGATCTTTTTCGTTTTTTGGGTCTCAGCCCATTAACCGAGATCGATTCTTCGCCCTCCAATGAGCGAAAGGCGGTGAAGAGTGGGGTAGTGCATGGCCTTCTCGCTGTACCAGGTAAAATAGATAAAATGTTGAATGGGTGGCGGTTATGGGCCAATTTGAAACACAGCAGCCAGTATCGCAAACTACTCGATGCCCGCTGGGCCATGGCCGATAGAAATACGGCTCCATCCGCATCGAATCTTGTGCTGCCTGAGCCTGCGTTGGCGCTTTTAACGGAGCGTTATGCTGCGGTATGGGACAATGTACACGCCTTAGTTGGTTCGCAGCGCTGGATCTAATTCAATGGTAGCAAGAATGGGCTGCATATATATGTAGAAGGGGCCCCTTAATTAGCTACCACTATCCTTGTACACTTAGTTCGCTGCGCGGTAGATGCGCAACAGATTTTCTAAAAGACCTTTCAGTCGGTTCAATTCTAGCATGTTAGCTCCATCGCTTTGGGCTAAAGAAGGGTTGTGATGCGTTTCCAAAAAAATACCATCAGCTCCAACCGCAAGTGCTGCACGGCCAATGGTCTCTATGAGCTCCGGTTTTCCTCCCGTTACTCCAGATGACTGATTGGGTTGTTGCAAGCTATGGGTGATGTCCATAACCACGGGAAATCCCATCTGTTTCATGGTTGGAATGCCACGTACATCCACCACTAAATCGCCATAGCCGAATTGGGTTCCTCGATCCGTAAGCATCACTTTAGAATTGCCTGAATCAACAGACTTTTGGGCGATGTGTTTCATGGATTCGGGGGCCATAAATTGACCTTTCTTAATATTTAGGACTCGGCCCGTTTTCGCACCGGCAACCACAAGCTCTGTTTGCCTGCAGAGGAATGCGGGAACTTGCAGCATATCTACATACTGTGAGGCCAAGTCTGCTTCTTCGGCGGTGTGATAATCGGTAACTACCGGCACACCAAATGATTCGCCAACGGACCTCAATATTTTGAGTGCTTTTTCATCGCCTATGCCGGTAAAAGAGTCGAGTCGGGTTCGGTTGGCTTTTTTATAGCTTCCTTTGAATATAAATGGAATTCCAAGCTCTTCTGTTACCTTAAAGAGATGTTCAGCAATGTGGAAAGCCATATCTTCTCCTTCAATGGCGCAGGGGCCTGCCATTAAAAAGAAGGATGGCGCTTCGTATTCGCGTAAGTTGGATAACCAATTTTTCATGGATGTAATTTTTTTCGGAACGTTAGCCACAGACCTCCTCCGCGCATCTGGGAGGGAATCAGAGATTGAATTTGTTGAGCATGGAGTGTTCCCGACCAATTCTCTTTTTCTATGGAATAGGCCAGTTGGATCCCCCAGGGCTCAAAACCGCCGCTGTAAACAAATGCCTCTATCCATTGATTACCGCGACCGAGGTCTTTCTGTACTACAATTCCCGTGCGCGGTTGCATGAGGCTCTGAGTGATGTACTCCGCTCGAACGCCCACAACCCAGCTCGAAATTTCTCTATATAAACTAAATCGGAACGGGCTATTTAAGCTTTGCAAGAATGCCGTTGAATCGCGGGAGGTATATTGACTGTTCAGGGAGTCCATAAGCTCGTTTTCCTCCGGATCCCATTGGATGATGTTATCGATAAAAATACCTGTGAAAGAGAGTGTGTCGGACCCCATCAATTGGCCAGATTCAGGACCGTTAAACCAAAGCATCGCCCCGAGATGACGCACAGAAACATCTGCCTTCCAACCCCGATCTGCGGATTTCCACTTGGTATCAATGGACAACCCCAAGCCCAAACCGGCCAGTGGGTTGCTACTCACTTTTTGCCATGAATTTGCACCTGTTAACAGGGCAAATGCGGCCGTACTGTCCGAGTATAGATGGGTATTTTGTCCGCGCCAACGAAACGCCTGGTGTCCAGTATAAAGCCCAAGGCCAGCAGTCAAGTTTAGCTGTGGGGTAACCCATTGCTTTTCTAAACCCAGCCAACTCATCCGGTTCAACTCCACACTGGAAGAACCCAAATCCCACCATACATTTATGCGATGCGCATTTCCTTTCAGGGCAAGGTTGGCTAAATCGTCTGAAAATTGGATGGATTGCAGTTGCTGTGTGCCCACATACACACTTAGGCCCTTTACGGGAACGGAGACCTCAATGGTACTGAAAAAGCCAGTCCTGGTATTTTGGGGCAGCTGATTTAAAAATCTATCCTTTTCTGAATCATCAAGAAAATCATCGTTAATGAGCTCAATGATTTCTCCGAGGGCACCGGCATTTTGCCCAATCATCAACCCGGCATGCACCCGAAAAGAAGTATCCAATTGGCCCCAACACAAAATGGGCATCAACCCGAATACACCGAAAAAAGTAACTAATCTCCTCACGGATTCACAATGTAATTCGCCCGAACACCAGCTTTCAGACCTATTTCGTAATCGCTCTAAATCTTCACTTTTACCTCATCCAGCGGAGTGTCGAAACGACTGCGGACCGCCAAGAAACGAACGTCGCGAAGTTCATCAATCCGATCGCTTGTAAGCGTAAACATTTGCATGCCCTCCCAAGCCGATTGAACCCGGCCATCACTTTGGAGATTAGCTGGCTCTAAGAACCAATCGTCGGCGAGTACATCAATTGGCTGAAGGTTTTCATTCAGCCCCACGATATCGAAAACTCCAGACATGGGGAACCCGTTGGAAATATGAAGATATAAATCGGCCGATTGAATTCGAGATTCGGGGTCGATACCGTTCCAATTGAACGGAACCGTATCGGACATAACCATGTTATTCGTTGCAAAATGCATGGGAATGGATGCGGCTACATACCCTCGCAGGGGATGGTCGTAATCTATAAATTCCAAATCGCCGGTAGATCCATTCGGATTCAAATATAAGGTTGTTTGATACTTCACACGATGGGGCATAAGCTCTACGAGGTCCCTAATATTCGATTGATTGCTGTTCCACGCTAGGGTTTGGTTAGACGGGTTGATGGGCGTTCCCATTCCCTGATGTGTAGCCCGATCTATAAACAAGCTGTTGGAAGATATCGCCGTATTGAGAACTACACTGTTTTGCGTGGAATCGTTAATGGCCTCGAGGTAATCAACTATTACTTGGCCCTCTGCGCCAATATAATTTTCTACCTCCAATCCAATTTGCAGGTAACCCAAGGAGAGCAAATCTGCCGAGATTTCTTGAAACAGGTTTATGGGGGAGGTCTCCAAATCTGTGGAAAGGGTGTCGGAACCCAAAAATCCCTCTGCGTATCCCATGATCATATTCTGAATCCCGGCGTTAAAAACCAGGCTATCCTCCAGCGATAAATGCACCAATAACCCTGTGGAATCAATTCGAGCACGAACAATGTCGTAAAACGTGCTGGTTTCTGTGCCGCTCCGCCCGGTGAGGTCGAGTTGGTAGCCCGAGAAATCTTCAATATCGCTTACAATGCTTACGCCATTGGAAGGGGCGGGCGGAATGTTTTTATACATGGAGTACGATTGCCCTTGTTTATGGGCCTCGGGAATCTGAAACTCAAAATAAATGGTATCCTCAATGGTGCTAATCAAATCGAATACAATATCGCCACTGCGGATCAGGCACGAGTATAAGTCGTAGTCCTGAGCCGAGGTGAGTACGACATCTGGGGTATCGTTAATCAAATCCTGTGCTGGCCAAAATGCTGTGGCTTCGTAGGGTCTAAGGTTTGTAATGGAAATGGTGGCAATAAGCGCGTCACTTGTATCTATGAGTACGGGCAAACCATCGCTACCCGGACTGTTAATTTCGGACAACCAGGCCGATAGCTGACTCCCAATGGACACACCATCCAGCGATGCGTATTGCGTTGCACTCATTCCAGGCCCCAATAAAGGGATGGTATCCGAAACAATGACGGCATTGGTTTGGTCATCTCGGAGCTCATAGCCCATATTTTCTATAGCAATGGGTAAGTTGTTCTCGAGGGTGAGCTCTAGATCACCAGAAATCAAGGTGAGCGATTCAAAAAATGCACCTGCATCAATGGGATAGATGCTCGATGCGATGGGAGGTAGTGCGGGGATGGGAATCGATGCGCCGTTAGCAGCGATGATCAATTGCCCCGCTATACCAGCACCGGAAGCAATGGAGCCAAGAGAGATTCGCTGTACAATATTTTGATCACCGAGTTCCAAGGTTTGCAAGGTAAATCGATCGTTCAACGTGTAGTCGAATGGGGGTATCATGTCTTTTAGCCCGTATTCAAAAAGCTGGCTGCGGAAAGTGAGCATCACCTCGCCATTGGGGAGTACGATACAATTTGAATCGACCAGAATTTCTTGAATAGAAAGCGAAGTCTCCAAAAGCGGCAACACGGCGTCCACCTCCCATTCGGGCCATTTCCGGTCCCTTAGACAGCTGAATAAACCTCCTAAAACGAGAGATAAACCCAATAAAAATACGTATCTTCGATTTGTCATAATACACTGCAATATACGGCAGTTTTTTATGGAAGCGCCAACAACCCACCTCAATTATTAATTCACCTCAATGCGACGTAGACTCTTCTTTCTATGGGCTGTAGTGCTCACCATGAATTCATGTATTAACGATACCTATGACTTCAATCAACGTCCTGACCTCAATTTAGGACCTTTCATTACACCATTGGCTAAGATTAATTTTACACTGGCCGATTTTCTTACCGATCTAGATACGGTTTTGCAGCTGCAGGCGGACAGTTCATTGCGATTGGTCTACACTCTCGACACCTTCGGTAGAATTACGTCGCGCGATATTTTTGAGTTTGCACCGTCTTACGCGACGAGTGTGAGCATCGATTTACCCTTTGCTCTTTTTCGACCCGATACGGTTTCGTCCAGTTGGAGCCTAGGGCAAATTGTGAGCCAGTTAGATGTGGCTACTCAGGCTCAATTCTCAGGTTTAAATGGGAGTACGGCGCTTTTTCCCACGATTTCTCCTCAATCGGCGGGTTCGGCTTCCATTCCCAGCTTTGCCAATTTTTCAAATGTTACCTCGCTGCCCTCATTTTTTGAAATGCGCGTGGTTAATAGTCTTCCGGTTGCCATTAGCACGCTGGAGATAAGTGTATATTCCCAAGGCACATTGGTTACCACATTTCCGTTTAATCAAATAAATGCAGGAAGTCCTGCACTTTTAACCGTTCCGAGTATTGGGGGTGTGATTGATGGGCAAAATATGACGTATCAGATCGATCAAATAGCAGTTTTGGGATCTGGAAGTTCGGTTCCCATCAATTTTAATGATGCGATTGATATTGAACTTCGCACCGTCGATTTAAAGGGAACAGCAGGAACGGGAATTGTGGACTTATCGCTCCTTCCACCGGTAGCAGCGGGTTATGCTTTTTCATTCGACAACAATGAGGAAGCTACGGAATTTAAATTCTCATCGGGTAGTTTATTTGCGTCCTTTTCCACGCCCATACCGATAGGCGCAACGTTGCGATTACCAAATTTTACGAATGAATCTGGGCAGGCGTTTGAGGTTAATGTGAGTGGAGGAGGGGGCAGTCAATCGGGCGATTTATCCGAAGTTGTAGCTGATCTCGATCTAGACGCGAATTCCAACGCAAATTTCATTCAGTTGGAACTCCAGTTTAATTCCAATAATCAGAATACGGTAACATTTGGTCCAGCTGATTTGTCTTTCAGTCTGAATTTAGACCTTCAAAACTTGGATTATGCTTATGCCATTGGTTATTTCGGAAATCGAACCATAGAAATTGATACTTCTGATGCTACAATTGGCATAACACCCTTTCAAGATTTTGTAGGATTGGTTCAATTTAATGATCCCGTAGCACGAGCAAAAGTTTACAATGAAATTGGTCTTCCCATTCGATTAAATATGGATTTAGAGGGAGAAAATTCGGTGTCAGGTTCGGTGGAGGGCCTTACCCTTGATGAATCCGTGGCAAGCCCAAGTCTAGTAGATATGGGAATGGGAGTGGTTTCAAATATTGAGCTGAATGCCCAAAACAGCAATTTCGGTCAGTTTTTAAGCATTTTGCCAAGTTCGGTTTCGGGTACCGGTGCTATTTCATTTAATGATGCGGGTAACTTCCCACCTTATGAAAATCATTTAATTCAAGACGGGGTGTTTCAAGTTGGGTTTGAAATGGAACTCGGGCTTAATTTCGACATACAGGATTTAACTTTCAGCGACACGGTAGATATCGCTGGGCTCGATTTGGGCTTGGGCGATTCCACTCAGCTCGAAAAATTTATTCTTTACGTTAATACCGAAAATGGATTTAGCCTGTCGGGTAATGTTACCGTTTCACTTATCGATGGAAATGGGCTAACGCTTACATCCAGTTCGGGAAATCTATTGGATCCAGCCACCGTGACATCCTCGGGTAGGGTGATCGAGGCGGGGCTATCTAGCATTGAACTCTCATTCGATGAGCAGGCTCTTAATGCTATCGATGACCGTACACAGCTGGTCTTCAGTGTGGAATTTGAATCGCCAAATAACGGAACAGATCCATTTATTGTCCACTACAGCAACTTTATAAACCTTTACCTGGCTACACAAATTCAGTTATCATCAACCCTCTAATTATGAAGAAGTTTTTTTGGTTCGTATTAATTATAGCCCTATCCACGCTACCGAGATCCGTAAAGGCACAGATGAATTACACGTTCTTTGGATTCAATGGAGTCGCGAATACCGCGCTTTATCACCCAAGCACCATCGATTCGGCAAAATTTGTTTTGGGGCTTCCGGGGTTGTCTCGCTTGGAATTCAGCACTGTGCAAAATTTTGCAAATCTTGGGCTCTTTTCCACGAGCAATGATTTTCAGACAGAGTTTGAAAACATGATTTCGGGATTGGATGAACAATCTTCACTTCGATTCCACAATCACATCGATCTGTTTCTTTTGGGAATGCGCTTTAAGCGAAAAACCTACATAACCTTAGGGGCCTATCAAGAGGCGTATGCCATTCTATCGCCTCCCGGACAGTTATTGGACATGATTTACAATGGAAACGTTCAATACCTGAATCAAACAATCGATATGAGCCAAACCAATATCTCGGGTATGGCCTTTGGTGCCCTACACGCGGGAATTGCACAGCAATTTGGACGTCGTTTTACCCTTGGCGTTCGCGCTAAGATGATTTCTGGTCTTGCTGCCGTGCAGTCCGATGTCCGCACGCTCGATCTTACCATACGTCAATCGAGCCCTGCGCCGTACACCTGGGAAATTAACTCAGATTTTGATGTTTATACCAACGCGGATACGGTGAATTATGTGTCCAATCTTTTAAATTTTGTGAATTATGGTTTTGCATTCGATTTTAGCGCAGATTACCGCTTAACCCGAAGAATCACGCTTTCTGGAGGGATGCGAAATATGGGGTCTATTAATTGGTCCGATGAGTACTCCAATCTCGCTCAGAGCAATGTTAGCAATTTTGAGTTCGATGGAGTAGAAATAGTCTTGGGTTCAGGAACGGATATTGAAGAGCAGATTAATCAGCTCATCGACACCCTGGCATCACCATTCAATATTGTGAATCAAAAAGGTGTTTCGTGGTCTTCCAGTTTGCCCTCTACAAGCTATGCGCAAGTGAGCTTCCGGCTAACCCCCAACCAAATTATTTCGGGTAATTATTTCCGTCATGATTTTCTAGGCACACCACTTTCAGCCTATGGGGTTTCGTACTCGGGTGCTTTTGGTCGAGGACTGCGTTTAAAGGGAAATGTAATGATTATGGATGATGGAACCCAGAACTGGGGCGCTGGTGTTTCGCTGGGAAATGCCCTCCAGTTTTATCTGGCTATGGACTACGTTCAAAATTTAACGGATATAAATCAATTTACCGGAGTGAGTACAGCGTTAGGTCTCAATTTTACCTTTGGCAAACAATCTCGCAAATCGTATGAGGTATCGGAGCGGGAATACTGGAAAGCCAAACGCCTTGAGAAAAGAGAAGCTCGAAATTATGTAGATCCTGAAAAGGTACAACCCGCGCTCCCCAGTGAGCGAGAAGTTCCAAATGAGTCTGCTGCTCCAAGCGAGCCTACAGAAAAGAAATCGAATAGATCCAATGGCAATGATGCTATGGATGATATAATTTATAAATCGAATATGAATAATATACCTCCTCCTCCAGCACCAACGGCACCACCCGTTCGAAAGGATGAAGCGCCTGCAGAAGTTCCAGTTCAGGAAACACCTGTAGAGCGAGAAGTTGCGCCACAAGTGGATTATGACTATCAAAATGAGGCGCCGACTTCTGTAGAATACGAAGATGCTGTTGAAAATCCTTTGGAAACCCAAGTTGATCCAGGTGTTCAAGACCCCGTGCAAGAAAGCTCAAATCCAGGAGATCAGGTGCAAATAACTGAGCCTGAAATCTCGGTTCCAATGGAGGGTGCAGGTGATCCAGAAATAACCCCATCCCCCGATGAACCGGCAACCAATATGGATACAGAAGCGCCGGCATTCAGTGATTCTACTTCAATCTCAAATCCTACTTTGGATTCCATAAATGGGGTGCCAGCGGTTATTCCCGCTGTACTGGATTCGATGGGTAATGTAATCGATTCGCTGAATTTCTCACTACCGGTAGATTTAGTACAGAATGTACCCTCAACGCTGGATACTATTGCGCCATCAACCTCCGTGATGGATTCCATTCCGGGAGCCATTTTGAATGATTCATCAAATTCTATAGTTGAGCCTCTGGATGATAACGGCGAAGGCGGAAATTAGTACTTGTACTTGTCCTTCCACCAGCGTTTGAGTTGTTCTCGTAGCTGGTTTTCTTTGGGATTGTCTCCTGGAGAATAAAAAACGCGACGTCGAATTTCCTCTGGAAGCATTTCGAGTGGAGTGAAGTTGCCGGGATGATCATGAGCATATTGATACCCATCGCCATATCCCACTTTTTTCATAAGGTCGGTGGGAGCATTTCGGAGTGCCATGGGGATGGATAGCGCACCCGTTTCACGCACCGCGGCTTGAGCGTCCTGAATAGCTTTATACGCACTGTTGCTCTTTGGTGATGTGGCCAAGTATATAGCGCATTCCGATAGGATTATTCTGCTTTCTGGCCATCCGATTAGGTGAACTGAAGATTGCGTGGCTTGCGCCAATAGAAGCGCATTAGGATTTGCAAGTCCAATATCTTCCGCCGCTAGAATAACCAATCTTCGGGCTATGAAATTAGGGTCTTCACCGCCTTCAATCATCCGAGCGAGGTAATAAACTGCTGCGTTCGGGTCACTCCCGCGAATGCTCTTTATAAATGCCGATACGGTATCGTAATGTGCCTCACCCGATTTGTCAAATGCAAGTGGATTATTTTTAACCACTTCTTTCACCCGTACGTTGTTCAATGTAAACTCACCTTTTGGCAGTTGTTCCAATGATAACTCCAATAAGTTAAGGAGTTTCCTACCGTCTCCTCCCGATAATTGAATGAGTGCATCGGATTCGGTAAGCATATAATTTCGCGCAGACAGAACCGGATCATTTTTTAGAGCCTGCTCCAATAACTGATGCAATTCTTCGGTACTCAGTGGTTCCAATATGAACACCTGGCATCGAGATAACAAAGCTCTGATAACCTCAAAACTTGGATTTTCAGTAGTGGCTCCAATGAGCGTTACGGTTCCT
>Ga0181606_10004320_pt1 | contig 11871 bp, 9 predicted proteins | sample 041ome_10_FD_132994 | JGI IMG/M metagenome (GOLD analysis project Ga0181606, IMG submission 132994) | Coastal salt marsh microbial communities from the Groves Creek Marsh, Skidaway Island, Georgia - 041412US metaG (megahit assembly) | ecosystem: Environmental > Aquatic > Marine > Intertidal zone... | reverse complement strand
GCGGCGGCGAGCGGCGGCGTCGCCGTGAATTGAATTCGCGCGCGCGTTTCGCGAGCGCGCGATCGGTCGTCTTTCGTTGTCTGTGTTGTCTGTTTCGGTCGCCATCGTTTAATCATCGATGTCATGTAATGTAACCACCTGTAACCGCCGAACGTCACTTCGTCCCGCGTCGCGGCGCGCGCGAAGCGAACGACGCGCGGCGATCGATGACGAAGTTCGAACCGCTCGCGAAGGGCGAGCGCGGGCGCGATCGCGCGCGCCCGAGCGCGGCCGAGCGCCGATCGCGCATGGAAACATTCAAGCGCACGGGCGCGCATCCAGAACTAGAGATCGACCCGGACGACGCGAGACGCGCGAAAAGGCTGGCGAACGTCGCGCGAAAGAACGCGTCGAACGTCAAGGCGTTCGTCGACGTCGAGGTGGCGGGCGAAAACCGAGGGTCGGTGGTGATCGAGGTGTTGGAGGAGGCGGCGCCGCGCGCGGCGAGACGCTTCGCGGAACGCTTGGAGGCGACGGAGGGCGATCGCGATGGGGTGTCGTATCGAGATTCGTGCGAGATGACGACCGTGGACGATGAGTTGCGAGTGAGTTTCGGGGTTTCGGGGAAACGGGTGAAAACGACGATCGAGGTGGAGGGAGAGCTCACGCACGCGGCGGCGGGCGTCGTCGGCGTGGATCGAAGGAGCGGGGAATTTTGCGTGACGACGGCGGCGTGTGAGTCTTTGGACGAATCCGCGCAGGTCGTGGGGAGGGTTATTAGTGGTTTAGAGATTTTGCGCGCGCTCACGCACCGCGAGAAGGGAGAGAAGGTGCCGACTCCGGTTCGAGTGACGGCGTGCGGCGTCGTGCGCGGCGGCGCGGACGTTTCGGCTCTCGTCGGCGTAGCGGCGCGAGGCCGCGCCGAGGCGGCGGCGAAGGCGCGTGCTGAAGCGGAAAAGATTAGAAATGAGTCTCAGCACGACACGCTGAAGCGTCTGCGCGCGGAATCGGCACAGAAAGGGGCTGAGATGAACGAAATCGTGCGCTCGACGTTGGGAAAGAAGCTGAAAGAGGCGCCAAAGAAGAAGCCGGGCGCGGGCATGCTCGACTCCATGCTCGGTTCGTCTTCGAGCGATTCGGAGGATTAATGGCTGGATCATAATTCGTTCAATAGAAATAGATTGCAATAAACAGTAGCGGCAAATCGTTAAATTTCGGCGAGCAAAGCGTCGATGATTTCGACGTCGATGGCGGCGGGCGCTTTTCCCTTGGCCATATCGTATCCTTTCCTTCGCTCGCGGTCTGTGGGTGGCGTCAGCGATTGCTCGCCGAAGAAGTTCGTCTTCGTCACCACGCTCAATACTTCCACATCGTCCGGAGCGTCGTCCACGCGCGTCGTGCTGACGTGGGCGATGAACTGCGCGAGATTTAACCGCTTCGTGTAGCCTTCGGAAGTATCGCCCCTTTTGAGGTACAAATCTTGAAACTTGACGTCGTACATGTTATCGACCAACCGCGCGCTGTAATCTCCGAGCAACAACGGCCCATTACCGCGCAATTGCCCCGAACGCACGACCGTCAACGCGTATCCGAGCTCCTTCGCCCCGCGCTCGAGCGTCGCCTCCGCCGCCGCGTACGAATCCAACAGTCCCTTACTTCCATCCACGTCCCCTCCGATCGGCAGATTCATCTGTCCAACCTTCACCATCTTTTGCACCGGTCGATTCTGTTCTTTGAACGGATTTTCATCCCGACGATTCACCCCCACGCGCGACAGCGCCACGACGCGTTTCGCCTTCGTCGCCCCCCTTCGCACGCTCGCCGCCGCCGCCTCGCTCCTCGCCCCGCTCTCGTGCGCCACGATCACGACGTCGCTCGCCCGCATCGCTCGCTCCACCGCTTCGTCGTCGTTTTCGTTCACCAGCGCGCACTTCATCATCGCCGCCGCGCTCGTCCCGAACCGTCGCTCGAAGACGTCCTCGGGCATGTCCCGCGGCACGTACGAGTCCGCGTCCTCCACCACCAGCGCCACGCCGTCGCCGCCGCGACGCGCGAGCATGCCCGCGATGAGTCGTCCCGTGAGCGAGCGCGCGCCGACGACGCACACGCGCGCCGACGACGCCGACGACGACGCGACGCGAATCATCGAGCGTCCGCGCGAATTCGACGCGCGCGTCGCGCGTCGCGCGCGCATCAGCGCGCGCGAATCGACGCGAACGCGCGCGCGCGTCGACATCGCGCGATTCGCGCCTCGCGTCGACGTCGCGGCGTCGCGCGCGCGTCGAGGCGCGTCGACGAATGTCGATCGCGGCACAACGCGACGACCGGGTGCGCGCGCGCGCGAACGCGCGCGACGCTCGAGCGCGCGCGCGCGCGGTGAGAGCGTCGAGCGCTTTTGCGCGAGGCGAATCGCGGCGACGCGGACGCGGGCGAGGCGCGCGCGGGGGCGGGCGGGCGCGCGGGACGCGCGCGGGCGGTGGTGTCGAGGGCGATTCGACGACTTCGCGACGATATGGCGTCGCAGCGGTGCGTGATTCGCGAGCGAGACGCGCGGTGGGCGGTGCGGGGGGGTCGTGAGCGTCGTTCGCGCGCGGTAGGAGAAGCGCGCGCGACGGGGGGCGCCGCGAGGGAGAATTTGAGTCGTGTTCTTAACAGAATTGCGAATTTGAATTCGGGCGGAAAGTCGACGATGACTGACGACGCGTGAACGCGCGACGCGCAGGATGAACGGACAAGGCGCGAAATTCGGACGATTTGTCTCGATCGGACGCGTCGGGGAGCCGAAACCGGCGCAATTGCCGAGCGAACGGCGCGAAGGCGGCGACGAGGACCGAAGCGCGAGACCGACGCCGGGACGGGACGAAGGACGGTGGCGAGACGAGAATGAATCGATCGATCCGCGGCGTCGGGAATCGGGAGACGGAGGCGCGCGACGATATGACGATGGGTACGGGCGAGAGCGAGGGTACGGCGATCGGGATCGAGGGTTCGGGTCGGCGTCGTTCGACGGCGGCGCGAGGCGGAGTCGGGACGACTACGGCGGTTACGGAGGGAGTTGGAGGTCGGCGGATCGGCGGATGAGCGGGGAACGCGCTGGAAGGGATTATGGAAGCGGTGGTTGGCAAGACAGGGATGATCACCGCGGATTCGGGAGACAGGCGCGGGAGAGTCCCGATCGCGAAAAGAGTTGGCGGCGGCGAGAAGAACCGGCGACGGCGACGGCGACGAGACCGGTTGCGACGGCGCCCGTCGTTCGAAGGAGCCTGGACGTGAATCATAACGCGGAGGGTGCTTTAGATAAGCTACACATTCCGCACGGCGCGCACGAATGGGGACAAGAAGACGACGATTTTGACGATTTGGCGCCTCCAGCTTGGTTGCTGCAGGACGAACGCGGCGCAAGCGGAGGCGACGACAGGCGAGCGCAACATCGCGTGCCTGAGCCGCGTCAGAGCTCCAGATCGCCACCTACGTCTCGTGTGAAAGCGCTCGTGAGGCCAAAGGGAGATGGTGGGCACTTCAACAGCGCGAAACTTCCGGACCATTTGAAAAATTTGAAGCGCGAACCCGGCGAAGAGAAGAAGCTGTGGACGCCTCCGGAACCGGTCGGAGGCGCGGTTAAAAAGCGTCCAGAAAAGGTACACAGTACGCCTCCTAAGGCTGTACCTAAAGTCACGCCTAGGAGCGTACCAGAACCTAAGACTCGCAGAAGCATGGACATCAGTCCCGTATCGCGAACGCCGCCTCAACCGCGCAAATCGAGCGCGTCCAAAAGGCAGCCTTCGCCTTCGGCGCCGCATTTACCGCCGCCTCATCCTTTACAACAAACACCACCACCGGCTCCACCTGGGGCTCCCCCACCGGGCGCTTCTAGAGCGCCGCCTCCGGTTCCTCCCGGCGTGCCGCCGCCGGCGACCCGGGCGCCCCCGTTGCCGCCGACTCCGCCGCCCCCGTTGCCGCCAGGCGCGCCGCCGGCGAGGCCTCCACTGCCGGCCGGTCCGCCACCAGCGATGCCACCGCTTGATGCGGCTTTGAAAGCCAAGTTAGCTGTCTCTGAAAAGTCTGCGCCCGCTAAAGCGGCGAAGAAAAAGAAAAAGAAGAGCAACATCTCCAGAACCGCGTCGTCGTCAGAGAATTTAGAGGACGCCGCGGAGAACAAGACACCGCCGCCGAAAGCGAAGATTGTCAAGGGTAAGTCGAAGGGCAAGAATTCAAAAAGTTCTTCGCACGACAATCTCGCCGCTGCGGCGAAGAAAGATGGCGGTTCTCCACCGAAACCGAACCTTTTACCAAAGGCAAAGGACAGCCCGGTGGGGAACGCGTCAAGAGCGGAGTCAAAAATCAGCATCTGATGCCGTCATGTATAAACATACCACTCTACACACGACACAGTTATTTCTATAATCAAGATTTACCATTAGCTACAACTACACTACCTACATTTACCTACGAATACGGCGTCGTGACGCCGAAGATGCTCTCGAGAGATGTCGCGGCTGTCGCGGAGCTAACCCCCGAGGTATCGACCACATCGAAACACTCCACTACCGCCTGATCGCTCGAAACCCTACAGGGTTTCGTTCCACACTTACACGAGCAGCAGCTATCGGCGCTCGCGTAAAAATGCTCCGCCGGCACCACCGCGAGCGCCGCGCTCAGCGGCGCTCGCCAATACAGCTTCGCCGAAAACGTCCCGCTCGCGCCGTTGTACGTGATCGCCTCGATCTCCACGTCTACATTCGCTTCCAAATATTTCCAACCCGTAATATTCCCCCCGCTCTCACTGCTCGCGACGACTCCACCGTTGACGCGCAGCGCACCGCCGGCGTTCGCTTCCAGCGCGAACAGGTGCGCGCCGGTGACGTTCGCGCGCAGGCGTCCTCGAAAGCGCGCCAGCGCGTTCGCATCGACGGTTTGCCCGCTCGCCAGCGGCAGGCTCGAGACATCGATCGACGTAACGTTGGCCGTGTGCGCGGGCGCCGCGCCGCGCACGTCCGGCACGCGCGTCGGCGCGACGGGATACGTGAAGACGTCCAGCCTCAGGCCGCGGGCATCGACCGGGACACTCGAAGAAACGGTCGACGTGTTCGCGATGTCGATCGCGGCCGCGGCGAAACGGACGCGCGCGACGACGAGGGCGATGAGGAAAAGCCGGGCCCGCGCGCGGAGGGACATCGAGGACGGTGCGCCGAGGAGTGGGGCGAGGAGAGGCGCGAACGGGACAAACAGTTACTTTGGTTTGACGGTCGACGCGTGTTATTAATGCGTCGTGCGTCGTCGCTAGATGCGATAACGGCCTTGTGGTTGACCTGCGGCGCCGGGAAGGGCTTGCTTAGCGATGGCGGTCTCGATGATGTTCTTGACGTAGTTCTTTCCTTCCTTGACCACGCGCTCGGTGGGGCCTTCGATGAGGAGGTAGAGCTTGCGATCGCCGGGGGCGAGCGGACGCCCGGGGGCGGCGTATTGCCCTTTTGCCGTGACTGCGGCGCCGGTATGCTCCATGATTTGCACTAACGTGTCTTTGTGAGTGACCTTGTAGCGCGCGAATTGTGGGAAGTCGTTGATCTCGAGCTCAGTCTCGAAGTGCGAGCCTGACTGCGTCGGCCCTCTGGACGTTTTTGCGTGCTGCGCGTTGAGCGCTGCGGCGAGGGCGGCGGCTTTAGCGGCACCCGCCGATGCGCCGTGCGCAAGCGCGTAGCTCTGAGCCAATGCGATCGCTTTCGTATTTTGCGCGCCTGCAGCTTGTTTTTGCGGCTGCTTCATTTTTGCAAAAACGGATTGCGCCGCAGCTTGCGCGATCTGCGCGGGCGTCAAGCCACCCTTGGCGACGAGCGCTCCTGGCGTGTGCGCAGCCTCCGCCGCCGCCGCCGCCGCCGCCGCCGCTGCTGCGGCCGCTTGTGCTGGTGCTTGAGCAGCTGCAGCTGCTTGCGCCGCGGATGCTTGCGCTGCGGCTTGACCGGACGGACCCACAGAGGCGTAGATTGGTCCTTCGTCTTCCGCATTGCCATCGCCGAAGACTGGCTCTTCGTCACTATCGCTCTCACCATCGTCTACATCCAGGCCAGCCGCTCGAGCGGCGTCACGCTTCTGTTTGCGCAAGAGGTCTTGCTCTTCTTGGTTGAATTTGAATCCAGAACCACCGAAGCCAGAACCAGCGGCACCGACGAGACCCTCCTTGCGCTTACGAGTAAACTCATCCGCCATTGCTTGCACATCCTGCGGGACGTTTTGCTTCGACTCTTTAAGCGCCTTGACTAAGTCGGGTGCGAACTTTTCTTCGTCTTCTGAAATAAACGTTACTGCGGTCCCTTTCTGGCCGGCGCGTCCAGTACGTCCAACTCTGTGCACGTAATCCTCCAAGTGGTTAGGCGTGTCGTAGTTGATGACGAGCCTCAAATCCTTGACATCCAACCCGCGAGCGGCGACGGAGGTGGCGACGAGGATGTTACAGACGTCTGATTTGAAGTCTGAAATCGTACTTTGTCGGTCGCTTTGTTCTTTACCGCCATGTAAGCTCAAACACGGATAACCGCTCTTGAGCAATTCCTTAAACGTCGAGTCCGCCTTGTCCTGGCTCGCGACGAAGATTATAATCTTGCCGCGCTCGTACCATTCGCCGAGTAATTCTAAGACTCGTAAAAATCGATCTTCTTCGGGACGAAGTTCCACAAGCTGCTCTATATCGGAGTTCACCACGGACTTTCCACCGATTTGGATCTCGATCGGGTTGTCCAGCGCGGCACGCGCCAACGCCTCCATCGTGTGCGGAAACGTGGCGCTAAACATCACCGTCTGGCGATCCGGACGAAGATTGGCCAGGATGCGAGTAATTTGTGGTTCAAAGCCCATATCGAACATACGGTCTGCCTCATCGAGCACCATGTAAGTTACTCTACGCAAGTTTGTAATTTTTCCCGAACCTGTCGTCAGCAAGTCAATCATGCGACCGGGCGTGCACGCAACGATTTCCGCGCCGCGTTTCAAATCGCCAATCTGCGCCGCTATACCCGAGCCACCGTACACGGACACGGCCGAAAACCCCATGGCTTTTCCGTAACGCTTGCAATCTTTACCAATCTGCGTCACCAACTCTCTCGTAGGTCCCATGATCATACCAATAGGTCCGTCGCCGGAGGCGAGGGGCTCCTGCGCGTTGATGTGGCGCAACATCGGTAAAATGTACGCTAAAGTCTTCCCGCTACCGGTTTTCGCGACCCCGATGCAATCGCGTCCGGACATGATCACGGGAAGCGCTTGTGCCTGAATAGGCATCGGCTTTTCGAATCCAGACCGGCGAATCAGCTCATGCACGCGATTGTTCAAGCCCGCCTGCGCCCACGTCTTGATGGGTATCGGCACCTTTTTACCTCGACACTTGATTCCGTCCAACTCCACACGAAGCTGCTTCACCTCCGCCTTGGTCATCGACGCTATTTCCTTCGCTTCGATGTAAAAGTTTTTCTTCACCGGTTCGTAATCGATCTCGTCGTGATTCACCGTCCCGAGACGTTCAGTCTTGCTCAATTTCGCGGTTTGCTTCTTTGCCCACGCTTCGTCGTCGTCGTCGTCGTCATCTACCTCAGTTTTTGCTTCGACCGCGTCTTCCGACAGAACATCCGTAGTTTTAGCTTCATCTCTTTCGGCTTCGTCTTCGGACGACTCGCCTCCGCTTGAGTCGAAGACCTCGTTCATGACTTGCGCGCGTTTGGACGTTCTTCTATTCTTCTTCACCGGCACATAATTCACCGCCGCGGTCGGGATCACTGGACGCAAAACCTCGACGACAGACTTTTTCACCCCCAAAACCAACGGTTTCGACGTCGACGCGCCGTCCGCGGAGGCGCCTCGCGCGCCAATCTTCCCCGCCGCCGCCGCCTTTTTCGCCGCCGCCGCGAACACGCTCATCAACGCGTCTTCCTCCGAAACCTCCATCGGCGTCGCTTCAGCCTTCGCCTTTGCCTCTAACTTGGCCGCTTCCTTTTCCTCGGCCTCGCGCTTAGCGCGCTCTTTCGCCTTTTCTCGCTCCTGGTCCATCGCGTCGTCGTTCGCCGCCATGAAAGCGTCGAGCGGGTCGTCGTCTTCATCCGTCGTCTCCCCCTTACTCCTGGACCCACTCCTCCCGCGTCGTTTCGCACCCCCCGCGACCGTCGTTTTCGCCTTTTTACCCCTCTTCCCATCGTCCTCGTCCGCGTCCGCGTCCGCGTCCGCATCACCGAGCGTCAATTCCGGCGGCGGCTTCGACTTCGCCGAATTCGACCCGTCGCCGTCCTCCTCCTCCGCCGCCTCGAACAATCCTCGCACCGCGCTCGGCCTCGCGCTCGGTCTTCGCGCCGTCAGCGCGAACGACGCCGAGCGCTCCGACGCCTCTCGTCCGCCCCCCGCGCGCTCGTTCGCCCACGCGCGCGCTTTCGCGTGCCGCCGCGCCTTGACGTCCGCGTCGTCATCGTCCTCTCGCTCCCCGTTCTCCGCGCGTCGGCGCTTCGTCGCGCGCGGTGGCATCGAACGCGCCCTCGTCGAGCGTTCGCCGCGCGCGCTCGACGCGCGGGCGTCCGCGCGCGCGCGCGTCGTCGCGAAATGTCGATCGAGTCGGTTGGGTTTCGCAATCGCGACGCCGCACTTCGAGACGCCGCGCGCGCTTCCGACGCGTTTCGGACCGCGCGAGCGCGAGGCGGGAGGCGCGGGGCGCGTCGACGCGCGCGCCGCGCGTCGACGAGCGCGCGCGACGCGCGAGGGCGCGCGCGCGGTCGATAATCTGAGATTTCGAGCGCGCGACGCCTCGAAACGACGTCGACGCCTCGAAACGACGAGGCGCGCGCTCGAGAGAGATGTTCTCCAGGTTCGGCGTCGGTCAGGCGCGGTTCAACGCGAGCTATCGCGCGTACCCGGTGAGCTTCATCGATCGCCCGCAGTTGGAGCTCGGGGACAAGGTGATCTTGCCGCCGAGCGCGCTCGAGAGGCTGACGCGGATGCAAATCGATGATTACCCGATGCTGTTCGAGGTGACGAACGCGAAGGAGGGGAAATCGACGCACTGCGGTGTGCTGGAATTCGTCGCGGACGAGGGGGTGGTGTACTTGCCGTATTGGATGATGCAAAACTTGTTGCTGGGCGAGGGAGACATCGTAAAGTTTTCGTACTCGACGCTGCCGAAGGGGACGTACGTGAAGTTGCAGCCGCAGACGCAGGACTTTTTGGATATATCGAATCCGAAGGCGGTGTTGGAAACGACGCTGCGGCAGTACACGTGCTTGACGGTGGGAGATACGTTTGTGATTCATTACAATAACAAGCAGTATCACATCGACGTCATCGAGGCGAAACCGGGGGACGCCATCGGAGTCGTGGACACGGATTGCGAGGTTGATTTCGCACCGCCGCTGGATTACGTCGATCCTTACGGACCAGACACGACGAAGTTTGAGGATACGAACTCTGGGGCGATAAATGCGCCGAAGACGGCCGACAAGGCGGACGCGGGAGCGTCTGGCGACGCGGCGACAAACGGCGAAACGCTCGCGGCGCCGCAACCGGTGGTGAATACTTTTCTCGCGTTCGCGGGTGGTGGGCATCGATTAGACGGTAAAGCGATCTCAGAAATCGCCCCGAAAGAGGTGGAGATTCCGACGTCTTCGCTCAACGTCACCAAGGAATGGCAGCAGCTTCGTCAAGGAGGTGTTTTGGGAGGAGAAACTAGCAAGGAACCAGAAAAACCCGCCCCGGACGCCGACATCGACCGCAAGCGCAGCGGCAAGGTGGTGTTTGGTGGCGCGCGCGCGGCGGCGATCGCTCGCAAGAAAGAGAAAGCCGCGGTTGCGAAAAAAGACGATTCCTCGAAAGACAAACCGACGTCGACGTTCCAAGCGTTCCAAGGAAGCGGGAACAAGTTACGATGACACGATTGATTGATGTGTACACACTGAATTGAAAATGAAAATAGCAAGCAGCCTACGGTTATTATACGATGCGATGATTTCGCGTTTTCGTTCAAACGAGCAACTGTTTTTTCACGTAGGCTCGAATCGCTCGACGCTTCTCCACAGCCTTGAGCGTCCACATATCCGCCACCACGTCCTCATCAACCATGCGATCGACGATTTCCTCCGCCCGCAGTAAATCATTCGACGCGCTGCAGCAATTCAACAGCACGTTATACGTGACGCTCGTCAGCGCGATGTCATGCTTTTCCCGCGCGCCGTTGACGAGTTGCATCGCTCGTCCCCAACCCGGCGGATCCATATTCAGATACCCTTTCGCCAACTCCGCCACCGCCACCTCATCCGGCGCGCACACTTCCTTTTCAAATATCTCATCGTACACTTTTTGCGCCAATTCCATGTTTTTCCCGTTCACGCACGCCGATATGCACGCCGTCGCCGCGAACGCGTCCGGAGTCACCCCCTCCCGTCCCAGTCCGACGAGCAGATCCACCGCCGTCGCCGCCGCGCCTCGCTTCGCGCACTCCCTCAGCTTCGTCGTCGTGTCTTTCAGTATTCTCATCTCCTCGCTCGACGCCATCGCGCGCGTCGCGCGCATCGCGCGCGTCGTCGTCATCGGGACGCGCCGCCGCCGGGACGCGTCGGCGCCGAAAGACGCGCGAAGGAGCGCGCGCGAGCGCGCGAGCGACGCCGTGGACGCCATCGGAGCGTCGGAACTCACCGCGCGCGCGTTCGTGCGTCTCGCGAGGTCGTCGTCGCGACGCGGTGTGTCGGCGTCGCTCGCGAATCACATTCGCGAGGCGAAAACGCCCGCGCGAGGCGAACCACAACCACTGACTGACTGACTGCACAACGTTACATTACACTACGCGTAAAACAGCGAACGAGCTACGGCGCGACGCCGGAAAACAACGCCGCGAGCCCGATCGTGAGCGCGGTGCCGACGAGGACGGGATTATCTCCGGACCAAAACTTGGGCGCGCGCCGCGCCGCGCGCGCGACGTCTTCGAGCGTCTCGACGCGGCGCGCCGCCGCCGGCGCGTCGTCTCGCAATAAATACCTCGTCTCCGGATCGATCTTCGTCAGCCACTGGGCGTAGAACCATTTTTCTAATCCCTTACCGTCGCTCCGAGCGAGGTCGTCGAGGTAGGCGCGGAGTTCGCCCGATTTTTTATTCTTCGCCAGCCGGACGCGCGCGCTCGGGACCAAAACGAGCCACCAGTACGCCGTCATCGCGCCGATCGCGCCGAGGACGACGAGCTCGTCGCGAAGCAGCGCGGGATCGATCGGCGTCGGGACGTACGCCGCCGCGATCGGGTCGACGGCGGAGATCGCGCGCGGGGCGGCGTCGGCGACGTCGGCCTCGAACGCGCGACGCGACGTCGACGCGCGCGGCGGCGGCGACGACGCGCGACAGGGCGCGCGACAGGGCGCGCGCGCGGCGTGGAGGACGGCGGTGGTGGTGGCGGTGACGGCGCGCATGCGGCGACGCGAGAGAGGCGCGACGACGCGAGAGAGGCGCGGCGCGGTGTCGCGACAAGATGACGCGGTCGGTCGGACGTGGATTTCGCGGCGTCGAGGCGGCTACGGGGCTGGGTGGGTCACAACGAATCGTGGAGATCTTTCGCGGCTCGGCACGCGTCGATGTACTCTTGTTCGGTCATTTGTTCTTTGCGGGATTCGATGACGTTGAACATGGTTTCAAGACTCTTTCTTTGCTTGACTTTTTTGTCGTGCCTCTTGGCGAAGGCAATCGTCTCGGCGTCGCCGCTCTTTTCAGCCGACGCCAGTGTTTCGTCGTCCCAAGGACAGCCATTCTCGACCAAGTGTTTCAACACGCGGACAATGCCATTTCTTGCTACGACAGAAGTGGCTGTCTCACTCCAACCGCAACCGCACTCTCTGAGGAAATCGATACACTGTATTACCTCGCCCGGCTGTCCCCTCGCGGCATTGG
>Ga0181606_10004309_pt1 | contig 11880 bp, 15 predicted proteins | sample 041ome_10_FD_132994 | JGI IMG/M metagenome (GOLD analysis project Ga0181606, IMG submission 132994) | Coastal salt marsh microbial communities from the Groves Creek Marsh, Skidaway Island, Georgia - 041412US metaG (megahit assembly) | ecosystem: Environmental > Aquatic > Marine > Intertidal... | reverse complement strand
GCCTGTGCATGAAAATTCAAATATGAGCCGATCTTATTCATTTTTCTAAGAAATCCGTCCTAGGCTGTGTATTAAATTAATGGTCATGAACCTGCGATTTGGTGTAGATTTTGCAAATAGGGTGCCAAAACAGACATGGAGAAAAAAATGAGTAGAATTTCCCTCCAAAATGGTGGCGGTCCGGGGTCATCAATTTCACTGGCACCTGAAACAATTAAAGTGCGTAACGCGCTAATTGAAAAATTCACTGGCGAGCCGCTGGATGAAATGAACCATTTTATGAATACGGCTCTTGCCACCGAGACAAACGAATTACGGCGGATCGGCATTTTGGCCGCACGCATCTTTTTGCTTCGGACACGCATCGCCAATCTTCAGGATTTTAACCGTGACCCTTCGCTGACCAATATTTCGGAAATCAATGTTGGCGCGCTTGACCTTGGCGGCGCAAATATGGATACCGCCGATGATGATGATGATGTTACCGGAATCGAAGATGGCTGGGCGCGGCTGAAAATGACCTCGCCAGGCGAGGTTCACGGGGTTCGGTTCTTATCCGGTGCCATCATTGATGCCAAACCCGAAGATGCCGAAAAGCTAATCCGGTCGGGAAAGGCTGTTAGCGTTGATGAAAATGGTAATATCATAGAATTCCTTGAAGATGATTTTGACAATCAAGACGAGGCGGGCTCTGCTGCAGACGTTGAAGACCGTGCCGAAGATACAAATAGCGGCAGTGAAACGAATGATGGCGATGATGCCAATGATGAAGAGACTATGCCATCGGCAATGACTGACGAACAAACCACCGAGGCAGCAAATGACGAACAAGCGGTTATGGCCGCTGCGGATAACGCAACAAGTGACGATGCCGCCATTGCCGACGCCGCCGAGACCGAACAACCAAATTCAGCTGTTGATGAATTATCAGACAATGCGGATGACAAAACATGATCTATCATATTGGCAAAACCGCAATCTGGTTTGCTATTGCCCTTGGCCTTGCCGCCTGTCCAGCGGAACGCTTCCGGCACGAAAAATATGTCTGTAAAAGCATCAGTTTTGATCTTGAGTCTATCATTGTCAATGACACTGATATTGGCGGTGAAGTCAAAATTATTGGCTATGGCAATGATAGAACCGCCATCATCAAAGCCATCAGTGACAATCATATTGAAATTGAAGCCAGCCGCATGACGCTAGAGCTGGATCGTAATGATGGCAGTGTCAAGATCAGCCACGGCACCCGATATGCCCGCCTTGAGTGCGAGCGCAGTATTTTCATCATGTGAGGGCTTGTTGGAACTGGCTGCTGGAGAAAGCGCCTAGGATTTAGTGGGCCCATGAAATTTGACAATAGCTTCGGCTTCATCTTGGCCAATGCCTGTCGCCAGCGTTAATTCATTTGCCGCCGCCCCGTTCCGCGCCAATTCAATGGCACGGCTCATTTGCTTGTCACCACTGAAATTTTGCGCTAGATCGGCAAGCTCTTGCCGGCTTTGATCAAAGCCTTCGGCCAGACCACCAGTTTTTTTCTCAATTTCGCGAAGCCGCTCGCCAATTGTTTCAAGGCTGAGGTGAAGCCGGATCACTGTATCGCCAATTTGCGCCAGATTGTCAGCAACTGTCGCAACACGCCGATCAGCAAGACGTTGATTAAGCAGAATTTTGGAAGCCACAAACCCAACCAACAACAGCACCACAGCCAAAGCTGTCAGAACCACAATGATAAAAGGATTTTGGAAAAAACTGGCCATATCTGCCATCTGATAAAACCTTTAAGCGAAACTGATAAATAGCCCATCAATTCTATTATGCCGGTTTATCATCGTTATCGGCAATATATTTTTGCAATTCGACGGGTATCGCCGCTTTAACGGCGGCGCGTTTTTGCAATTGATCGAGGCGCGTGATCACCGCTAAGACACGAGAACGGTCTACCTCATCTAATTTTTCAGTTCTGAACAATCTATCACTGTGCATTTCCAGAAATGCCTCAAGCGCCAAACATTCATCAGCAAAACATTTTGCCGATAAATGTGGCGCAGACAGCCCGTCAAGCATGTGCTCAACATGCTCAATGATGTCAGTCGCAGAAATTGAACTAGCCATTACAGTGTCCTAACCCGTAATCAGCTCTTCATCTCCCTATACGCATCCATCAATGCTTCTGAAATGCGATCAATATTTATCGGATATTCACCACGCTTGATGGCTTCTTTTATCCGATCTACATTCACGTTATCAATTGGCGCTGATGATGCCATCTGTTTGATCGATGCCGGCACATCGGCAGACTTCAGCTCGACACTGTCGCCAGCATTCACAGCTGCGGCAGACGAAACTTTGGTTGCCTCTTGTGATACCCGATCAGGAACAGAAGCTCTGCTTGGTTCCACACGACTAACAGTGTTTTTTACAATACCAACCATTTTAGTTGACCTCCGATATACTTGTTACGACATGAGTACGAATTTATTTAGTAATTATTTTCACTTTTTTTTCTGACACCACGCGGCCTTCAATAATAACCTTACTTGATTGGTTCAAAACCTTCAATAAATCACCCATTTGAGCATTATCTAGAGCAAGGCCAGAACCAGCAACGGTGACGCCGCCAATCTTTGTTTCAATGGTGACAAGCTGGTCTTTTTCAACCAGCCAGTCCATTTCAAGATGCCGGTTTCGCACGGCCTGATTGACGCTCAATGAACGGTTTGTTTTCCGGCCAACAACATCATCTAGCTTTTCAAAATACCCAACAAGACGGTGATCGGGGCTTGCTACCAGCACCAGGTCATCATGAGTGATGACTTCGCCGCGCCGCAGGCTGCGTGAGAGCTTGACAATGTTTGCGCTGTTATTTGAAGGCTGCGCTGCGGTTTTAGCATTACCACCCAAAATAGAAACAGGGCTGTCTGATTGAATTTGCGTTCGAACCGCAATCGAAAACCCATCTTCGTCACTGCAGGAAACGCGAACCGTCTTATAGCTGCCGAACATTGGTTCAATCGTCAAATCAGCGGCACAGGGCAAAAATTGTCGATCTTGATTGATCGCAGGGTCGGCAGCAATGCCAAGCAAGGCCAAGGATGATTGAATTTCGGATTTGATCATCGCACCTGATAAGGTTTGGCTTGCCATCACCAAAGTGCTAGCGAGGCACAAGCCTGCATAAAGTCCAAAAATGCTGGCAGTTTTACCCACCAAAGAAATAGATTTCATTTGTCCGTCCACTGCCGCCTTCTGAGGGGCTGTTTTCTGGTTTTGCGCCAGTTACCAAGGCCTTGATCTGATTCAAAGATGGCAGGCGAATAGTTTTTTTGGCATAGAGGAAATTCGGATTGCCCCGCACAAAGGCATGCCGATTTACCTGAACAATAGCCATTTCCACAAATTTCATATTCAGGCCGCTGCCGCCATAATAATCATTCATGATATGGCCAAGGGTTTCATCTTGCGCCACTTCATGTGTTTCCGAATAATCGGGATCCATGCGAAACGGATGTGAATTTGTGGCATCTTCAACACCGCCATTATCACGCGCCCCATAGGTCAGCACGACAATTGGCTCGGCAATGGCGGTATTCATGGCAATGCTGAAAAGGCATGGAATTACAAACATCAAATAGCGCATCAATTCATCTCCAAAAACGTCGCAAGCTTGCCGTTCAAATCAGAAGGCTTGCGTTGGCGACTAAGCGGTTCGAGGATTGAATGCCCTTCACCAGCTTCGATTACCCGCAAAACCGACCATTTACTGTCAACGCCAGAAACCATTGCCAGGCGGTTGACCTGAATGCCTTGCCGCATCCCAAGGGCAACATGCAGCTTGTTATCCTCTAATTTAATTACAGCCTTTAGTGGCAGACATAAAGTGGCTGATGCAATCGCCTTGGCATGGCTTTCAAGCCTATTCAGCAAAGCGGCTTTTACTTTATCACGTTTGGTTGTGCTTAATTTGCTGATCAGCAGGCTTGGTGAACGCTCACCAAGTTTCAGCTTGATCTCGTCCCGAACCGCGCCAAGCGGTGTTAGCTGGCTACCAGCGTAAAGGCTGGTTGTGATGATGGCACGCAAATGCTGACTTTGGCCAAGCCCAAAATCAGTGCTGAAACTTTCAAACGCAATATTGGTTGTAAAGGCAAAATCTCCGTCACGGATCGACGCTTTGCCATTCATTAGAGCGTTATAATCATAACGTGCATCGCGTTTTATCTTTACCGGATCAAGAACCGTCGCCGCTTCATTGTATAGTGTCAGGTTGGTGATATTTTCCAGCTGCCGATAAAGATCAACCATCATCATTGAAGGCATCGTTGACAGCCAACCCTGAACCGAACGTGTCATCGACATTGTTGGCGCAAACATCGTCAAATGGCCGACTGCGCGATCATGGCATGCAGGCTCGCTGATCTTGCCAACAGCGGCTTCAACAGTCACTTCATAATGAAGATCGTCCTTGACCTCATTAATAATGCGGTAATCAAGAATCTCACTTGAAGGGCGCACAACAAAATGATCATCAAGGCTGGTATCGGCCTGTACCGAAGAAAACCCGTCAATCTTGGCACCACCTCGTAAGGCTGCAAGATATAGCGCATCTTCAAGCGCAATATTTTTTGCCTCATGCAGGGCTGCCTGATCATTGATCACCGCACGACCAGTTGCCGTCACCATGCGCAAACCATCACCAGCAAGCGCATGCGTACCAGTTAACAGGGCAAAGATGGAGGCAAAAAGCCGTTTGACGACCCAACTAGACATCATTAAACAGTCTTGCGCGCCGTTGTTAAAAGATAGCTGATAGTTTCACGATCTATTTCCAGCACCACTTCATATGTGTCCGTACCAGTTGGGTTGATGCGAACTGTACGTGCGCCGCGTATCGTACCATTCACAACGCCGCGAAACGTGTCATTCTGCACGACAAGATCAATTACGGTTGTGCTTGAATCCACCTGCAGACCGTGAATTTGTTCGGCCAGATCGCGCATCGCTGCCATGCGGGCAGAGCGGATTGCCATTAAACGCTTTTGCGCTTCACCACGACCCGGCTGCGATGATGTCACCGCATAGCCAACCGCGGTCAATGTTGGAATATTTTCCGCACTGGCATCAAGAACGTCTTTTAAATTTACAATCGTCTGGGTTTGTGAGGCTTCGACCGCTGCCATTTTTGTTGTGCCAGCCATTTCGAGGTTTGCTGTGCCACTATGCTGGCATGCTGTCAAAAACCCGATGCCAAGGCCACAAACCACAGCTGTTCTAAAAATCTTGCGCATTTTGAGCTCCGTTCGTCAAAAATTTAGGTACCTCATCCCGGTATGCATTTTTTATGCCAACCGTTTGTTCTTGCCTTATTCTGCCATGCCACCAAAACAAGGGACAAAAGCTCAACCATAAAGTCCAAACTAACAAAGCCTATCAACAGCCTCAGCTTTCAGCAGATCAACTGATTGGCATGAATTTTGCCTTTAACCATTACAGCCCGCAACCGGCCGCCGTGATGGCATCGGGGTAACGGCAAATAAAATCGTTTTAAATAAGAGGGTTATCGGTTGAAACACACAATGTTCACAAAACATGCTGTCAATTTATTGTGCCGTTTAACCTATAAGTCAGGGCAAATGTCATGAATATGACGCTATCAAGATTTGGGTTCGGCAATTCGGCTGGCTTTTTGTCGACACTTATCATGCCAGTTGGTATCGTAGCTCTGGTGGCCATGATGGTGCTACCCCTTCCCGTTTTCCTTCTTGATACCTTCTTTGTGACCAATATTTTGGTTTCGCTTCTCGTGCTAATGGTAGCGCTGCATACCTATCGCCCACTAGATTTCTCCAGCTTTCCAAGTTTGCTATTAATTGCCACCGTTCTCCGACTTGGCCTGAATGTTGCGTCAACACGGATCATTCTGGGTAATGGCCATGAAGGGACATCTGCTGCCGGCAAGGTGATCGAGGCATTTGGTGCCTTTGTGATTGCTGGCAATTATGCTGTTGGTATTTTTGTCTTTATCATTCTTGTGATTATCAATCTGGTCGTTATCACCAAAGGTGCTGGCCGTGTATCTGAAGTGACAGCCCGTTTTACCCTCGATGCGATGCCCGGCAAGCAAATGGCGATTGACGCTGATTTGAACGCTGGCGTTCTAACCAATGATGAGGCCAAGCTCCGACGTGAAGATATCTCCAAAGAATCTGATTTTTACGGCGCAATGGATGGTGCATCAAAATTTGTAAAAGGTGATGCAATTGCCGGCATCTTGATCCTTGCAATCAATATCATTGGTGGTCTGATCATCGGCGTTGCCCAGCACGATATGTCATTTTCCAGCGCCTCAGAATCTTATATTCTATTGTCGATCGGTGATGGGCTTGTCGCGCAAATTCCATCGCTGATGCTGGCCATTGCCACAGCCATTATCGTAACCCGCGTTTCAACAACTGAGGACATGGCCGCGCATATTGGCAAGCAGATTAGCCTGTCACGCGCCTGGATTCCGGTTTCGGCTGTATTGCTATTGATCGGTTTTGTTCCGGGCATGCCGAATTTTCTGTTTTTAGCAGCGGCTGCCATTGCTGGTCTTGCCGGATTTTTGATGCGAAAAAGAGAACAAGGCGAAAGCGACCTTGAAGCGCAGCAGCAGCCTGGCGCCGAAGCGCTGCTTGAAAATGACAGCAAGGAATCACCTGACCAGATCAATTTGACTGATGTTACCGATAATTCGGCCGTTTCAGTACAGCTCGGCTATGGCCTTATTGGCATGGTTGATGAGGCCACTGGCGGGCCACTTGTGAACCGGATCACCGGCATTCGCAAACAGGTTTCCAAGGCGCTTGGCTTTGTTATTCCGCCCGTGCGGGTTCGCGATGACATGGCCTTGAAAGCGAATGATTACCGCATTCGGATTGGCCAGACGATTGTTGGCGAAGATCAAGTCTACCCCGACCTGAAACTGGCTATTCCAGGTGACTCAACAAGTGTAAAGATTGCCGGAGTCGAGGTAAAAGACCCAACATTCGGCATGGACGCCATCTGGATTGAACGTCATAAAGAGGCCGAAGCCGAGAGCAATGGCTATGTTGTTGTCGAGCCCGAATCAGTTCTGGCAACGCATATTTCGCAGGTAATGTATAAATTTGCGCATGAGTTAATCGGCCAAGATGATGTCAAAGTCCTTCTTGATAATCTGGCGCAGACATCGCCAAGCCTTGTTGAATCAGTGGTTCCCAAGTTGGTACCGCTTCATGCGTTGACGGGAATTTTAAGCGAGCTTCTGGCCGAGCGTGTACCGATTAGCGATCTTCGCAAAATTCTGGAAACGCTTGCCAATTTGGCTGGTCGTAATCTTGGCATCATCGAGTCTGCCGAAGCTTTGCGTCCGGGCCTTGCCGGTCTTTTGATCCAGCAAATTGCCCCGTTAAATCAGCCCCTGCCCGTGATTACGCTCAGTTCTGAGCTGGAACATATGCTGATTTCAATGTCACGCCAAAGCAATGATGGCGGGCTACTTCTTGATAGTGGTCTTGCCGAGCGATTGATCAAATCAGTTGCGCAGGCCAGCGAAAAAACATCAGCCGATGGCCGCCAAGCCGTGCTTGTGGTCTCACCGCAAATCCGCCGCCAATTATCAACAATCATGCGCCAGCATATTGACGATTTGGCGGTTCTTGGCTTCACCGAATTGCCTGACAACCGGAAAATCAATGTCATCGCCACCATCAGCGGCGATGCCGACAATAAGATCGAAGATAAATAAGATCCGGCGCTTTTGCCGTCATCCAAAAAAGGAGGATGAACAATGCCAACGATAACCGTACAAGCCGCAGATTCTGCAACCGCAATGGACGAAATCTGGGAAAAGCTTGGCCCTGATGCGATGATCATTTCGACCAGCAAGCGCAATGGTCGCATTGTTATGGAAGCAACAACCGAAAGCGGGAAACCAGCAATGGCACCGTCTGTTGAAGCCGGATTTAGCGACATTTTCAAAGGCCAAATGCTGGCAAAGCCCTCTGGAGCAGCAAAAGCTGGCACTTCTAAGCAAATGCCAGCAACTGCCGCAGGAGCTGCCGATATCGCTGGACTTCGTCGTGATATCACGCAAATGCAAAACATGCTGTCAGGCCTAGTGCTTACCGATCTTGATGGGGTTAATCCAAGCCTTTCGGCAAGCACGAGATTGGAATTGCAACGCGCCGGATTTTCCGCCGCCGCGCTAGACCTTCTCAAAGCGCGTTATGCTGGCCTGACCTATGCTGATGGCTGTGATGCCTTTCTTGCCGGTATGGCACAAAGACTAGCCCATCCCCATGCCGAAGCGTTATTGAAAAAAAGATTAATTTTCGTTGTTGGTGCCAGCGGTACTGGCCGTACAACCATGGCGGCGAAATTAACCGCTATGCTTCGCGAGGCGCTTCCGAAAAAGGAAATTATTGCTGCCAACCTGCACGGGCAGAACGCATCAAACAACCAGTCATTGCAGGGCTTTGGCCGATTGCTGAATGTACCAGTTTGCACACTTTCCTTGGAAACTCCAGTCGCCGATTTCAACAAAATGACCGATTATGATATCATGGTGATTGACGTTACCGCGATGCCAGATGAGGCCAGCCAAAAAATTGCCGAAATCAAAGCGCATGTTGGCGCCAAGGATATTGGCATTATCGCCACCATTCCGGGCAGCACAAGCCGTGCGATGATTGAATTGACGATGCAGCGTTTTGCAGATCTGGCTCCAATGATTGCGCTGACCAAGCTTGATGAATGTGAGACAACGGCAAGTGAATTTTCGGCCTATGTTGAGCAGGGTGCGCGTATCAGCATTCTGTCAGGAACGAAATCGGTGATCGGCGCGTCAATATTTGCTTCAGAAAACATCTTATTGCAGTATCTTAAAGAGAATTTCAGTAATCACGACGCAATCATGCCAACAGGTAAGGGTTTAGAGTAAATATTATGGCAACATCCATTGCAGTCACCAGCGGTAAAGGCGGCGTTGGCAAGACCAACACGGCGGTCAATCTGGCAACTACCCTGTGTCGCCTTGGCAAACGTGTCGTTCTTTTTGATGCCGATTTCGGCCTTGCCAATGCCCATGTCCTGCTTGGCACAAACCCCAAAACCACAACCGCTGATTTTTTGGCGGGTAAAGCCAGCATGGCCGAAACCATGACGCCAGCCCCGCTTGGGCTGAATTTCATTTCGGGTGGGTCTGGACTGATTGAATTGCTTAATCTTGATAATCAGGCGCGCTATCGCATGTTGGCTGGCCTATCTGGCCTGCAAACAGAAATTGACTATCTGATAGTTGATTGTCCAGCTGGCGCATCTGACAGCACATTATTTTTCGTCAATGCTGCTGATGTTGCGCTGGTTGTTTTGGTGGCCGAACCGACAAGCTTTTTGGATGCCTATGCGCTGTTAAAGGCCGCACACATTGAAAAAAACATCAGCGAGTTTTCAATAATGGTAAATATGGCCGAGAACTCGAAAACAGCCGAAGCCAATTTTAAAAAATTTCGCGACATTGCAATGCGGTTTTTGGACGTAAAATTGCATTACGCAGGTATGATACCGCAATCAACAGCTATCCGGCAGTCAATTATCAAGCGCAAGCCGATCAGTGTCAGCCAGCCAAAATCTTCGCTGGCGGAAAACTATGAGTCACTTGCGCGGCATTTGATGAAGACCACAAAAAGCGCGCATGATGCGGTAAAATTTTTTGACGGGACGAGTTAATGAACATGGCAGCGCGTGATCATTATGCCAATCAAAAGATAGATGTTGATGAGCTGATCAAGTCACATAGTGATTTGGTCCGGAAAATCGCTTGGCAAATTCACGGTCGCACGCGCCATACAACTGAAATCGAAGATGTCATGCAGGTCGGATTTACCGGTCTGGTCAATGCCGCCCAGCAATATACGCGCAAAGAAGGCGCCACCTTTGGCACCTATGCCAGCATCCGCATTAAGGGCGCAATCATCGATTATCTGCGCAAAAGCTCAAATCTTTGCCGCACAACGATCCAGATGAAAAAGCGCTATAACAAGGCGCAGACCCAGCTTCAAAGCAAATTGATGCGCCAGCCAACGGTTTCCGAACTTAGCGTTGCCATGAGCATGTCAGAAACCGAGCTTCAAGAATGGGAACATGCGTTTCAGGCAAATGCACATGATTCGCTTGATAGTGTCTATGACCAATATTCGATCTGGTATGCCTCCGATGAAGATTCGCCCGAAGAAAAGCTGAACCAGCATCAGCTTCAGGGATTGCTGAAATTGGCGCTCCATGAACTTAACGAAAAAGAAGCGCTGGTAATCCAGCTCTATTATGTCGAAGAATTGAACGTATTTGAGATTGCTGCAGTGCTGGAGGTTTCAACTGGCCGCGTCTCGCAGATCAAAAAATCAGCGATTGCCAATCTGCGTTCCTATATTGCTAAATCACAGCATATTGATTGATCATGGCCCAATCTGAATTTAATGAAATCACCGAAATTCAGATGTCACTGCAGCTTGCCGAACATCAACTGCAGCATAATCCCTTTCAAGAACAGCTTCATCTATCATTATCGTTGCTATCGATTGCCCGTGGGTCATGCAAAATGGTCATCCACCCCGATCGGCAAGCCGCGCCTTCATTTGTTGGCACGCTGCATATTCCGGCTGATCGTGCAGTTATGCAGGCAACCATCGCGCTACCGCAAAGCTCATTTGATGATTTGGTGCAAAAGCTGCGCCAGTCGGGGCCACGCCCAATCAATCTATTGGCGACATTAGACAAACCGCTAACGGTTGATTATGACGGGATTTTATTCATTGATCCGCCGGTTGATGCGGCGATCACAAATCTAATCTGGACAATTCCGCTTAAATAAATGACCAATGGTCAATTATAGGAATTTACGCACCATTTCGGTTTCGGATTGAAGCAGGCGTGATGTTCCAGAAAAGGTTTGTTGTGCGCGAATCAATTTGGTCAATTCGCTTGTCATATCAATATTTGACATTTCCAGAGCGCCAGAGTGAATTTTTCCCCGCCCATCTGTAATCGCTTCGCCGACGACGCCAGCACCTGACTGCCCATTTTGACGGAATAGGTTGTTGCCAATTGCGGTGAGCCGGTTCGCGTCGGCAAAGCCAGCAAGACCAACCTTTGCAACTACAAATATTCGATTGCCCCCGTAGGTTGCTTCAACCGCCCCATCTGAGCGAACGGAAACACTTGTTAATGGAAGATCGGCTAACGCCTCGACACCATTGGCATCAATCGCCGCCGCGGCACGCATTGGTACGGTAATTGGGTTCCCATTTGACGACAGAACTTTATACCCTTCAGTGGAGCTGATTTTTCCATCCAGATCAACCGCGAAAGCGCCGTCACGAGTATAGATTAACTCACCAGGATTGTTTTCATCACGAAGTGCAAACATGCCCTGCCCTTCAATCGCTAGATCAAGAACAGCTCCAGTTTGCTTTAAATTCCCCTGTGAGCCATTAAATCGTATTTCTGGAGTCCGAACACCAGACCCAACCCTTTTGCCAACGCCGATGGCAACCGTATCAGCATAAACATCGGTAAAGCTGGCTTCCCGCTTTTTATAGCCAGTGGTTGCAGCATTGGCGATGTTGTTTGACGTAACGTCAAGATCACTCAAGGCTGCCGACATACCGCTGCGAATTACCGAAATCATAATCATTAAACCTAACGTAGTGTGCTTCGCGGTTTGTTCAGCAAATTTTGTGCCAAAGCCCGCATCATCGCCAAGTTTGCTTCATTTTTGCAAACCAGCATGCAAGCCACCTCTGGGCAAATCGCCAAGCTTAAAATTCAACTTGTTTAGCCGTTGCTAATGCAGCATATTATCAG
>Ga0181606_10004303_pt1 | contig 11892 bp, 9 predicted proteins | sample 041ome_10_FD_132994 | JGI IMG/M metagenome (GOLD analysis project Ga0181606, IMG submission 132994) | Coastal salt marsh microbial communities from the Groves Creek Marsh, Skidaway Island, Georgia - 041412US metaG (megahit assembly) | ecosystem: Environmental > Aquatic > Marine > Intertidal zone... | reverse complement strand
GAAAGACAGCAGTAAAAGTGAAATAGAATATTTTGGCGCTCCGGGCAGGATTCGAACCTGCGACCTGCCCCTTAGGAGGGGGCCGCGCTATCCAGCTGTGCCACCGGAGCGTAATCAAGGCACTAGTCTTAGCGGGCGAGAATGTTATCACAGCCCGCATGCCCTGCGTACTCCTCTGTGAAGGTTTAGCAGACTGTTTTCTCCCTGTTTTACTCCCTACCTAAGCTATGGGTTTTTGCCAGGCTAAATTCTTTCTGATTTTTTCCTGTGAATTTATTACTATCACGGTTTGATTATTACACTCCAATTCCTCAATACGTATTTACATGTCTGCAACTATTATTCCTTTTGAACTCCCCAAAAATGAAGCGGTGATGTCCGTTCATAGTCTGATTCCGGAAACCGCCATGACAGCACAGATGCTCGGCACCGAGCGCGAAAGTCATGTAGTGCAAGTTAGTGCCGATGGACTGATGTTGACAGTGGGCTATTCCATCATGGAAGCCACTGAAGTCTGGATTACCAATCGCAAGGGTCAAACCTCGGAAGGCATTGTCCTCGCCCATGATTATGATTCAGGACTTGCCCTGCTTCGACCCGCCACTTCACTCGGCACTAATTATCTTGAAACCGCTGACGCGTCCACGGTAAGCATTGGCGATAGAATCAGCATTGTCACCAGTGAAAACAGCAAAGCCATGGATGCCGTGATATTCGCCAGAGAGCAGTATGCCGGTCGCTGGGAGTATCTGCTTGAAGACGCTTTTTATACTGTCCCCTTATGTGAGCACTGGTCAGGTGCTGGCCTCTTGAACAAGGAAGGAAAGCTTTGCGCTATTGGCTCTCTCGCCCTGGGCCTGAAAGGGCCGACCGGGGATATTGTGCCGGGCAACCTTTTTATTCCAGTGGATCTGGTAACTCCTCATCTTGAACACATGAGCAACCATGGCAAAAAACCAGGCGCTTTACGTCCCTGGCTGGGCACACTGGTTGAAGAACATGATGCCGAACTTTGTGTTGTTGGTCTCTACATGGGTGCCCCTGCCGCCAGAGCTGGCATTCGCACTGGCGACATTATTCTTTCCGTCGCTGACCAGCCGGTTTCCTCAATGGCAGGATTTTTCCGTACGCTCTGGCATTTCGGTCCTGCCGGAACACGCATACCATTGACGGTGAAAGCCGGAAACGATGGCGAAACCATCAAAGAAATCATTCTTGATACTATCGATCGCGATAGTTTCTTTATTCAGCAATCCCAAAATATGCTGAATTAGCCCGGAGCCTGTTATGCGTTTAATGTCCTGGAATGTAAATGGAGTTCGGGCGGCCGTCAGCAAGGGATTCGTTCCCTTGGTCGATAGTCTTAACTGCGATGTGATTTGTCTGCAGGAAACCAAGGCCCAGGATGATCAGGTTATCACCGCGCTGGAAGAGCTTGAGGGTTTTCATGTCTACCCTAATTCTGCGGTAAAAAAAGGCTATTCAGGTACAGCCATTCTTACCAAGGAGAAACCAATATCTGTCACCAATGATATAGGTATCGATATTCATGATCAGGAAGGACGGGTTATTTGTGCTGAATATCCGGGTTTTTTTCTGGTTACGGTCTATACACCCAACTCCGGGAATGGACTGAAACGTCTGGAGTATCGACAACAATGGGACAAGGAGTTTTGTGCTTATCTCGTGAGTCTTGAAAAACACAAACCGGTGATTGTTTGTGGCGACCTTAACGTGGCGCACAAGGATATTGATCTGGCCAGACCAAAACCAAACTACAACAAGACTGCGGGCTTTACCCAAAAAGAAATTGATGGTCTGGATAACCTGCTGGCGGCCAATTTCGTTGATACTTTTCGCCATCTCCATCCTGACACGATTAAATACAGCTGGTGGAGTTACCGGGCCGGGGCCAGGGAGAAAAACATTGGCTGGCGCATAGATTATTTCCTCAGTTCAGGCGCACTGACCAAAAACATCAAAAAAGCAGAAATACATAATCAGATTACAGGCTCGGACCATTGCCCGGTACTTCTTGAAATAGATTGATATAACGTCCCTTCTGAACCTTTCTAAAACTGCACAAGCAACTCAATTAAAATTGTAGCTTTACTGTGGCGTACCTTGTAACAAGCCAAGGCCACCTAGTGCTGAACCTGCTCCATTGGTCAAGGCAAAACCGGTAACAAAACCATTGCCTGCCGTAAATCCACCATTCATGCTGCCGCTGATACCATTGGAGAAACTGCCCATACTTGCTGTAGCTCCGCTGACACTGCCGCTAAAAGACGTGGACCAGCTTTCACTACCTCCTACTGTAGCGTTGAAAGAGCCGTTGCTGATGTTGCCTGAATTCAGATTGACGTCAAAACCAATCGCAAGACCGGTCAGGCTGCCCGCAGTTCCAGAACCACTAAATTGACCATTACTGCTAAATCTCCACCTGCCAGAGGTTGAGCGCATTGCATCCATATCGGCTGGCTGATTAACCGTAAGTGCCGTTAATGCGACGCTTGTGTTTGCCTGCACTGAGGCCACACCAGGAATAGACCAGGCTCCCCAGCCAGCCCCCAAATTCGGGGTCCCGGTGCCTGCAGGGGCATTTCCACTGGAACTGCTTCCATTACCACCACCATTACCGCTGTTCCCGCCAGAATTACTGCTATTACCGTTGGTATTTCCGCTGTTGCCGTTGGTATTTCCGCTAGTGCCGCTATTGCTGTTGTTGGCATTTCCATTGTTACTGTTGCCATTGCCGTTGCTGTTGCCATTGCTGTTCCCGCTATCTGAGACAGAATCATCGTCAGTTGCATCACCTGCATCGGCCGGATCTAAAGAATCGTCTGAATTGTCGCTTGCGTCACTGTTCTCGTTACCGTTGCTGTTTCCGTTTCCATTGCTATTGCCGTTGCTGTTTCCGTTTCCATTGCTGTTGCCGTTGCTGTTTCCGTTTCCATTGCTGTTGCTGTTGCTGTTTCCATCATTGTCATCAGACGAAGATTCGGGGTCATCACCAGACGCCCCACTGTCTGTCCCAGTGCCATCACTGCTTCTATCGTCAACTAATTTGAAAGTAGAATCTTCCTGCTCCTGCTCTTCCCCTTGAACCGGTTCGCCATCCGATAAAACAAGATTTTCCAGTTCCCTTAAGTTATTAACCGGATTAATCTGAATCTCGATATTGGCATTGGCGCTGTTTAAGCCTTCAGTGGATGCCAGAGAAAGTGTATTTCCACTACTATTATCGACAACGACATTTATGATGACAGCATTACGATTATCAATTTCAGTGGTTTCATCAGATGCAGTGTCGCTTCCAGAAACAGGAGTTCTGGTTCGGTATAAGGGATAGCGGGAAGCAAGCGCTTGATTGTTCTGAAGGTCATTGGATAAATTGGGGTTGTTTGCTGCGTCTTCACTTAAACGTACCAAGGCCGCTATCACGTCTGCATTGTCATCGTTACTATTATTGGCAATGGCTACAGCAGTGTTTGTCTCGGAGTTAGCTTGATCAACATCTTCTGTGGCCAGTGCCGCAGGTATTTCTTCAGAATTATCGTCAGCTTCCTCTTCTTCAGCATCTGCAGCATCTGCAGCGGCATTAATGCTAATGTTTCCAAGCTGGACAGGTATCACAAGCAAACCTCTGGGTGCTCGCCCGCGATTGGTTCTGCTGAAATCAAAATCTGCGCCAATCCCTAAATCCAGGCCACCATCAGCATTACTGACTGTGGTGCCACCGTCATAGACTGCGGTAAACAGCGCATCGAGAAAATCATCAATGTACGCTTCATGGGTGGTTCCCCGAACACCGATAGATGCAAATTGAGTGTCGATGCGATACACATCTTCGTCACTTATCAAACCATCAATAGTTCTGAATCCACCACGCACCAATTCCATGAGGGCGCGATCAGTAGCACCACCTTCACCATCAAAGCTGTATTCGTTGAAAATGAATTCGGAGTTTTCCTTAAGGGCAATAATGGCTGAGTCCACCATACGGATCTGGACGAATCCATCAGGACCCGTGACGATTGTGTCTTGTGCAAAGATTTCCGAGCGTCTAAGCAGCTGCCTGGAATCACCCTGGGCAGATACAGCCCGTACTGCCCCCTTGGCCTGAACGATCCGGCCAATCACCTCATCTTGATTTTCCTGTGCAAAAAGCGGTGCGCCACTAAACAGCATTAGAATAATGGAGAAGCAGAGAATTCGGTTTTTGGTGGTATAACTTTTCATTATTTTCCTGACCTATTCAGACCTTTCTGGAAAACAAAAAAACACCAGAGCAAGTTTAAGGGTTTACTAACGGGTCTCACATGGCTCTTTTTTGATAAAGCCCTATTTGTAAGAGTCAATAAAGCCAATGATTAATATCGTTATGCCATTATGGTAAAAATCAAAGAGTTCAGTAGCTTACTCGTGAAACCTAAAGCAAAGCAAAACAATTGTAAATTGTTGTGAGCTACATCACATTTTGTTGCAAGTTAAGTATATCGATGTTATATCCATATATATCAATAGGTTATATCATTTAATTAATGCTATTTATAATATATTGAATTAGGATACAGGAGATTTTCACCTAGACAAATCAGTGGTTTCGAGCTAGTTAGCTCAATTTTTTACTAATTTTTCGATGACAGGAAAGCAGGCCTGGATAAGTTTGTTATTTCTCTTTTTATTTGAGTCGGGCACACAGTTCATAAAACCCGATACCGTAAATTCTTCGGACATTGAATCAGCGACCTCATTAAATAAGATGTGCATAAATTTATCGTTCAGGAATCGGAAACCTGAGGCAGTACTTATTTATGAGCTATACAAGGCCCATTAAATTAAGTGCGATTAAGCCCGATATATGATTTACTCTTAGCGTTTTGCAGGCATCAGTCCTGGACAATAATAAAAAACAACTAACTTAAATAAATACTACAAAGGGGATTTCTATGTCTCAAAATGATTCTAGTAACTGGGATACCAGTTATGAGTGGAAAATAATTTTACTCCTTAGCCTGACCTTTGGTTTGGTGGGTCTGGATCGCTTTATTCTGCCTGTAATCCTGCAGGATCCAAACTCCACTATGGGTGTGGACCTTGGCTTAACGCCGGAAGATGGCGGCGTACTGGCTGGCTACCTCGGCATGGCCTGGGGGGTTTCCGCATTTGTCATGGGATATATGGCGGATAAACTCGGACGTCGCGCCGTTCTGGTCCCTGCCATTTTGATCTTCTCTTTAATGTCTGCTTTCAGCGGCATGGCCACCTCCATCATGATGCTGGTCATCGTACGAGTCATCATGGGTTTGGCTGAAGGACCCGTAGCCTCAACCGGTGTTGCAGTAGCGGTGGAAGCGTCCAAACCATCACGCATGGGCTTAAACAACGGTATCTTCCAGTGCATGATCTCACTGTTTGGCCTGGCACTGGCGCCTTTCATCGCCTCGCGCCTGTTGGCTATCTATGAATGGCATATGGTTTTTATGCTGGTAGCAATACCCGGTGTGATCATCGCAATCATTATGTGGTTTGTAATACGTGAACCACTGAAACAAATGGCCAACAAACCTGGTGGCGAAGCAGCCCCTGAAATGTCAATGAAATCTGTACTTGGCATGTTTGGTCATCGCAATGCCAAAGTCGCGCCATTGACACTAATTTGTGCCATGGGCGGCATATTCGTGATTGCGGCGCTGTTATTTGCTTATCTCACCGCGCCTGAAGTTGCCGGTGGACTGGGCCTTGAATCTTTTGCTGCCGCCAATGTGTTTACAGCAGTGGGTGTGGGTGGGGCTATTGGCCAGTTTGCCATGCCGGCACTGTCAGATATTTTTGGTCGTAAAATAACCACGCTGATATCCTATATTCTGGCAGCAGTTTTCCTGTTTACCTTTTCTCAAGCCGGACCGGAGAACACAACGGTATTATGGATACTTCTGTTCTTCTCCTCCCTGTTTAACTTTGCCGCGCTGGCAATCCTGGCTGGCCCGGTAGCCGCAGAAGCTGCCCCTCCAGGCATGCTGGCCTCCATGGCAGGCTTTGTGATTTTTGCCGGTGAGTTTATCGGTGGCGGCATCAGCCCGATTATTGCCGGTGGACTGGCCACGGATTATGGGCTGAGGGCGGCGATTTACTTTGCCTGCTGTGGTCTGGCCCTTGGTTTCGTAGTGGCATTGTTCCTTCAGGAAACTGCCCCAAGCAAAGTTGCTCACTTACATATGGGCAAGGAAGAAGCCACACCTCCAATGTAATAATATGTAAAAGTAATTGAAGGACATTAAAAAGCCCCGGTAATAAATTACCGGGGCTTTTTTTTGAATTGCGTTTTGCTTCGTTATTCAGGAATGTAATATGCCATCCCGGACATAAGCAATCGGGCCGTTCTCATGATTGCTGTACTTTTTGGGTCAAGGGTTTCAGGATCATCACTGAGTTCCACTTCTACCGCCAACGCGCCGGTGGGATGCTCCACATAGCAAAGCTTTTTCTCACCCTCGGGAATAACAGCCACATCATTGCCTACCGCACCCGCTGTAGTAGCGCCCACTGCCACACTGGCACCAGCCAGCACCCCTACCGCATCATGAACGCGATGGGGAATAAAGCTACGGGTATTAATCAGTCCACCCTTTTTAGGCGCTGACACTATGGTCATTTTAGGGACGGTTTTGTCTTTCACATCACCCAGATTCATCAACGGCCCTACTTTAAGGCGAATGGCTTCCACCTGGTCTTTCAGGGCCTGATTATTTTCCAGCTCAGCGATATCCTCATCACCATTCAAGCCAAGTGACTGTGCCGCAATCATTACTACAGGCATGCCGTTATCTACCATGGTCACAGGAATCCCATCTATGTCATCAACCGGGTTACCAGTAGGGAACAATTCGCCACAACTGGAACCCGCCACGCCCACAAACTCAATCATTATGGGAGCATGAGTACCGGGCACACCATCGATGGCAGCATCGCCATCATATCTGACCTGTTTGCCCGGAGTCTGAATGCGCTGGCGGGCAATACTGTCGGTATTTTCCATGTAGACAGACACCAGCGTTTCTCCGTCCTGGGCTTCTACCAGCCCGGTTTCAATGGCAAAGGGGCCGACGCCGGCAAGGATATTTCCGCAATTCTGCGCGGTTGAAGTACGCGCCTCATCTACCACTACCTGAACAAACAAGTAATCTACATCGATTCCCTCACGCTCTGATTTCTTCACTATAGCCACTTTACTGGTCAGCGGATGCGCGCCGCCCACCCCATCAATCTGGCGACTGTCCGGGGAGCCCATAATACGCAACAGGGCCTGCTCACGAGCAGCGGGATCAACGGGCAAGTCAGTGTCCAGATAATAGGTCCCTTTGGACGTACCACCACGAAATAACATACAGGGTATGGCGTTTTGCATTCAATTCACCTGATTTCAAAAACAAGTAGCGCATTATCTGGTTTTATCTGTCAGATTGAAACTCCTGCGCCAGCATCAGCCAATAGGTGATAAGCCGGTTACTGAGATGATGAGGACTTAATTACAGGCAAATGAGATTTGAGCATAACCCGTTCAGTTCATATAATGAGCCTCCATTTTTATCAGCAGGAACTTTCGATGCATAAACCCGTAGCTGTTCGTAATATCCCCCGTGCAGATCAATCTGTTATTGACGATTTAGGTTCAATGGGAGTTGCCACTGTCCATGAAGCCCAGGGTCGTGTTGGCCTGATGAAACCTTATATGCGTCCCGTTTATGACGGGGGCCGACTTGCCGGCAGTGCCGTCACTATTCTGGCTCAGCCTGGCGACAACTGGATGGTGCATGTGGCCATCGAATTGTGCCAGCCCGGCGATATTCTGGTAGTTGGGCTTACGGCTGACAGCACCGATGGCTTTTTCGGAGACCTGCTCGCGCATTCCTGTATGGCAAGAGGCGTCAAAGGCCTCATTATTGATGCCGGTGTGCGTGATACGCTGGATCTTAAGGAAATGGGTTTTCCGGTGTGGTCCAAAGCCATTCATTCCAAGGGCACAGTCAAGGAAACCCTGGGCTCAGTCAATGTACCGATTGTGTGTGCCGGTGCCCTGGTTAATCCTGGCGATGTCATTGTTGCTGATGGCGATGGGGTCTGCGTGGTGCAACGCAAACATGCGCCTGCTGTGAGGGACAAATCCCGCCAGCGTGAAGATGCCGAAGTGGCCAAGCGCGAACGTCTGCTGGCCGGAGAACTCGGACTGGATATTTACAATATGCGTGGCCGTCTGGAAGAAGCCGGCCTGGTCTACGTGGATTCACTGGACGATCTCGACAAATAAATTCTATTTTTTTCAGGGGTAGTTAAATGAAAGTATTAATGATTGGACACGGGGCTTTTGCCCAGAAACACATGGATGGTATCGACAAGATTGATGGCGCCGAAGTGGTCTCCATTTGTGGCCGCCGCGATGAAGCCACCAAAGCCGCCGCAGAAGCGCGGGGCATTCCCCACTGGAGCACTGACCTGGATGAATGTCTGGCCCAGGATATTGACTGCGCCATTATCACCTCAGCCACCCAGGTCCACGCCGAACAGGCCATAAAATGTCTTGAAGCCGGTATCCACGTGGAAGTGGAAATTCCCATGGCCGATACCATCGAAGACGCCCGCGCCATTTGCGCCGCCCAGGAAAAAAGTGGTCTGGTGGCCATGGCGGGACACACGCGCCGTTTCAATCCTTCCCATCAGTGGGTGCATAACAAAATCACCGCCGGTGAATTGAATATCCTGCAAATGGATGTACAAACCTATTTCTTCCGCCGCACCAATATGAATGCAGCCGGTGAGCCTCGCAGCTGGGTAGACCATCTGCTTTGGCATCACGCCTGCCATACCGTTGACCTGTTCCAGTACCAGACTGGCGAAGTAGTCAGCGAATGTTTTGCCCTGGAAGGCCCCCATCACCCTGAACTGGGCATTGCCATGGATATGTCCATCGGCATGAAGGTCCCTTCCGGCGCCATCTGCACCCTGTCCCTCTCCTTCAATAATGATGGACCGCTGGGTACCTACTTCCGCTATATCGGTGACAACGGTACCTACCTGGCCCGATATGACGATCTGTTTACCGGTGCGGAAGAACAGATTGATGTGAGCAAGGTGGACGTCAGCATGAACGGTATCGAGCTTCAGGACCGGGAATTTTTTGCTGCAATCAAGGAAGGTCGTGAACCTAATTCCAGCGTTGCCCAATGTCTGTCAGCAATGGAGACACTGGATAAACTGGAACAGTGCCTGAACGCACAAAAGTAATTCGTTCTGCTCTTTAACTTAAGATTAGGCGGAGAATAGCCTCAGCGTTTTCTCCGCCTGATTCATACAACACAATAATCCAATACAGAGGTAGTAATGCAAACCCGTAAAATCGGTCACTTTGAAGTTAAAGCCATTGGTCTTGGCTGCATGAGCATGTCCCATGCTTACGGCACACCTGATATCGCTGAAGCAGAACTCGCTCTGCACAAGGCCCTGGATATCGGTTATGACTTTCTCGATACCGCGGCACTTTATGGCTTTGGCAAGAATGAAGAACTGCTGGGGCGCGTGCTCAAGGATCGTCGCGATGAATATGTGCTGGCCAGCAAGTGCGGCATCTTTCTGGACCCCGAAGGTGGCAAGCGCAAGATTGATGGCCACCCTGCTGTGATCAGGAAAACCTGTGAAGACGCCCTGAAACGTCTGCAGACCGACGTTATTGATTTGTATTACCTGCATCGCTGGGACAAGAACGTCCCGGTGGAAGAAAGCATTGGCGAGATGTCGCGCCTGGTGGAAGAAGGCAAGGTTCAGGCCCTGGGCATTTCCGAGGTCTCTGCAGACACCCTGCGCAAAGCTCACGCCGTGCATCCCATGGCAGCCATTCAGACCGAATATTCCCTGTGGAGCCGTAATGCAGAAATTGCAGTACTGGATGCCTGTAAGGAACTGGGGATTACCTTTGTCGCTTTCAGCCCGCTGGCCCGAGGCTTTCTCACGGGCAAACTTACTGATCCGGCCGCGCAGCTGGAACAGGGTGATTTACGTTTGAACATGCCCCGCTTCAATGCCGAAAACTATGCCAAGAATATGGCTCTGTATGCCCAGTACGAAAAAATAGCCGACGATGTTGGCTGTACCCCTGCCCAGCTTTCCCTGGCCTGGTTACTGGAGAAAGATGACAACATCATCCCCATTCCCGGCACCAAGCACACTGAGTATGTGGTGGAAAACTTTGGCGCACTGGAGGTGTCACTGGATGCCGCTACCATGACAAAGCTGGATGAACTGATCAATACCGATACCGTCGCCGGGCCACGTTATCCTCCCGGCGTACAGGTTGAAATTGATACGGAAGAATTTTCTGAGGCCTGAACCCGGCGCTTTCAGACTGAGTAGCAGAGTTACTCTGAAGAATTATTGCCACCATCATTGTTTTGACTATTGATACTGGCAAGCGCTGCGGCAATAACCGCAGCATTTTCTTGCTGACTGTCTTTTATATCCTTGCGCATGTCTTTGCGCTTTTTATGGACTTTCTTTTCAGGGAGTGCAAAATCCTTGCGCATGGAGCTGATGATATTATCGGCGTTCTCCTCGTTCTGTTTGAACTGATCCATCTTGGCCGAAAGCAGCGCATTTTTTTCCTGCTGCGTCAGGTGATGCTCTTTCGGCAGATCTGCCCCGCAATACATACAGCGGTTGGAAATACTTTGCATGATTTTACGACTGCATTGCGGACAGGCATGTTGATTTTCAGACATTCACAAGACTCCAATTACAATACCCGCAGAATAATTTAACTGCTGCTTATGTACAAGACAGTACACATAAGCAGCTTATTTCATTTTCCCCTATACGTTCCCCTGTAAACGTGAACTGGGTATACTTTTGCCTCACCCAAGGAGACCGTAATGAGATTAGCCACCCCCCTTACTATCTGTAGTGTTCTGGCATTTTGCCTGTCACTGCCTGCCCTGGCGCAACGACCTGATCGCGAGCTAATACCACTTAATTCCTACACCCTTGAAGGCTATACCCCGGTGGACGTCACCGCGGCCCTTACCCTGCCAGACAACTTTGCCTTTGCCCGGGTCTCAGGCATTGTCATTGACAGCCACAAGGACATGCTGATCCTGCATCGCGGTGAAGACCCGCTGCTGAAGTTTGATGATGAGGGTAACTTTCTGCGCGCCTTTGGTCCCCGCGATACCTGGACCTTCAGTCACGGCCTGCGCCTGGATAGCGAGGAAAATATCTGGGTTACGGATATTGGCACCCATGTTGTGGTCAAGATGGATCGCGATGGCAATCCTCTGATGACGCTGGGCACAGCGGGAGAAAACGGCCTCTGGGATGAACGTACCGGTACGCAGTTATTTGACCAGCCCAACGACATCGCCTTTGACAGCGAAGGCAACTTTTATATCGCTCAAGGACACGGTCGCGGTGAACCACGCATCCTCAAATTCGATGCCGACGGCAACTATATTATGCAATGGGGCAGTCGCGGTACTGGCCCGGGTGAACTTGCCGTAGCTCACGCTATTGAAATAGACAGCGAAGACCGCCTCTACGTCGCCGACCGCGAAAACTTCCGCGTACAGATTTTTGATACCAACGGCAACTACCTGGACGAATGGAACTACAACGCCATGATCTGCGGCCTCTACCTCCACGACGACGGCGTCATGTACATGACCTCAGGCTTTGACGGCGAATGGGGCAAACTGGATATGCAAGGCAATCTGCTCGGCACCCTGGGCCGACCTGGTGATGGCCTTGGGGAATTTGGTGAGGGGCATTATATGGCGGTGGATGATGCCGGGGATGTGTATATTGCGGATGCGGTTAGTAGCCGGGTGCATTTGTTCAGGAAAGATT
>Ga0181606_10004302_pt1 | contig 11896 bp, 4 predicted proteins | sample 041ome_10_FD_132994 | JGI IMG/M metagenome (GOLD analysis project Ga0181606, IMG submission 132994) | Coastal salt marsh microbial communities from the Groves Creek Marsh, Skidaway Island, Georgia - 041412US metaG (megahit assembly) | ecosystem: Environmental > Aquatic > Marine > Intertidal zone... | reverse complement strand
TTGGTTCAGCTTTGATACAACCAGAACTGCTTAAATACGCGTCGCCAATGGAAGCGTCCGAGGAAGAAGTGTCTTTCACAACTGTTCCCGAGACAAAGGACGGGGCGTACTCAAACATTGCGTTGATAACTTCGCATGAACTCGCGGGACCGTCGTTTGCGTCCTCGCAATCGTGCATCGCTTGGAATGCGTGTGCGTATTTGAACATGCCTGCGTGCGACGTGACGCTATCATCGTTCCAACCGCCAACGAAACCGGTGAAAGCACGCGCGTCTTCAAACATTCTCGACATATTTGTAACTTTAGAAACGTCCCATTTCGAGATGTCCTGGTTGAAAGAGTGAGCTTTATAGAACATGTAGTCCATACTCGTGACTTTAGAAACGTCCCATTTCGAGATGTCTTGATTGAAAGCGTACGCTTCATAGAACATGACGCGTACATTCGTGACTTTAGAAACATCCCAACTGCCAATATCTTGGTTGAACTTTTTCGCTTGGCGAAACATCTGATACATGTTCGTGACTTGCGAAACGTCCCACTTTGAAATGTCTCGATTGAAAGATAAGGAACCTTTGAACATGCCTTCCATACTCGTGACTTTAGAAACGTCCCATTTCGAGATGTCCTGGTTGAAAGCGAAAGAATAATAGAACATGTAGTCCATACGCGTGACTTTAGAAACGTCCCATTTCGAGATGTCTTGATTGAAAGCGTACGCTTCATAGAACATGACGCGTACATTCGTGACTTTAGAAACGTCCCAACTGCCAATATCTTGGTTGAACTTTTTCGCTTGGCGAAACATGTAATTCATATCTGTGACTTTGGAAACGTCCCAGTTTGAGATATCTCGATTGAATTCGGAAGCTTTGTAGAACATCTTCCACATAGCTGTTACAGACGAAACGTCCCAATTCGAGAGATCGCCGTTGAAAGATGATTTTCCACTAAACGCCTGTCCCATACTCGTGACCTTGGAAACGTCCCAATGCGGCATTGGACCAATCTTATTATCTGCGCCGTACTGGTAACACAAACCATCGACTGGAGATTCGCTCAGACATCCGTTAACGTGCGTTTGGAAGTCACCGTTCGCTATCGCGCCGCAAAACTTTAAATCTCGATATGTAGTCCAAGACGACCAGCCAGTCAAACACCCTTTTCCACCTCCGCAGCCAGAGGTGTATCGTATCCCTTCACAGCCGCCTTTGTCACATTTGTGTTTGTAAGAAACCGCGGTGCAGCCGCTGCATGCGCCGCATTTCGCGACAGCTTCGTCGCTGGATATACCGGACGTAGGAAGTGTAACGCCGTCATCGCACGTCGGGACTGAAGGATTTTTGAGGGCCCACCCGTTCGCGCGATTTGAGCAATGCTTTTCTCTCTTCGTTGGTAAACTCTTCGTCGCGCCGAGAGACGCTCGATTTCCGTTTTTGAATCCGCTCAAAGTCTCAGAACCGAGAAGTCGCCTTCTCCCAATCTCGTCCGACGCGCTTGAATTGTTGGTGTCCGCATGAGGTGGATATACTTCTTTTGAAATGAAATGTGCGGAGCGAGTCGCCGATCCGAGCGCGCTTGATAGTCCCGAGCCGATTTGGGAGGAAGATTTCGAGGATGCGAGTTTCGACCACGTAAAATGCTTGTAGTTTTTTATGACCGTGGTTGAAATTGACTTATACCCATCCACGCCTCGTTTCGTACTCTCAGCCGGATTCGAAGTTTGGCGCCAGATGTACGATTGTTCTTTTTGCGGATATTCAAGTTTGAATTGAAACCCGCCGTATGAACTAGACTTGCCGTATTTCGAGATTTCGTCGAGCCTTGAATACTTTTTCTCCGTCGAAGGCGAGACGCCAAAATGTTTCGCTTCGTCAGAATTTAACCAAAAGTCACCCTCGGAACTGTCGTGCTTGAAAATTAAATAATATCCGTCTTTATCGACTTCCGCGTCGCAAGGGAGAAATGATTTTGTTTCAGCAGCGCCATCCGCGGAAATTTTGATCGGCTCATTTCCAGATACTTTCGGTCGAATAACGTCGAAAGAACGAATGTTTTTCATTTCCTTCGATGAGTACACGAGCCATGGCGTTCCTGAAACGTATCCATATCGCATCAAACGGTTCGCACGAGCGTATTCGGCATCGTCCAAGTCGCCGTCGCCGTTCGTATCGAAAGTTGCCCAAACTTCATCCGTAACGATAACTTTCGTATTCATAAACGCGCTTCTTTGCGTGCTCACGTACTCGGCGAACTCTAATCTGTTCATTCTTCGTTTCAGCTCGCACGACGATGGTGGACCATTTGTGGCGCTCGTGCAATTCGTGAATTTCGCTTGAAAGGATATCGCACCTGCAAAAGCGTCCTCGGAAGTTACCGAAGAAGATAATTTCCAATCTTTCAAGTGTTGATTGAAGTTCACGGCATCGCGAAACATCTCTCTAATATCCGTAACTTGAGAAACATCCCAATCGGACAAGTCAGCGTTGATTTCCGCGTTGCCTTTGAATAAGCCGTTCATAGTCGTGACGCGTTTCACGTCCCAACTCGGCATTGGACCAGTGTTACTGCTGAATCCGTACCTGTAGCACATTCCATCTTTCGGCGCTTCTGCGAGACATTCGCGCACGTGCAAATGGATGTTCTCATCCGTGATTGCAGTTGCTTTGACTTTGCTCAATTTACGCCAAAACTGAAAACCCGACCATTGTTTATGAGCGCCGTTCCCACCAATTTGTCCATTCGTGAATCTGCACCTCTTCGTCTTCACATTTCTGTCGAACCCGGCGCAGTTTCCACATTCTGTGCATAACTTGGCGCATATGTAAACGTCGTTTTCTGCGTCGTCGATTACTACTTCACGAAGTTCCGAGCCGTCTTTACATTTACAAGGTTTAATTGTGCTAAACGCGCCGTTTCCTTTGTCGTAGTCTCCGTAATACGGAGCAATCAATGCGCCGTCGTATACTTCCAGAGCGATAATGGCGGTTTCCGGTACCCTTATTTCCTGATTCTTAGAAGTGTCGTGCGAATGAAAAAAATCTTTGTGATAAATAGCGTCGTACACGTCTGTTTGGTACGCCTTTACGCTGACGTGCGTCTTTTTTGGCGTCAAGCCGCTCGCGTCCATAATTTCAATCTCGTAATGTCCATCCTCGTCCGTAAACGACGAATACGGACAGTCCATGATTCGTCCTTCGACGATAATTTCGGCGACTTTGATCAAATCATTGTTCTTTTGAAGGATTGTTACGAATTGGCCGTTAAAAGAGGTAACGGTCGTGCCGACGCACGCGTATTTTTTTTGTTTGGACTCCTCCTCTGCTTCGCCCGAAGACTTCACCGGTTTGCATGACGAACCTTTCGTGCCCACGTTTTTGTTGTCTTTCGGATCGTCGTAGTCGAGAATTCGAACATCGAGATTTGCCGCGTTCACCGCGTCGACGCTGGTTTCCTTCGCGAATTCCACCGTGACGGTGGAAACGGCGTAAAAACTCATCAAATCGATTTTAAAACTCTCCCCCGACGTCAAAGTAGAAAACGAGTCTGAAAATCCATCCGTTATTTGAAAGCCGGATACAACTTTATCAGGATTCGAATGTATAACCATCATGTGAGACGCGAGGTTACTCGAGGAGCGATGCGAAGTTTGCGCCGACGCGCTACTAGGAGAAGTAATCGTAGCGCACACGCGAACGTTGCGCACCGGAACCATTTCATTTCCAGCGACGTAAATCGAGCCCTCTAACGTGCTTCTCCAAGGCGACGTTATGGTGACGGGATCGGAAATTTCATCGAGAGTCTGTGTTTTAGGATACTTCGTTCGAATCGCGTACTCCCAGACGGCCCCCGGTGTCTCTATCGCTTCGTAGTCGAAGAATGTGATCGAATTGAATTTTGAAGCGCATCCACTCAAAGATGAGTCAATGAGAACGACGGAATCATAAATTCCTTTTGCGCTCCCTTCGGAGACTGAACGACGAAGAACTTCGAAACCAATCTCGTCCAAAGCGGTATCTCTGAACGAAAACAACATTCCTTTGTTTGATGGCGTCAGAGCGAGATCTATCGCTGCACCGGTGAAGAACAAAGCCGTCGCGCACGGCGGAACGGCTGATATTTCTGATGCGTCGTCGTCGTCGGCATAGTGAGCAACAATGCAATACGTTCTACGACTTTGCGGATTCGCGTATCCGAGCTCTGCGCAACCTTTGGTGCGACCGCATTGCGCGATTGCCTTTAGCATGGCAGGACTGACGACGCCTTGATAAATTCGAAAGTCGTCATACATTACCAACTTTGCATAAAACACTTTTGGTTTCTCTTGAAAGTGCGGAAAGTCAACCATGTTATGATCAAAATCTTTCATCGAAGCTTTTTCGTCACCGTCGACGAATACGCTCAAACCATAAACACCGTTAATTGTCATTGCGACGTGGTGCCACGTCCCGGATGCGATAGAATTCTTACCTGATTTTATGGTCTTTGAGTTATCCGTATACTTGTTGTCAAACAGCTGCTGATACCCTCCGATCACTTCATTTTCACCCGAATCATAAGAAAGAATCACTCTGTTGACGTAAGTTCCATCATTCGTGTTTCTCAAGAATAAACTTCCGTCTGACGATTGTTCTGTGCTCGAGTCCAATAAAAACCACATCATGATCCCGCTCGATGAAAGAGCGCGCCTTGTACCATACATAAATTGATTGAATCCATTATTCTTCCGTTTCGCGCACTTGATGCCGTCGCCGCACGCTTCAATCGTGAATCCGTCTTTCCATTTGTTCCCGTCGTACCCGTTGTTACCTTGAGTACTCATAAACGGTAAATCGTTGTCGTCAAAGGTCAACTGTGCGACCAGAGTCACTTTAGAATCTCCCGTTCCGACGGCTGGCCGAATATCCGTTAAAGTTCGAACGGCGGCGCCGTTGAACTTTTCGTATAATCTTCCGTCCGCGTACGCGCACTGATAGTCAGAATCGCCCGGTACCTTGGAATAGTCCCAGGAAACTGAAACCAATCCTTTTTGGGCTTCACATTGCGCCGCGGTCGTCTCTTCTCCGGCTCTCGAAGTTGGGTAGGTTGCGCTACGAATGTAAATCGGCGATGATTTGGCCGCGTTTGCTTCGGAGTCGATTGAAAAACATCGAGTCGGAAGCTGCGCGGATTGAATAATTTTCGATAAAAGGATTCCGCCTTGGTCGGAGAAATCCGTGGTGGTTTTCGCCACGTGCTCCAAATATCCCGTGTCCACGTCGTGCGCTGAGAACGCGGCGCGAACTTCGTCCAGAGAAAGAACGCCGTCCAAAGGATTCACGTCGAACTTTCGAAACAGTGACTCCTTGACCAGATGGATTTTGTCGCAATCGGCGTTCAAAAACTCCGGGGAGGATTGTAAGAACAAATCGCCGATGTGAATGCGCGAAGACGCGAGCCATTCGCTGCATCCCTCCGCGACTTTAAACGTGTGCAAAATTTGTTCGCCCGTATCCGTTCCCGTCGCTTTGCTCGTCGAGCTTCCTTTATTCAAAAAATAGCACCGATACCGAATTTCGATATCGCCAGACTGGATTTGACCGTCTTCCTTCGTGACGCGCAAAGTCTTTCTGGTTTGAGCAGTTTTCTTTGAATCGTAAAAGCTGTTCCATTGCATGCACGGTAAGTATTCGCCGTATTTTGAACACGAGGTTTGTTCTTTGGCTTGCACTCGAACATCGCATCGGAGACCTTTTTTCTGATTCGATTTAATATCATCTTCGCTCTCGAAACACGACTTTGAATTCGCGCACGTCGGATGAGAAACCGAGATTCCAAAATCAAACTCTCGATTTGAGACGACTTTTTGCGCGTTGAGAATTTCAACGGTGGGTTCGTCTCTTTGCCCGGGCGGCGGCGGGCTCGGCGGCGGCGGGCTCGGCGGCGGCGGACTCGGCGGCGGCGGCGGACTCGGCGGCGGCGGCATAGTATTAAGATATATCTTGACATATGAGAGCGCCCAAGATGAGCTTTCGCAACTAGTCGTGCCCAAATTTGTTGAAATCAATAACTTAAGCGAATCGCTGGAATGCGAGAATTCGCGACTGTAAGTGTGTACCCCGTCTCTGTCATTCTTATGATTCGAGCTTCCGCCGCATACGTGAACCCTTCCGCCTTGGTTTATATCAACATTACCAAACCAATACGAGGTTGAACCGTATTGGAGTTTAAATTTTTTATTCGACCAATATTTTCCGTCAATAGAAACAACTTTAAACTCAACTTTAACCTTTTGATGGGGCGGCAGGTTCGTATACTCTCTTTCGGCGCGCGCATCCTTGCAAAATCTGCCGTACCCGCCAAGCACACGTCCGAGACTCCCGCAAGTTCTGTAGCACGCGTTCCCGTTACGCACGTGCGCCGTTTTCCATCCGTTTTCCATCTCTATTAAATCATAACAGTCGCTAGCGAAGTTGTCATAATTCCACTCATACAAGCCATCACTCCCAAGCTCAGCAAGTTCGTACCCAAGTTCGGCAAGGTTGTCTGGCGAAGTAGCGTTACCGCCGAGCTCGGCGATTTTACTGTCGCCATCGACTGCTGCACTTTTTCCAAACTCAACGACACCGTCTGTATCCGTTGTCGTCGCGAGAGCGAAAGGAAACGCTCGCGGAACAATTGCAACGAGTATTAGTGCACACAAAAGGAAACGAAGAAGGACTCGGTGCGGCCGCGCGCTCGTCGTCTGAATCGTCGTCGTCGCCGCCATTCTCGCGCGACCCCTTCCTCTTGGTTTTCAGTCCGTCAGTCAAAAGCCAACAAAAACACGCGATCGAGAACACGCGATCGAGAACCCGCGATCGAGAACCCGCGATCGAGAACTAAAAACTCTGTCCAAAATGACAACTTTTTTTCACTCACTTTTGTGTTTTTCTTTTTTGCTTCTTCTTCTTTTTTGCTCTGTCTCTGTCTCTGTCTCAGACGGTCAGACAGATTCTTCTTCGTCTTCTTCTTCTCTGAGAAGAAAGACTCTCTCTTTCCTCTCTCTTTCGGAAGACTTTCAAAAAGAGAACGATCGATCGATGATTATTCTTTTTTCGTCGTCCGCTTTTCTTTTCTTTGAGTGATGACGATGAAGAGAGAAAAGACGATGATTTTATATGTCGAAGACGATTCAGACGACGACGACGACGACGACGTTGTGTTTCTGATGATGAGACCAAGAATCACTTTCAAAATCTTCTTCTTCTTCTTCTTAATAAAAATAAAGCAAAAAACAAGAGAACAAGAAGATCACCAACGCGAGAACCCAAAACGCGATTCTTGATGATGAATGATGATGGTGATGTGTTTTTGTCTTCTTCTTTTGTGAAGAATTGTTTTCGTGTTGTGAATTTTTTAGTGTTGGACTGCTTATTAAAAAAGTGATTTTTTGGTCCGAAACGACGCGAAACTGGTGTCTGTCATCAGTCTGTTATACACAGACTTTTTGTCTTCTTCTTCTTCTTCTTCTTCTTCTTCTTTCTTCTACTACTACATACTCCTACGAGTACTATAAAGAGAGAGGGAAAGGATTACTCCTACAGAAAAGAAAGGAGAGAGTTAAAGAGAGAGGAAAAGAAGAGACCATAAAAGTAGTTGTTGTTGTTGTAATTTACTACTACTACTACTACTACTACTACTACTACTACTACTCACACCGTGTGTTGTCGTTGTCGTTGTCGTTGTTGTTGTTTCATCGTCGTCATATCATCGTCACGAGAAAACGCGAAAAAAAAAAAAAAGGGTGTTCAAAATTCGTTTGAGAAAAAAAAGCTTTTGGTTGTTGCTTCTTTTCTTCTTCTTCTTTTGGAAGAAAAAAAAAAAGAAGAAGAAGAAGAAGAAGAAGAAGAAGTTGTCTCGTCTCCTCACAACAAGTACACCACAAGTCACAAATAAAAGCAGAGAGAGTCATTATTAGAGAGAGATTGATTGAGAGAGATTAAGAAGAAGAAGAAGAAGAAGAAGATCGACGATGAGAGAAGAGAAAGAAGACAAAAAAGAGAAAAAAGACGAAGAGAATTACGACGATTCAGACGACGACGATTCAGACGACGAGCGCACTTTATTCGAGTATAAAGATTTAGCCGGGAACGTGCAAGGTCCGTTTCCGTTGACGCATTTGGAAGCGTGGAATCGAGACGGCTATTTGAGTCGAGAACTGGAAGTTCGTCGTTTACGTACTATTACTAATAATAATATTAATAATAATAACAACAACAACAACAACAACAACAACAACGACGACGACATAAACGTGAACGACTCTTTGTTGGAGTTCACCACGCTCGGTCGAGTGTTGGATGCGCGCAACGAAAAATTGTTGAACAAACGAGAAGAAGAATTCAAAGAAGAATTCAAAGAAGAATTCAAAGAAGAAGAGAAATTGAAAGAAGACAAACAACAACAACAACAACAACAACAACCAAAGCACGAAACGTCGTCGTTATTAGATGAACGGTTGAAGAACGTGTTTGGCGGCATCATCATTGGTGGTGGTGGTGGTGGTGGTGGTGGCAGCGGCGGCGATGGTGAAAATGCAGTCGACGACGACGACGACGAAACAACAACAACAACGACAAAGAAGAAGAAGAAGAAAACGTATTCTTCGGGGGCGCCTTTCGCGTTCGGCGGCAGTTTCTTGAAAAACGACGATGGAAGCGCTTTAACCGAACGAGATGAGGAAGCGATCAAAAACGTTGAAATAGAAGATGATGACGATGACAAAAGATACGAGAAGAACGACGATGAAGAAGACGAGAACGACGAAGAAGAAGCGAAGCAACACGCGTTGCGACTGTTGGAAGAAGAAGAAGACGGTCAAGACGCGGAGGAGGAAACATCCAAGGCGAAAGCGAAACGGAACCAAGTTCTCGAACAGTTTGAGGACGAGCGCGAGAGCGCGAAATTCGACGTGGACGAACGAACGAGCTTTGGTGGAAAACATCCGAAAGAGATTCCAACGATTGGCGCGAATTTTGGCAAAGGAAATAATGCCAAAGATCCGCGACTTTCCAAAGAGGCATCGCAGTTGCGAAAGCTATGCAAACAAGGCACCAAAGCGCTGCTCTTACCGACGCACGAACTTTTGATGAGCGCGGCGACGAGAACGTTCGTGATGGATAGAAAAGACGACGACGACGTCGTCGATGGTGCGCTCGATGAAGACAAAAGTGGCGAGAAATTTCAACGCCCGAGGAAAGAGTACGAAAACGAAAACGAACGAGACGAAGCGCTCGAGGAGGAATTGAGAAACGTTCAGAAAGGTTTGCTCAGCAAACTCTACGATGGAGATAAAAAAGAAGAAGAGCGAATAGGTGCGACGAAGAAACGACGCAAAAGCGTAGACTTTGATCTGAAGGAAGAAGAAGAAAACGACGATGCGAGAAGTGATGGCGAGCGATCGGATATTTCCTGGGGCGCAAAAATGGGCACGTACGAAGATCCAGCAAAGAGAAGCAGAGCGGTATCCTCCTCTGCCGCGGCGCGAAAAGCAGACGACGATGGCGATGAATATGGAGATCGAAAAGGAGACGAAGGAGAAGATGAAGAAGAAGATCTTGAACGAGACAAAGTGCGCCGCGGAAGAAAGAGAACAAATAGAGATGGTGGTGGTGGTGATGATGATGATGATGATGATCGTAGGCGCGATTCAGAAGAAAAGATGAAAGAAGAAGCGCGAAAACGACAACGAGCGTTGGAAGAAGAGGAAGCGGAGCGACAACGACAACGGCAGATACTCTTAGAGAAGGAAGAAGAAGAAAATAAACGCGTGAAGCACATCGAGTTTATGAAGTATTTGCACAAAAATCCAACCGCCGGCGAATGGTGGCTTCCAAACGAAGAAGACGGGAAGCCGACTTTGGGTCCGTTTCAATGGGCGGAGTTGAGCGTGAATTTACCGGGCGTGCGAGTCGCGCACAGATACGAAGATAATCGATGGCAATTTGTTGGAAACGTCAACGAGAACGAAAATTTAGTCCCATTTGTTCCGTATAGTTCCAGTGCCGCCGCCACCACCGCTGCAGCGGATAATCCTCCAGAACTAGCCATCGCGAAGAAGATGGAGAGAGAAAATGTCTTTTTGCCGAGAAAGCAAAAACCGCTCGAGGACGATACAGACGAAGAAGAAGAAGAAGAAGAAGAAGAAGAAAAGGCATCGTCCGATGACGAGGTAGATGATGGAGACGATGGCGTGGAGAAAGAATCATCCGAAGAAGGACTCGTCGTCGAAGATGGCGAAGTCTACGACGACGATGGGGAGGAGGGAGAGGACGACGACAACGACGACGACGACGACGATAATGAAAATGAGAACACCAGCGACGATGATGAAGTGGATGCAGCTTTTTCGGAGAGCGACGAGAGTGACTTTCAGGATGAGGACGAGGGTGACGTTGATTTCAACGACGACGACGAGGATGATGATGCGAAGTTTACTCGATATCTCGACGTTGAAAACACGCACGAATGGTTTCGAAGAACCATAAACGCGTACGACGACGCCGACGACGAGGAGTTGAAAAGAAACGGTGATATGCCGACGACCCAAAACGATGGCGCCGACGAAGATGAAGGTAAAGAAGAAAAAGAAGAAAACGACGATGGAGAGGACGACGAGGAAACAGTCCAAAGATGGTTCAGAACGCACATCGTCGATGGAAGTTCTTACATCACCTCCGCGGGATCGTTGGAACTCGCCGCCGAGAATAGTAATAAACGAGGCGGCGCGAACACCATGATGCGTTTCAAACGATTTGAAAATCTGTCGCAAATTAGCGCGTCGCTGAGCGCCGAATTATACGAATCCATCATGATGAACAAAGCGAAGAAGAAAATAATCTCTCAGTTAGTCGAAGAAGTGTTGGATTCACTTTAATAATTAGTTTGCAACAAGAGTTATTATTCGAGTTGTTGTGTGTAATACTAGTAGTAGTAGTAGTAGTAGTAGTAGTAGTAGTAGTACTAAATTTTCTCTCTCTCTCTCTCTCTCTCACTCCAGTCGTCCGAATAATCATCCCTCTTTCCCGGATATCACGAGAAGACCGAGAATGAAAATCAACGCGTATTTAATCATCGGATGATCGTTCATCAAAATCGTCGCTTTCCCGACGTGCGGTAAATATCCAACCGTTCTTCCCATGACGTGTTTCTCGTTCAACCATTTCTGTCCGGGCGCGTATAAGCCGATATCGTCCATGTAATTGTTATCGCCTTTCGTGAGCATCTCGTGTTTGAATAACGACGATTCAGACGACGACGACGACGAAGAAGAAGAAGTTTCCTCCTCACTGCTATTATTATTATTATTATTATTATTACTATTATTATTATTATCATCATCATCACCTTCACCACTACCACTACCATCGCTCCTAGTGCTACTCAAACCGTCCTCGCCGCTGGTATTACCGCCGCGTCCTTGGTCTTTTTCGTTTTCGCCGCTTTCCTTTTTCGTCGTCTTAATCGTCGTCGGCAAAGAAGAAGAAGAAGAGGAAGAAGAGGAAGAGGAAGAAGGAGGAGAGACGAAAGGATGGAAATGGCTCTTTATGACTCTGTGTACGATTGGAATCTCCCTTCCGTCGATTGAAAAGACGATAATTTCCCCGACTCTCGTTTTCCGTTCTTCGTCTTCGATGTCTTCTTCTTTGATCTTCTTCAACGAGAGAAACAAGATATCTCCTCGTTTAAACGCGGGTTCCATGCTCCCACTCAAAACCACCACGACTGGACTTTCCGAGTGCGTGTATAAGCACAAACTCTTCCAAATCATTAAAGCGCTGGTCACGATGAGCGTCAAAGATAAAAGTTGCAGAGTTAACTGTCGCACGTTCATGGATCTAATCGCCACGAAGACGTCCGAGATTGGCAGGATGAT
>Ga0181606_10004299_pt1 | contig 11897 bp, 7 predicted proteins | sample 041ome_10_FD_132994 | JGI IMG/M metagenome (GOLD analysis project Ga0181606, IMG submission 132994) | Coastal salt marsh microbial communities from the Groves Creek Marsh, Skidaway Island, Georgia - 041412US metaG (megahit assembly) | ecosystem: Environmental > Aquatic > Marine > Intertidal zone... | reverse complement strand
TGCTGCCACGCTCGGCCGCCTGCTCACGAAGGCCTTCGCGTTCGATGATCGCCAGGTTGGCATTGGCCACCGCGCAGGCCACCGGATGCCCTGAGTAGGTGGCTGCATGCATCCAGGTGGTACGGCCCTCGGCACTGCGGATTGCCTCAGCGATCTCCTGGCGAAAGCCAACGCCGGCCAGTGGCACGTAGCCACTGGTGATGCCTTTGGCAAAGCAGACGAGGTCTGGCTCAACGCCCCATCGCTCCAACGCAAACCAGGGACCTGTACGGCCGAATCCTGTGATGATTTCATCGGCGATCAGGAGCACATCATGCCGGGAGCAGATAGCCCTCAGCCTCGGCCAGTAGTCGTCTGGTGGCACGATCACCCCGCCGGCGCCCTGCACCGGCTCGGCGAGGACGCAGGCAATGCGGTCGGCACCGATGTGTTCGATCGTTTCTTCGATCAGGTCGGCAGCGATCTCGCCATTGCTGCGGGGATCGTCATGTCCACGGGCGTGCTGCTGACGGTCAAAGCGATAGGGATAGGGACTTTCGGCAATCTCCACGCCGGCGAGCCGCGGCTCGAACATGGGCCAGTAGGCCGGTAGGCCTGTGGCACTCATCGCCACCATACCGGTGCCATGGTAGCCGTATCGACGGCCGATCACCCCAGTCTTCTCAGGCCGGTCGTGCAGCTTCCACCACCAGCGAGCCGTCTTGACTGCTGCATCGACGGCCTCACCACCACCGGTTGCAAAGTAGAACCCACCCATGCCGGGCCAGCCTGGTGAGCGGCCCTCGCCGGCTGGGTAGCAGATCTGCTGCAGCCGCTCGCCAAGCTCAATCGCCGGCAGGCTCGTGCTACCTGTGTAGCCGGAGGCGTAGGCCAGGGAGGACATCTGCCGCTGGGCGGCCTGGGCGAGTTCCTCGCGACCATGGCCGATGATCACATTCCAGAGGCCAGCGAGGGCATCGAGAAACTCACGGCCATCGTGGTCAACAAGCACGGCTCCTCGTCCACCGGCCCAGACATGGGCCTGCTCCTGCAGGCTCCGGGAGTGGAGAGAGTGAACCAGCACATGCTGATCGCGGTGTCGCAGCGATTCGGTTGTGAGCCTCGCCGAGGACGGCGGCCCGCCTGCAGGTGCGTTCAATAGACCAACACACTCTCAACGCGATGCGGGGTGAGTCGCTCGCGACCCCCCAGCGGTTTGATCTCAACGAGAAACGATGTTCCGACCACGCTGGCCCCGGCCGACTCGAGCAGACGTCCGCAGGCAGCTGCGGTCCCGCCGGTGGCCAGCACATCATCAACCACCAGAACCCGCGCTCCCTTGGCAACGCCATCGCGGTGCATCTCGAGGGTGTCGCTGCCGTACTCCAGATCGTACTGATACGTCAGCGTGTCGGCCGGGAGTTTGCCCGGCTTGCGGACGGGCACCACACCCACCCCGAGCGTGAGGGCCATCGGGACCGCAAACAGAAAGCCCCGCGCTTCGACAGCGGCGATGGCGTCGACCCCGCCATCCCGCCAGGGATCGACCATCCGCTCAATCGCCGCTGCCAGGGCCTCGGTGTTGCCCAGCAGAGGCGTGATGTCGCGGAACAGAATGCCCGGCTTGGGAAAGTCGGGCACCGCACGGATGAAGGCTTCCAGATCGACAGACGGGGTACTCATGCAGGAGGTGCTTTCAGGGAACCGGGTGGAATGAAGACTCAGGCGCCTTTTCGCAATTGCACCGTTGCCCGCGGCGCGGCGTCAAGTTCCATCGCGAGAGCTGTCAGCGTCTCGGCCTCGATCTGCCGGACCCGTTCGCGGGTCAGGCCGAGCACGGCTCCGATCTGCTTGAGCGTCATCGGCTCCTCACCACCGAGCCCGAACCGCAGCCGAATGATCGTGGCCGAACGCTCGTCCAGCTGGTCGATCCGAGCCAGCACATGCCGCAGGGTGTCTTCGTCGAGGAGCACCTCTGATGGGCAGCGGGCGTTCTCATCACGGACAATCTCAGAGAGTGACCAGCCATTCTCGCTCTGGTCGCTCTGTGGTGATGCCTGGTGGACCTGGATGGCCTTCTTGATGATCGGCAGCTTCTTGCGGGCCAGCCCGAGCATGCGAGCGGTCTCTTCATGGGTCGGCGTACGGCCGAGCACCTCGGTGAGCCGTGTCACGGCCCGGCGCCACTTCGAGAGCAGCTCCACCATGTAGGCCGGGATCCGGATCGTCTTCCCATTGTTGATCAGCGCCCGCTTGATGGACTGCTTGATCCAGTAGCTGGCGTAGGTGCTAAAGCGGGTGCCGACGGTGGGGTCGAAGCCTTCGACGGCGCGGAGCAGGCCAAGGTTGCCCTCTTCAATGAGGTCAGGCAGAGGCAGCCCGCGGTTGGCGTAGCCACGAGCGATGTTGACCACGAGCCGCAGGTTGGCCCGCACCATATGGTCACGTGCTCCTGCGTCACCCGCCTGCACCAGTGTGGCGAGGTCTTTCTCCTGCTGAGCGGTGAGCAAGGAGGTGGCGTTGATATCGCGGAGATACGTCTCCAACGGATTCTGGGCAGCCGTCGTGGCCGGCTTTTTGCGGGGGGCTGAGGGCATGGGATCGTGCGGCTCCGGGGAATCGGCGGAGGCCTACAGAAATGAAAAACGCCTCCGAGATGTCTATCGGCGGCTGACGGGGCAGCATGGAGCCCATGCGGTTTTACGGCAGCATGCACGGACTGAATCGGAGAGGTGGATCATGCCGAATGCTGCGACGGAAGCGGCTATGCCAGTGGCCAGCGAATCGTCACCAGCTCAGGGGTCACACCGAGCCGAATCGGCAGTGTGGAGGTGCCGAGTCCGCGGGAGACATACATCGCCGGGCCATCCTCCCGATACCAGCCGCGGACATACCGGCCGCTGCCGGGTGGCGTGACCAGGGCCATGCCGAAAGGAGCGATCTGACCACCATGGGTGTGGCCGGCGAGGATCAGGTCGATGCCATCACGGATCTGCGGCTCGAGCCTGTCGCGTTGGCCTGGACAGTGGGCCAGCAGCAGGTGTGGGCTGCGGCCGGACAACCTCGTCGCGGCCTGCTGCTGTGGCCTGCCTTGGACCAGGTCATCGAGGCCGGTCACCACCAAGGAGCCATGAGGCGTGGTGACTTCGAGCGACTCGTTCACGAGGAGCCGACCGCCATGCTGCTCGTAGAGTGTGGCAATCCGCTGACGGGCAACCCCACTGCGATACTCCCAGTTGCCGAGGATGCCTAGCGGCATGGACTGTGTCGGGCAGGCAGCGAGGAACTCGGCGAAGACATCAAGGCCCTGAGGGGTGTCGAAGGCATCGCCGGTGAAGAGCAGCAGGTCAGGAAGACTGGCGTGCACCGCGTCAAGCAGCTGCGTTTCCAGCGAACCGAGCTGCCGCATGTGCAGGTCGGAGAGCTGCATCAGCGTTGCCGCCGGCGGTGCGTCTTTGCCTTGGGGAGGCGGAGACAACGGTGGCATGTCAACGCTGGTGGTCGTCAACCAACGCGGCGTGATCATCAATGCATCGGCAGCAAGCACAGCCGGCAGGCCAACGCCAAGCCCGGCCGAGGCTTGGAGGAGGGTGCGGCGGGAGAAGCGAGCGGCGGATGTGGAATCGGCAGGCATAGAGCGTCCAGGAACGAAGAACTCTTCCCACCATAACGCGTCGCCCATGTTCTCCGCAGGCTCGGCCCTTGTTTACGGCAGGGGGGCGACCTCGCTGCCGTTCCGCGAGCCGAGGGCTCTCCAGATGACCGGATCGATGTCATCGCTGACGCTGCGGGTCGAGCCGTCCATCAGGGCGATGGTGACCAGCCCAGGGTGATAGCTGCGGGACGTGACAGCCGCATAAGTCTTCTGCGTGCTGCTTTTGCCTTCCTGCAGCGTGTTGAGGTCGATGTCGTAGGTGACGCCGCCGGTGGAGAAGGCAACGACTGTGTTCGGAGGAAAAGTGGTGGTCACGCCAGTGTGATGGACGCGGCCATCGGGCCATTCTGTGTGGCCAGTGCAGCTGTTCGTGTCTGGCCCCAGTTTCTGTTGGCCACCGCTCACAAGTGAGGCCACGACGGCAGGATCGGCTGGTGGGCTGCCAGCTGGATAGGTTGCTGACGGGTCGGAGGTGTTGCGGACATACGGGGTGAAGGCTTTCACATGCGCGACACAGAGCGTTTTGCTCATTCCGTCACTGAAGCTGCCAGGGGTCAGCCGACTGTTGGGATGAAACGCCCCGTTGCCACCACGGCCAGTGGCGGGGTCGTACACAAACCAGGTGCCGCAGTTGAAGCCGTAGGTGTGGGGATAGACATACGGTGCCGTGTTCTTGATGCGGACGGTGTCGTTGACCTCACTGGGACAGACAAAGACAGGGATGCGTGTTGTTGGCACACCACTTGAGGCGTTGACTCCTGCGTCCCAGGCAACCTCGAGGTCGACCTGCACCGCTGCCGTGCCCTCTTCGATGAAGGAGAGTATCCGGCCATGCACGCCCCATGAGCCGTTGTTGTTGGAGAACGTGGTGCCTGGCGTGTGCAGCATCGTGGGCGGGAGCTGTCGATGACTGCTCTCGTAGAGGCTCACCGCCAACGCCAGCTGCCGCACATTGTTTTGGCAGCTGGCCCTTCGTGCGGCCTCGCGGGCCGACTGCACCGCCGGCAGGAGCAGCCCCACGAGCACACCGATGATGGCGATCACGACCAACAACTCCACCAGTGTGAAGCCGGAGCGGTTGGTGACGGGGCAACCCGGCTGATGACAGGGCCACTGGAAGGGTCTGTAGATCTGGCTGGTGACGAGTGGGGCAGGTCTTGTCATCAGGGGCTGAAGCTCTGCGGGTGTGGGGTGGGCCGTCCGGTGGCCGCGTCAGTGATCACACTGCAGGTGTCGTGCCATCTCCGCTCAATCATGGCTGGAGAGCCGCGGAAAGCCAGTTTCGGTGAAGTTTTCCCAGGGGGGGTGGCCGGGAAGAAGGGGAAGTTTTCCTCGCGCGGGGAAACATGCCCCGCTGGCCCGGCACGCTCGTGAGGGCTGTCGTGATCGGTGCGGGTGTGCGTCTGGAACGCGACCGCACGCGATCACTCCAGGCCGAGCGTCTTCAGTCGGGTGCGGAGGGTGGCCCGGTCGAGGCCGAGGAGTCGGGCAGCAGCGGTGCGGTTGCCGTCGGTCGCCTCGAGGACGTCGCGAAAGAGCACCCGTTCGACCTGCTCGGTGAGCTGACGATGGAGCTGGCCGTCGCTGGTTTCGGTCAGGCTTGCGGACGTGGCGGCCACCCAGCGGCCGACAGCCTCTTCGAGAGAGAGGGCGGTCGTTGTGCGTTCAGCGGCGGAGACTGCCGCCGCCGGCAGGTGGTCGCCGCGGAGGAGCCCACCTCGGGAGACCACGAGTGCATACTCCACTGCACGTTGCAGTTGACGCACGTTGCCTGGCCAGCTGCGGGCCAGGCAGGCCTCGCGAAAGGATTCGTCTATCGGCACCTGCCGACCTCCGCCTGCCGCGAGTGCAAAGTGCTCCACGAGGGCGGGGATGTCGTCACGTCGCTCCGCAAGTGTTGGCAGGCGAATCGGAAAGCCTGCTAGCCGGTGGTAGAGATCGTCGCGAAAACTGCCAGCAGTCACGGCTTTGGAGAGGTCACGATTGCTCGCGGCGATCACCCGCACGTTGAGCGGCACAGGCTCAGTCGCTCCCACGGGCACGACCTCGCGGTTCTCCAGCACACGCAAGAGGCGAATCTGCACTTCCGGCGAGGCCTCGCCCACCTCATCGAGGAAAATGGTGCCACCATCGGCCGCTTCGAAGAGTCCTTTCCTGTCTGAAGTGGCTCCGGTGAAGCCACCCCTGACATGGCCGAAGAGCTCACTCTCCAAGACGCCGGTGGCGAGGCCACCGAGATTCGTGGTCACAAATGGCTCAGCGGCACGGGGCCCGTGCTGGTGGATCAGCCGCGCCGCCAGGTCCTTCCCTGTGCCGGTCTCACCGGTGAGCAGCACAGGGATCTCGGAGGCTGCCACCAGCGCGATTTCCTTGAAGACCTGCTGCATCGCTGGAGAGGAGCCAATCAGTGTGACCGAAGGGCTGGTCGACGGCGGCTCCTCTGCGGCGGTCTCTGACTGCTCCTGTATGGCACGGCCGACAACCGCAGAGACCTTCGCCAGATCAAATGGCTTGATCAGGTACTCAAAAGCGCCGGCGTCGACTGCCCGAACGGCCGTGTCGAGATCACCAAACGCGGTCATCACCACGATCGGCACCGGGCCAGCACGTTCACGCAAGCGAGGGATGGCGGAGAGACCGTCTTCGCCGGGCAGCCGAACATCCAGCAGGATGCAGTCTGGCCGAAACGTGCCGCAGGTCTCGCGGCCTGCCTCCGCTGAGGCAGCCAGCTGCACCTCATGACCGAGGTCAGTGAGGATCTCCCGAAGGCTCCAGCCGATCGCAGGCTCATCGTCGATGACGAGGACGCGGCTCACTGGGCAGTCTCCTCCGTGGTGCTCTCCGGGCCGGCCACCGAGGCCTCGGGCAGTGTGAGGGTGAAGCGGGTGCGGCCACCGGTTCGCTCGAAGGACACGCCGCCACCATGTTCATCTGCGACCATTTTGACCAGTGCCAGCCCAATCCCAATGCCTTCCGGTTTCCCCGTCACAAAAGGATCAAACACACTCAGCGAGAGTTCTGCAGGGGGGCCGAGGCCAGAATCTTCCACCGTCACTGCAAGCATCGTCTGCCCTGTGGCCGCACGGAGCCGTTCTGCAGAGATCTGCACGCTTCCGTGGGATGGGGCTGGCTGCTGAGAAGTGTTGCTGGTCACGGCAGACGCGGCATCGATGGCATTGAGAGCGAGGTTGACCACGGCGGCGCGGAGGCTCTCTCGGCGTCCCAAGACCACACCATCGGCCACAGTGGAGACCGTCAGCTGCACACCAGCGTGGGCTGCGCGGGGATCGACCAGTTCCTGAACTTCCTCGAGCAGCATATCGAGTGGGACCAGGCTGTGGGCCGCCTCGCTGCTGCTGCCCAACGCTAAGAGGCCGTGGACTTCTTCCTCCATGATGTCGAGCTGGCGACGGGCGACCGTCAGGCTCTCATCCGGTGTATCCACACTGGCGGCGGCGCAGCGTGAGCGATGCAGGTCGAGCGCGAGCCGTGCACCGGTGAGCCCGTTGCGAAACTCATGGGCAAAGCCGGCGGCGAGCTGGCCGAGCAGCCGCTGTCGTTCGCTCGCGGCAAGGGAGTCACGGAGGCGTGCCAGGGCAAGGCTCATCGCATTGAAACTCACCACGAGTCGGCTGATCTCGTCGGAGCTCCCGGAGGGCGACTGGGTGTCGTCGAGAGTACGCCCGAAGTCGCCAGCGGCAATCTGGCTGACATGCTGCTCGATCCTACTGATGCGTCGAGCGAGCCGATCGGTGGCATGCACACCCAGCGGCACGAGGACCGTGAGCGTCACCGCGGCCACCGCCAGTACCGGCCAGATCGCATCGAGCAACGCCCGCGAATAGCCGACGGTGGGCGTGAGCACGAGGACTGTTTCTGGGCGGACGCCCGTGGATCGCACCGCAGCGACGGAGTAGCGATTCCCCGCTACTGGAACGATGCCCAGCGAGGTATCAAAGGCAAACACGGGGCCGAGGAGGCCACCGAGTGCTCTGGTCAACTCAGGCTCAACGGCGAAGGGCAGGGTCGACTGCACAACGCTCTGCTGACCCCAGACGACGAAGTGATTGCCTGTCAGACTGGCTAAGGCGTTGAGCACTGCCGGGGAGAATGCCACCCGTGAGGAGGCGAGCGTTTCAGCAACCTGCCGCTGACGCAGGGCGATCTCTTCACTGTGGCGTCGGGCTGCAAGCCAGGCGGCAAATCCCACATTGGCCAGCACACCGGCCACGAGGAGTCCCACAACAGGCAGCAGGAGCTGTCGCGCCAACGGTCGGGCTGTCTGTGGTGGCATGATCCCTCCCTGCGGTCGCTCTGCGGAATCAGTTCGAGTCGCGAGGCCGCGTCGCCGGCCGCCTCGCGGAATGCCTCTTCGTCGCCCGGGCGCACCACGATTCCCACCTCGTGCGCTCCGGCCGCCACGGCCTCTTCCACGATGATCGCCAGCGCAGACTTCGTGCGGCGGTCACGGTCAACGAGTTGCTGCAGCGGCAGATGCCTGTCGTCGCGGGCAGCGGCGGTGATGACAGCACGGGTGATCTTCATGGCACTCAAACCCCCCTAGAGGACTCCCAAGTAGAGGATGCCCAAGTATGCCACGTTCTGGTGGCGGGGGCCTTACGGAACGTAGGTGATCCCGCTCGCTGTGGTCAGGTCGACGTTGCCGAGGCCATTTTGCAGGATCGTGTTGCGGATCACGCTGGTGCCGGTGCAGGCACCGCTGGCGAGGAGCCCATAGCCCACGCTCGTCACGATCACGTTGCCAGAAGCCTGCGGTGCGACGTACCCCAAGAAGCTAAACCGCTCGAAGAACTCGTTGAGCGGCAGTTCTCCGATCGAGAGGTTCCCTGCTGCCGTGAGTTGAATACCGTTCACGCCGGAGGCGGTGATCCGGTTGGCGGTGATCATGCTTCCCTCGGTGTCGCCAGCCACACGAATGCCGTTGCCTCCGTTGGCCAGGATTTCATTGCCGAGGCTGGGCAGCCCGATCAGGTTCTCGCGGCCACGGTTGATCCAGAGCCCATCGCCGACGTTTTCCCGAATCACGTTCCCGACCACGATCGTGTTGCTCGTCTTGCCGAGCGTGATGCCCGGCCCACCGTTGAAGAGCACCCGATTGGCCATGAAGGGCTGCGAGCCGCCGATGACGGTGCCCGAGGTTCCTTGGCCGATGAAGATCCCGCCGAGTGCGTTGGGCAGCGGCTCATTCGCTCGAAAGCCCGCGCCCACGACCGTATTGAAGATGTGGTTGTCGTAAGCGTTTCCGCGAACCTCGATGCCGTAGCGGAGGTTGCCCGACATGTGCACCTTGGTTTCCACCGAAGGTTGGAAACCCCCAATCACGTTGTTATGAGCGGTGCCCGTGATCACGATCCCGCTGCCACCATTGGGAAGGACGCCGTTGATGCCATAGTTGGTGCCGGCGGCGGTGTCTTCCACGGTCACGCCACTGGCGTCGCCACCGATCACAATCCCGTTGCCGAGGTTGCCTCCTGGAAGACATGTGCGCACGAGATTGTTGCCACCGGTGGCTGTGATTTGGAAGCCGTTGAGCCGATTGGGAATCGCGCCGCCGAAGGCCGCCATACCAGCGAAGTTATTAAACGACACGAACCCACTCACCTGATCGGCGACATCAATGCCGTGGGCGTTGTTGCCAGAGGTGACGTTGCCCATTGGAATCACGCCGCCCGCCTGAATCCCCGATGAGGTGCCGTTGGCCAGGATGCCGCTGCCACCGTTGGGCACGGCATCGAAGTTGTTGGCTCCGGCGCCGAAGAAGTTGGCCTGCACCGTGGTGTTGTTGGCGCTCGTGATCCGAAGCCCATTGCCACCGTTGCCGGAGAGCACGTTGTAGAACACGAACGGGCTTTGCTGGAACGTGGTCCCCAGGAGCGTGTTGTTGTTGGCACCAGCAATGGCCACGCCATCGCGGCGGTTGCCAAGGGGCTCATTTCCTGAGGCCGTCGTGCCCACGAAGTTGCCGGAGAGCGTGTTGTTGCGAGCGCCTCCCTGGATCGCCACGCCGTTGCCAGCGTTACTTGAGATCAGGTTGCCCTGTGGCGGCCGCACAAACACACCCGCCGTTGGGTTGTTGCCGCCCGTCGCGGCGCCTCCCAAGAGGTTGCCGCTGGCCCCCCGGGTGAGCAGGACACCGTTGGCAGCGTTTGGGAGCGCGACGGTGCCCGAAACATCCGTGCCGATCTGGTTCATGCTGATCACGTTCGCATGGCTTCCAATCACCGTGACACCGTTGCCGGCATTGCCCGAGATGACGTTGGAGAGTTGGAACGCAACATTCACCTCCGCTTGGTAACTCGCTTCGCCTGAGCCGCCGACGATCACGCCCACGACCGCATTGCCGTAGACACTGTTGGCGGATGCTTGGCCAGCCTCACCCGTGACGGGCACGGCGGGATCGAGGGTGGCCCAGCTCATGTCGCCAAACGAGCCGTCGGTGTTGCGGGTGACTGAGGCAAGGCCGCTGACGAGCCCACTGCCTGGCACAAGCGCCGTGCCGGCGAGGGTGTAGACGCCCTTCTCCACACTGCTGATGCCCTGGAAGTGGGTAACAGGGCTGCTCGACCGATCATCTCCCGCGAAGGAGAAGGCCCGCCAGTTGGAAAAGGCCCCTGTGAGGTGGTCGTAATCCACAAGGGACGCCATCCCGATCGGCTGCAGAGGGTCGGCACTGTTGTTGATCGGCTGTTGGGCGAAGCCGCCGCAGATCGTGAAGCTTCCCTTGCCGTTATCCCAGATGCCGTACGCGGTGTTGCTGACGCTTCCGGGGAACACGATGGAGGTGAACTCACCCGTCGTAAAGTCGTAGACAAACGCGTTGTCCGCCGAGTCCGGTGCATCGCTGGATGCGTACGTGCCGACGGCGAGGCCTCCCATCGTGCTATGCAGGAAGGTGATGGGAGCAGCGATCGAGATGGTGGTGTAGTTGCTTGGGTCAAGCGCATCAGCCGCCATCGTGTTGAGATTGCCGCGGAACGAAAACGCATATCGATTCGGGTCGCCGTCGAGCACATAGGTGCCCACGAGCCGCACGTCGTCGGTGATCTGCCCGTCAGGGCTGACGAGCAGATCCGGGCCGTAGACCGTTGTCGCGGTGCCAACACCACCGGGGTAGTTGATGGCGTAAGTCGAACCCGTGGTGGTCCCGTCGAGCGCGCCGACGTACAGCAGTCCACTCTCGTTACCGCCAGCCTGTGTGGTGCCGGTGATCAGATACTCACCGTTCGGCCGTTGTCGAATGCCCGTCCAGGTCTGCACGGGAAGAGCGACGGCGTCGCTGCTATAAGAGTCGATGCTGGCAACAGGATCGTCGTTCCCGATGAGGTTGCCGCTCGCTCCCGGCACCAGCCGGATGCCATCGCTGCCGTTGGGCAGTGCAGCGGTGCCATCGAGCGTGGTGCCGATGAGGTTGGAAGCGACCGTGTTGTTGTCGCCATAAATGAGGATGCCCTGCATCGCATTGCCGCTGATCAGGTTGCCGGCAGCGGTAGTGCCGATCTGATTGTCAGCCGACATGGAACCAATCACGACGCCGGCGCCCGTGTTGGCCGATGCCGTGGCACCGTCGGCAAGCACACCGATGAAGTTGCCCTCGAGCACATGGCTGCCACTGAAGAGTGAAACGCCTGGTCCATCGGCGGCCACGATCGAAAGTGAGCGGAGGGTGGATCCCACGCTACTTCCAGTCAGGACGAGCCCGGTCTCACCAGCGAAGTCGACCGTGATCACGGGCGTGGAAGCGAACCCTGGAGCCGTGCTGCCATCGATCGTGACGGTGTCGGTGATGGTAGGAAGAGCGGACGTGAGTTGGATCGTGCCGGCGACGCTGAAGGTGATCTCATCAGCGCCGGGGTTTGTGTTGGCCTCAATCATCGCATCCCGCAGCGAGCCGGTGCCTGCATCCAGAAGGTTCGTCACGGTGTAGCTTGCCAGGAGCGCGCGAGCCTCGAGCGACTCAAAGCGGGCGGCTGCTGTGAGCCGTTGCCGGCGACGGAGATTCCGTAAGCGAACAGTGTGCGAGGGCCGCCTGATGGATGTGATGAGACGAAGCATTGAAAGGCCTTTCCCTCGAGCGTGAAGTTCCGCGACGGCCAGCGAACAGTCAAAGGTACCACCTAAAACGTCCGAGACGCTGCGAGCCCCCACCAGAAAAGACCATTTAGGCCGGCCTTCTCTCTACACTCTTTTTTATTGTCAAGTCCAAATAGGCCCGTTCTGAACCCCAAGCAGTCTCGCCAGGCGC
>Ga0181606_10004298_pt1 | contig 11898 bp, 9 predicted proteins | sample 041ome_10_FD_132994 | JGI IMG/M metagenome (GOLD analysis project Ga0181606, IMG submission 132994) | Coastal salt marsh microbial communities from the Groves Creek Marsh, Skidaway Island, Georgia - 041412US metaG (megahit assembly) | ecosystem: Environmental > Aquatic > Marine > Intertidal zone... | reverse complement strand
ATGGTTGCGACACAACCCGCACGGTGGGCCGTTTTTGCTCGAAGAGTCTACGAGGAAGGGCGGAGACAGGTGCCGCTCCGAGTATCAACAAGATCCATGTAAGTGTCGCTGCCAATGTAGCGTCAGGACCGATTCCCACGAGTCGAACATCACCCAAGTTCCCACTTGAAATCACTACGAGCAAAAAGACGCACAATGCCGCGACAAGGGCGGCGCCCAATGCAATGACCATACGAATCAACACTGGTTCGGCGACCTTGCGCCGAGCAATTCCTGTTCCAACAAGAGCTCCCACTGCAACGACTATGGCCGGCAGTAGCCACGACAATCCGCTCGAATTTGATGGAAGTGCCGCCAAAATGGGTAGCGGAGGTAACTGGGTTGGGGCGGTTGATGGAATGAACGGGGAAATTACAGATTCGGGGCCGATTACAAAACCTGCACCCAGCATGTATGACATTGCCCAAACAACCAAGACGGGTAAGTACCCCAAACTAAGCAGCAGGATCGCGAGAAAGCCACTGAGTCCTGGATTAAGTCCATTGGCCAACTTGAGCACCTCAGCAAAGTTGCCGACCAGTTGAACCGCAACTAACAGGGCGGCGATTCCCGCCAGCGTGAGCAGTGCCGCGACTCCTCGAATAACAATTTCTCTAACGAGATTTGGAAGCATGTGAAATGGGTTCTCTGGCAAAGCTGCGAGGACTCCTACGGCTACTGCAGAAAGACTGACCAGAAGCATGACCAAGAGTGCACGAATCGGTTCAAAGGACACTTCCACTGACGTGGTTGACATGGCTACCAATGTTCCAAATGCGGTGTAGATCACTACGAGCAGCACACCGCCCGTCAGTACAGCAACTGTTATTGACCCACTTCGACCAACCCGAGCAAGCACGATTCTTCGCCCCAAGGATCTTCCTGATCCCAATAAAACAAGCCATGGAATCATCACGAGTCCCCACGGCACGAGCGTGAAAACAGCGGCCCCCAATTTCGGTGAAACTCCATTGAGAACTAGCCAGGACCACAGGGTTGTCTGCGCAAATGATTTTCCTGTGACTTGGCCACCATCACTCATTATGACTGGAGCCATGACCAAGACGGTGATTCCAATCGTGAGCAAAAGGGCCCTCAAGCTGTAGGTGATTCCCCAGAAAATAGATATCAACAGTGATTTCTGGGAAATCTCGCGAACGGCGTGCACCCCGCGCTTTATGCCTTTCTTGGAACCAGTTTCAGTGGCCAAGCTCTGGTGACCGTCATCAGCACTCGAGGCAGTAATCACGGATGAATCACCATTCTCCGCTTGCTCAGAATTGTGCAGATCACTCACTGACCCAATCTAACGAAAAGGTGGCCCAATCCGGTTTTCACCACTCGGTAAAACGAGCTATCCGTGAATGAGCAACCAAAGGGCCGCCAAGGAGCTGAGCACCAGAGCGATCCGGTAAAACCAAATCTTGGGCAAATGGCGAAATATCACCGACCCAACCGCTGCGCCGGCAATCACGACAGGGACGAACCAAGCCCCTGAGAGCAAGGTTTGGGTAGTGAGAAGATCAAGATTGATGAGCAACGGAACTTTTGTTAGGTTTACAAATAGGAAGAACCATGCCGAGGTGCCCATGAACGTGATCGTGGAAACCCGCATGTTTATTAGGTAGAGACTCATGGCAGTCCCACCTGCATTAGCCGCCATGGATGTCATGCCCGCAAGTACACCAAAGAATCCTGCTTTAACCACGCGTCCTCGAGAATTGTCATGCACCTTTTCAGATTCGCTGCTTTGGCGCATTCTGCCCACTTCAAGCAGTACCGAAACCAATATCAGAACCCCAAGCATGCGACTCAGGGTTGCAGACGAAAGGACTGTGAAAAGGAACGCCGTCAATAACAGGCCCGCGAGTACGCCTGGAATGAGGCGGAGAATGAGTGGCCAATTCACGTGAGATCGGTATAGGGCGAGGGCGTAAATGTCACCTACGAGCAGAAGTGGGATGGCAAATGCAGATGCCACACCTGGAGTGAGGACGGCCGCAAGAACTGGACCAGCAACAACACCTGCAACCGGCATGGCTGTTTTCGACATGCCATACAAGAAAATTGCCGCTGTAATGATCGCAATGGAGAGCGTGCTCCATTCCGAGATCATCTGAGCTTGATCATCTACGAAAGAATTTCACGCATGAGTGCAGCGGTCGCACTGGGAGTACGCCCCACTTTCACCCCTGCCGCCTCAAGCGCCTCCTGCTTTGCAGCAGCAGTGCCCGACGAACCTGAAACGATCGCTCCAGCGTGACCCATGGTCTTGCCTTCAGGTGCAGTGAAACCGGCAACATAACCGACAACGGGCTTTGTCACATGCTCTTTGATGAACGCTGCAGCACGCTCCTCAGCATCACCACCGATTTCTCCGATCATCACGATGGCATCGGTGTCCGGGTCATTCTGGAATGCTTCAAGTGCATCGATATGCGTTGTCCCAATGATTGGATCGCCACCAATGCCGACGCAGGTGGAAAAGCCGAAGTCACGCAATTCGTACATCATTTGATAGGTCAGCGTGCCTGACTTTGACACCAGCCCAATGCGCCCCGGCTGGGTGATGTCAGCAGGAATAATTCCTGCATTGGACTGTCCTGGACTAATAATTCCAGGACAGTTTGGCCCGATAATCCGAGTGGTGCCAGCGTTCACTGCATATTGAAAGAATTGCGCCGTGTCATGAACCGGGATTCCCTCAGTGATAACAACACACAGCGGAATCTTGGCATCGACGGCTTCTTCAACAGCTGCTTTGGCGAATTTTGGTGGAACAAAAACAACAGAAACATTTGCTCCGGTCGCAGTCATGGCATCAGCCACGTTGTTGTAAACGGGAATGCCATCAACTTCTTGGCCAGCTTTGCCAGGCGTCACACCTGCAACGACTTTGGCTCCGCTCGCCACCATGCGGCGGGTGTGCTTTGTACCCTCGGAACCGGTCATTCCTTGGACGAGGATCTTGCTGTCTGAGTTCAGCCAGATAGACATTATTATTTCGCTCCTTTACGGGCAGCAGCCAGTTCTGCAACTCTGCGTGCCGCGGCATCCATGGTGTCAACAAGTTCAATGAGTTCGTGGTTCGAGTCCTGAAGAATTTTGCGGCCCTCCGGTGCATTGTTGCCATCAATGCGGCAGACAATCGGCTTGGTCACCGAATCACCCAGCTGTTCAATTGCCTGCAAAATTCCGTTAGCGACAGCATCACATGCGGTGATGCCACCAAAGATATTGACGAACACTGCTTGTACATCTGGATCGTTCAACACAATGTCCAGACCATTGGCCATCACTTCAGCCGAAGCTCCACCACCAATATCAAGGAAGTTGGCCGGCTTGATGCCTCCAAACTCCTCACCCGCATAGGCCACAACATCAAGTGTGCTCATGACAAGTCCCGCGCCATTGCCCACGATTCCAACGTCGCCATCCAATTTGACGTAATTCAGATGCAAAGACTTGGCACGGGCCTCAATGGGATCAATCGCTGAATCAGCAAAATCTGCATGCCCTGGTTGACGGAATGCAGCATTGTCATCGATCGTGACCTTGCCATCAAGGGCGAGTACCTCACCTGTTGGCGTTAACACGAGTGGGTTAACTTCAACGAGAGTGGCATCCTCGCGGACCGTAATTTCCCACAGCGTGACCAAGATGTCGGCCACCTGAGACCTGATGGCCTCAGGGAACTTTGCTGCTTCGACGATTTCGCGAGCTTTTTCCGGGCCGACACCCTCAAGTGCATCGACCCTGATTTTCGCGAGTGCGTCAGGGTTGTTTACTGCGACCTCTTCGATTTCAACGCCACCCTCGACGCTCGCCATGGCCAAGAAACAACGATTGGCGCGATCGAGAAGGAATGAGACGTAATATTCCTCGGCGATGTCAGCTGCATCAGCGACTAGGACTTTGTGGACCGTGTGACCCTTGATGTCCATGCCCAGGATTGCGGTGGCAACCTCGCGGGTTTCCTCGGAATTCTTCGCCAGCTTTACGCCGCCGGCCTTGCCACGCCCACCGGTCTTGACTTGCGCTTTGACCACAACGGGGCCGCCAATGGACTCCGCCATTGCGACCGCTTGGTCAACGGTCTCGCACACATCACCCGAGGTGATGGGGAGTTGGTGTTTGCCGAATAGTTGCTTGGCTTGGTATTCGTACAGATCCACGCTTACTCCTTGAGTTCACTAAACAGGTGAGACCCGAGTCTAGTCTTTCAGCGTTCGAGGCAACACTGGCCTGAATGTGATTTACAACCCATCCAGTCAGGAAGTTGAATGGACCCCAACATTGTTGTGCACCCAGTCCACGACATCGGAGGTTGGCGTGCCCGGTGTGAATATCTCTGCAACACCAATCGCCTTTAACTCTTCAATGTCGGACTCCGGAATGATTCCTCCGCCAAAGACCACAATGTCTGATGCATCGGCCTGGGCCAATTGACTCATTAGCTCAGGGAACAAAGTCAAGTGAGCTCCGGAAAGAATAGAAATACCAATGACATCAGCGTCTTCTTGGACAGCTGCTTGAACAATTGCAGCTGGTGTTTGATGTAGCCCCGTGTAGATAACTTCGAAGCCAGCATCGCGCAAAGCTCGAGCAATAACCTTGGCTCCGCGATCGTGACCATCGAGACCTGGTTTCGCAATAACAATTCTGATGGGGCGAGTCTTATCTGCCATATCTACAGGGTAGCCCATGCGACTTTAAGGATTAACTCAGTTGGTCGATTGTACCGCCGCAAGGCCCTGCCTCTAAAGTCGTGCCATGGCTCATGGATCTGCTTACTCAATTGTTATTCGCATGCACGTAACTCCCGAAGTTCACGCCTCCGGTGCCATTGTGACCACGGTCACCAAAGCGGGCGCGGTCATCACGGGGCTGGATGTCACCGACTCCGGTCACGAGGTCACCGTTTTGGACCTGAGTGCCTTGGCGCAGGACCCTGAGCATGCGGAAGAGATCCGTGATTCTCTCAATGCGATTGAGGGCTGCACCGTCAATAAAATTAGTGACTCTGTATTTCTCATACATCTCGGTGGAAAAATTGAAGTTGGGCTCAAGGTTCCGCTGCGCAACCGCACGGATCTCGCACGCGCCTACACACCCGGCGTTGCCCGCGTCTGCTCTGCCATAGCGGAGAACCCCGAAGATGCTCGAAATCTCACGATCAAGCGCAACACCGTCGCAGTTGTCACGGACGGCTCAGCGGTACTTGGACTAGGAAACATTGGACCCGAAGCATCAATGCCCGTCATGGAGGGTAAGGCGGCACTATTCAAAAAGTTTGCCAACGTCGATGCTTGGCCAATCTGCCTCGACACTCAGGACGTCGATGAAATCATTCGAACCGTCGAGATCATCGCACCCGGGTTTGGCGGCATCAATCTCGAAGACATTTCTGCTCCTCGCTGTTTTGAAGTGGAACGCGAACTGCGCAAACGCCTTAACATTCCCGTTTTCCACGACGATCAACACGGCACCGCAGTTGTCGTGCTGGCTGCACTAATCAATGCGGCCAAATTAGTCAACAAAGAACTTGCCAATCTCACCATCGTCATGTCTGGAGCAGGTGCCGCCGGGGCAGCGGTTGCAGATCTCTTGCTAGTCGCTGGCGTCAAAGACATCACGCTTTTTGACTCCAAGGGTGCTGTCCACTCTGCGCGAACGAATTTGGATCCAGCCCGCATGGATTTGGCGCAACGGACGAATCCCAATGACTTTGCTGGCACCTTGCAAGAGGCTCTGGTGGGGGCCGATGTCTTTATTGGTGTGTCACAGCCGAACCTGATCACAGCGCAGGATGTTTCCACCATGGCCAAGGACTCGATTGTGTTCGCGCTGGCCAATCCTGATCCCGAAATCAATCCGATCGAGGCTGCCAAATTTGCCAAGGTCGTTGCAACGGGCCGCAGTGACTACCCCAATCAGATCAATAACGTTCTGGCATTTCCCGGCATTTTTAGGGGATTACTCGACAGTGGGGCCATCAAGATCACCGAGAAAGTTTTGATCGCCTCTGCTGAAGCGATTGCTCAGTGCGTTTCCGAGGAAGCACTCTCACCCGTGTATATCGTGCCAAGTGTGTTTGACCCATCGGTTGCACCTGCGGTTGCCGCGGCAGTTATTCACGCCTCCGAGTAGGAACTCCTAGAGTTTTTCAACAGGCGCATAACGCAGCAGAAGTCTTTTGATACCTGCCGAGCCAAAGTCAATTGATGCATCTGCACGATCGCCGCTGCCACCCGTTTCCACGACAGTACCGAGCCCAAACTTTTCATGGGTGACTCGATCACCTGGTTTCAATGAAATGGTTATCGAGGTTCCCACAGGTTTGCCACCCCGACGAACCCCTGTATCAAAACTGCTCGTAGACGAACCACTAAACATGGAATTATTCGGCGCTTCTCGCTCCCAACGTATGGCCGTTTCAGGGATCTCCCCCAAGAATCTACTTTCGGGGTTATAGGCCGGACTCCCCCAGGCAGAACGCACTAGAGACCGCGTGACATAAAGCCGTTCGCGTGCACGCGTAATGCCCACGTAGGCCAAGCGGCGTTCCTCTTCCAACTCCTTGGAATCAGAGAATGACCGGGCGTGCGGGAAGATCCCCTCTTCCATTCCAGTGAGAAAGACCGTGGGAAACTCGAGCCCTTTGGCGGTGTGCAATGTCATGAGCGTGACAACACCGCCGTGATCTTCACCATCGGGGATTTCATCAGCATCCGCGACAAGTGACACCTGCTCTAAAAACTCGCTCAAGGTCCCCTCAGGGTTATCAACACTGTATGCAGCCGCGACGGATTCCAACTCAGCGAGGTTTTCAATGCGGCCTTCATCTTGCAAGTCAATAGATGCCCGCAATTCAGCAAGGAGCCCACTGTGCTCTACGACTGCTTGAATCATGACGGCTGGCTTCGAGCCAGCTTCATGAAGAGTTCGAAGTTCACTGAGCAAGTCGACGAACTTCGCAATGGCCGTCACCGATCGAGTTGCTATTCCCGGTGCTTGATCCGCACGAACAAGAGCATCGAAAAATGAAATGCGTTCACGGTCAGCGAAGGCACCCACCATTGCCTCGGCCCTCTCACCGATACCTCGTTTTGGGGTATTCAAGATTCGCCGTAGTGAGACTTCATCCGCTGGGTTAACAATAGCTCGCAAGTAAGCGAGAACATCTTTAACTTCCTTGCGCTCATAAAAGCGGACACCACCAACGACTTTGTATGGCATTCCAGTGCGAATGAAAACTTCTTCAACAGCGCGAGATTGCGCATTCGTTCGATAAAAAACAGCAGTGTCACCTGCGCGCGAGGTGCCTGAATCAGCCAGCCTGTCAATTTCACGGGCGATGAATGCGGCTTCATCGTGCTCATCATCGCCAACGTAGGCAACGATTAAGTCCCCATCGCCCGCATCGGTCCAGAGGTTTTTAGCCCTGCGCGAATTATTTTTTGCAATGACCGCATTTGCAGCTGTCAAAATTGTTTGTGTTGAGCGATAGTTCTGCTCCAACAAAATTGTTTTTGCATTTGGGTAATCACGCTCGAATTCTTCAATATTTCGAATGGTCGCCCCACGGAAAGCGTAGATCGACTGATCGGCATCGCCCACAACACATAACTCACCTGGTGCGATGCCATCGGCACCTGTGCCCACTAATTCTTTGATGAGTGTGTACTGCGCATGGTTGGTATCTTGATATTCATCCACCATGATGTGTCGGAACCGACGGCGATAATGGTTGGCCACCTCAGGGAACAGTTGCAGGAGGGCAACGGTTGAGCCAATGAGGTCATCAAAATCGAAAGCGTTAGCAAGGGTCAGTCGATTTTGGTAATCGCGGTAAATCTCGGCCACAATTTTATCGATTTCACTCTCTGCCTGTGCCGCGAAGGTCTCATGATCCATCAATTCATTTTTTGCCGATGAAATTCGAGTGAGCATTGCTCTTGGACGGTGCGTTTTTGAGTCGATATTGAGGTCGCGCAGGATTAGCGTGATCAGGCGAAGTGAGTCAGATGTGTCGTAGATGGTGAAGTTGCTCTTGATGCCAAGTCGGTGTGCCTCCGCGCGCAAAATGCGGACGCATGCGCTGTGAAAAGTTGACACCCACATGGATCGAGCCGCTGGACCCACTATTTCAACGACGCGTTCACGCATTTCAGCTGCGGCTTTATTGGTAAACGTGATGGCCAGGATCTCCCCTGGGTGAGCCGAGCCCGTGGCTAGTAGATGCGCGATCCGCCGAGTGAGAACCCGAGTCTTGCCCGAGCCTGCGCCCGCAACAATGAGTAATGGTGAACCACGGTGCTCAACTGCCATTCGTTGGGCAGGGTTGAGATCGGCAACAAGTTCACTGCCCGATTCTGATGAGAACAGGTCAGTTGGCTCGCTAAACACCTCAACAGTCTAGGCGTGAGCGAACCTACCTGCGGATATACCCAATGACCTGGATTATGGCCCTCGTCTTCACATTGGAACCCAGAGCGACCAAGCCCTTATCTCCAACCTCGGCAACAACAATCGAGGTCGCTTTCCCATTGGCCGGGATCGTTACCGAGCGAGAGCCGCGATCGACGCCACCCACCGCATAGGCCGCCAACCGGCCATCAGTTCCTTTGCCCCGTGCGGTGACTCGAAGAATTACTGCGGCCACTTTCTTCTTCTTCTTGGGCACATCGCCCACACCTGTGGCCCTAACCACCTTGACCTCAGTGCCATTCATTTTTGTTTTAATCAGACGCGCCGCTCGTATTCCTTTTGCGGAGAGCGCTTCAGCACCTGTCCGATAACCCAATACTTCAACTTTTACCTGCAACGAGGGTTTCTTCGACGCAGCGATCTGCACAGCGCCACCTGCAACTGGAACAACCAAGATTGAGGTTCGGGTTTTTGCTTTGCGCACTTTGAGCGTGGCCGCATTGACTTTCTCACCGATAAGACCAATTCGTAGCTTGCCCTTCTTGGTAGCCTCACTCGTTGTCACGGTCACTAGAGCAGTGGTCGCATTCACCGGTAAGCCGTTGAGCGCAACAGTTCGGTTTTCACCTGGTTGCACAGCACCTTGAGCTGCGGACTCATAGCCAGTCTCAGCGCCAATGCCAATGAATTCACCCTCATCGAGAACAGGTTCTGGTGCAGCGGGTGCCGCCGGCACTTCGGGTGCTGGCGCAGGTTGAGCGAGCGGTTCGAATTCGGTCATGGGTGCAATGATCGTGTCGCTAACGACTTCAGCATTGTTTTCCGCCTCACCACCTTCCGGGTAATAACCCAGCACATCCACGATTATGTCCGTGGCACCTGCAATCGTTGCAATGGCAATCGTTCCGTTTCTAGCCACGGGAACAATCGCATCGCCATAGGCATCGCTGTTCATGGGAGCCTTCACCACTGGCACGCTCGAACTTGCACCCGGTGACCATGCACGAATAGTTGTTGGTGCATTGGTACCCAAGGCCGCAATCCGAACGAGAACAGCAGCGACCCCCGTTTCAGGAACACCACCTTGGCCGGTGACTTTTGCAAACAATCGGTGGCTATCGCCCTTCCAACGGTCTTGCTGCAAGCGACAACGGGTTTCAATTCCCTTGACTGCCCGGGTTCCCAGCGCTTTGAATTGACCAACGGCGACAACACCTGCAGCGCGAGTCCCCGGAGCCGCTCCCGCACTTGACTTGTCTCTCGCGCAATAGGGAACACTCATGGGAGTTCCATCCCAGAATGATGTGCGACCTGAGGCGCCGTCCCACGTTTGGGAAATGTGAATGTGATTGCGGTGACACGTGGTGTCTGAACCTTTGTCGGGCCTACTAAAGCAACCTTTGAGTTCAGTCCAACCACGATTGATGTCGTAGCCTCGCCAAATGCGATCATTCCAGCCGATGTACATGACACCTAGTCGCATTGCATTTCCGTACTCAACACCAAATTGATCGGGGCCGAGTAGCCAGTTGAGAAATGTTTCCGCGTTCGCGCGACCCTGCGCATCGCGAATATTGGTCATCCAGTCGAGTGCGCGGCCTTCCTTGTGTTCACTTTGCCCGCCCACACTGCAGTCGCGCGGAATCCACACGGTTTGGTCCCCGCCATACGTCGCTTTAATGAGATCAGCGAGTCGCTGCGTTCCAGGTTTGGGTGCTGGATCGCACTGGGCTTGTCCTTCATACTCCGGCGCAACATCCTGCTCGGGAGGCAAGGCCACCGGCGCTCCTCCGGGTGCCGCAGCAGCCGGGAGTCCCGACCCTGGAACTGGAGCGCCCGCAAGGGGTCCTGTCCAGTTAGTGGACTGCCAGCCTCCACCGTCGGCTGAGACGGGCGAGATTCCAATAAGGAGGGTCCCGACAGAACACATGGCGACCACCGAGCGCCAGAGCGCATGCGATCGCGGCAGGGCAGGACGCCCTGTACTGTGGGGAAGCACGTGCATACTCTGACACGGAAGTGGCTATTGTGACTAATCCCCACGAGTAGTCACATGCATGTAATTCAAAAAAATCGGCTCAATTATCAATTTATGAGGGAATTTGATGGATATCGAACGCATTCTGGTCGTCACCGCCCACCCCGACGATGTCGACTTTGGGGCCGGAGGCACCGTTCGCAAGTGGACCGAGGCCGGAATTTCGGTCAGCTACTGCATTTGCACCGACGGCGATGCCGGCGGGGTCGATCGCGATATCCCACGCTCAGAGATTCCAAAAATCCGTCGGCAAGAGCAAATTGCGGCTGGCAACGCTCTCGGAGTGAGCGATATTCATTTTCTGGGGTACAGGGACGGAGACCTGCAGGTCACTCAGGATCTGCGCCGTGACATCAGCCGAGTAATTCGCCAGGTTAAGCCGCAACGGGTGCTGATTCAGTCTCCCGAGCGCAACTGGAACCGGATTTACTCCGCGCATCCTGACCATCTCGCCGCTGGCGAGGCGGCAATTTTTTCCGTCTACCCCGATGCGCGAAACCCTTTCGCGCATCCTTCTTTACTTGCCGATGAAAACCTCGATGCCTGGACGGCCAGCGAGGTGTGGGTCATGGGAGCACCGGAGGTCAATCACTTCGAAGACGTCACCGAGTACTTTCCGCACAAACTCGCCGCCCTGCGTGAGCACGACTCACAAACTGCACACATGGAAGACCTTGAAGGTCGGGTTCGCGGCTGGATGAGTGCCACAGCGATCGAAGCAGGATTCGGCGAGCATGCACTGGCTGAAGGTTTTCGAGTGGTCAATACCGCTTAGTGTTAAAGTAATTGATTCATTTTCCCGATATTGCAAGCGTGCAATACCCAAGAATTGCAGGCCCAAGAATCATGCGGCAGGCACGGCCAGCAGACCCGCTCTTAATTCCAAAGAACCGCGATAAAGATATTGACGATGGCCAAACCGCCAATCGCACCCCAGAATGCGACCTGAGGCGGAGTCTTTTTGCGACCGATGAACGCCAGAACGGTAATGATCAAGGTGATGAGCAACTTGACACTGATCTTGGTCATGTCGATTTCGTCATCGACTGCACCGCTCTCAATGAGGCCGACCAACAAGATTCCTGTTACCAATTGAGTCAACGCACCATGCAACATGGCAGGGTTGACGCCCTTGTCAGTGCTTCTCATTTGGACCAAGAAGCCACCAACAACGCTGGCTAGACCAATAAAGTGCAGAACGACAATGAGGTTATAGACGAAATCCATGATCACAGCATTACACAGTCAGGATCATTCTCACTCGAGCACACGCCCTCGCGGGGACTACTCCCACTCGGATCTAATCCCTCGCGGGGACTACTCCCACTCGATTGTCCCCGGCGGTTTGCTCGTCACATCCAGTGTCACACGATTCACTTCTGGGACTTCAT
>Ga0181606_10004292_pt1 | contig 11912 bp, 14 predicted proteins | sample 041ome_10_FD_132994 | JGI IMG/M metagenome (GOLD analysis project Ga0181606, IMG submission 132994) | Coastal salt marsh microbial communities from the Groves Creek Marsh, Skidaway Island, Georgia - 041412US metaG (megahit assembly) | ecosystem: Environmental > Aquatic > Marine > Intertidal... | reverse complement strand
GAGAGTGGCAGCGCAAGCTTCGCAAAGTTCGTGGAAATCAGCACCTGCCAGATCCACGACCTTTACTCATCAGTTCAGGTGCGTGAAAACACCGGCGAGTGAAGTGCCCCGGCCCCGGCTCTTGCCGGGGCTTCTCTCTGTCTCCTGAACCGCAAAGCTCAGCAGATGCTGAATAAAGCGAGGAAAGCCCTTTGCGATGGTTTTGGAGCGGGTGATGGGAATCGAACCCACGTTTAAAGCTTGGGAAGCTCTCGTTCTACCATTGAACTACACCCGCTGATGGCCAAGAGCTTACTCTCGCCCTGGCGCATGGGCAAAGGGGTTTACCCAAGATCCAATGCTTTGAGCGCGGCCAGCAGTTCGGTGTGGTGATCTTTCGTTTTGAACTTATCCATGACCGCTTTCAGCTTGCCGTCCTTACCCACGATAAAGGTGGTGCGCAAAATGCCGTCAAACTCCCGGCCCATGAACTTCTTGGGGCCCCAGGCGCCGTACTTGTCCGCGGTGGCGTGGTCTTCGTCGCTGAGTAGTTGAAAGTTGAGCTCGTCGCGCTCAACAAATTTGGCGAGCTTATTGACCGGATCGGGGCTGATACCCAGCACCACGGTATTCAGACCCTTGAGCGCCTTGGCCGAATCTCTGAGGCCCTGCGCCTGCACCGTGCAGCCCGGGGTCATTGCTTTGGGATAAAAATACACCACCACCGCAGACTTGCCCTTGAAGTCAGCGAGAGAGACTGTGTTGCCCTCGTGGTCAGAGAGTGAAAACTTGGGCGCCAGATTGCCCACTTTGGGAAATGCCATGTCGACCTCCAAATAAAGTCATTGTAATTTCTCGTGTTACGTCTGCTCGTGGTGCAGAGATCAGCCAACCGCCAACGCGCCTGATTCGCTAGCGCCGGGGATACTCAATCACCGTGTTACGAATCGGGTACTGCCCGGTTTTTCGATCCTCCAGAAACTCTCTGAGAAGTTCCCTGACAGTGGGAAACGCCAGTTCGTCCCAGGGGATCTCCTGCTCGGCGAAGAGCGCGCTCTCCAGCGACTCGGGGCCGACACCAAACTCATCGTTCTCAATGCCGCAGCGATAGAACAGATACACCTGACTGATGTGGGGCACGTCGAAGATGCGATAGAGCTCAAGATCGATGGCCTTGGCCGCCGCCTCCTCCCAGGTTTCGCGAGCCGCGCCCCCGGCAGAGGTTTCACCGTTTTCCATAAAGCCGGCGGGCAAAGTCCACTTGCCGTAGCGCGGTTCGATGGCGCGCTTGCACATCAGGATGCGGTGGCCCACCGTGGGCAGGCAGCCGACGATCACCTTCGGGTTGATGTAATGAATGTGGCCACAGTTTTGGCAGACATGTCGCTCCCGCTCATCGTCCTCGGGGATCTGCAGGGCAACCGGCCCGCCGCACAGGTTACAAAACTTCACTGGGCCTCCCCCGACTGCCAGCGCGCGCGGCGCTGGGTATCACTGTCACGACTCGCCACCCATTGCTCTCCCGCGGGCCCCTGCTCACGCTTCCAAAACGGCGCATCGGTTTTCAGGGTATCCATCATGAGTTCGCAGGCACTGATCGCTTCACCCCGGTGGTCCGCAACTGCACCGACCCACACGATCGTCTCAGACACCGCCAGCCGACCGAATCGATGCACAATCCGCCAGCTGCTGAGGCCAAAACGCTCGGCCGCCGATTGGCCCAGGTTCTCAAGGACTTTGCGTGCCATTTCCGGATAATGTTCCAACTCCAGCTCACTCACCGTATGCGCATCCGAGTGGTCGCGAACATATCCCGTAAAAGTGGCGACTGCGGCGCCAGGCCTGTCGCCAACGAGTTGGTCGTACTCAGTCGCGACGTCAATCGCTTCACTTTGCAATGACACCGACACGCTAACCCCCAGTCATCGGCGGGAAGAAGGCGAGCTCGTCCCCCTCGGACACCAGCGCATCAATAAACACCACCTTGTGGTTCAGTGCGTGCACCAGATTGGGCTGATTTAGAGCCTCGCTCCAATCAGCCCCTCGCTGCGACAACACCGCCTTGACTGACGCGACGTCAACAGGCACCGCATCGGTCGTCACGACCTCGAGCTCGAACTCGCTCTCTCCGAGTGCCTCACGCAACGCTGCGAACAGTTTAATCGTGATCTTCACGCCGCCACTCACCGCTCGCCCCGCCTGCTTTGTGAACAAGCTGAGTCTGCTCAATCGACATACCGCGATCCATCGCCTTGCACATGTCATACAACGTCAATGCCGCGATAGAAGCTGCTGTGAGCGCCTCCATCTCCACACCCGTCTGGCCCGTCACTTTGCAGGTCGCCTCAATCCGCACACCAGGAAGATCCTCATCGGGCACCAAATCAATCTTGACCGAGGACAAGGGCAACGGATGGCAGAGCGGTATCAGCTCCGAGCACTTCTTGGCCGCCTGTATGCCGGCAATACGCGCTACTGCCAAAACATCCCCTTTTGGCGTCTCGCCGCCAATGATGGCGTCCAACGTCGCGGCCTGCATACGCACGCAGGCGGCGGCAACGGCCTCGCGCACGGTCACCGCTTTTTCGCTGACATCGACAATGTGCGCCCGACCGGCATCGTCAAGATGCGTCAGGCGATCTGAGTTCTCAGGCATGGCGCAATGCTAACACTCCGGTGCGACAAACGGCATAAGCTGGCATGATGCTTTCCTCCTCAGCGTTACCCGCGGACACGCCATGACCACCGATCAGACCTCACCTCAGAGCATCCGTTATCGCTGGACGGTGTTGGTCATGCTGACGCTGGTCTACACCTTCAATTTTATCGACCGACAGATACTGGTCATCTTGCAAGAACCGATCAAAGCGGAGCTGGGTCTCAGCGACTCACAGCTCGGGCTGCTGACCGGCTTTAGCTTTGCGCTGGTCTATGTCACCGCAGGCATTCCCATTGCCTGGCTCGCCGATCGTAGCAATCGCCGCAATATCGTCGTCGCATCGTTGGCGTTTTGGTCATTCATGACTGCCATCTCCGGTCTGGTACAAAACTTTGGCCAGTTACTGGCGGCGCGATTAGGCGTCGGTGTCGGCGAAGCAGGAGGCTCTCCGCCGTCGCACTCCATGATCAGCGATTATTTCCCTCCCAGTAGCCGAGGTACGGCGCTGTCGTTTTACAGCATGGGCATTTACATCGGCGTCTTGTTCGGCTTTGCAGCCGGCGGCTGGCTGGCCGAAAACTTTGGCTGGCGAAACGCTTTTTTTGTGATCGGCATCCCGGGAATCCTCTATGCGCTCGCTGTGTTCTGGGTGGTCAAAGAACCCAAACGCGGTCAGTACGATGTTGGCGGTGTACCCCCCAAGTCGAGTTTGAGTGAGACCCTCGCTTGCCTCCGCGGCCGGCCCACCTTCTGGTGGATCTCGGTAGGCTGCGCATTCACGGCTTTTGTGTCCTACGGCAACGGAAACTTCATGCCTTCGTTTCTGATGCGTAACCACGGCATGTCGCTGGCCGAAGTGGGCGCCACTCTCGGCTTGATTTCGGGTTTATCGGGGGCAGCAGGCACCTTTCTAGGCGGCTATCTGGCAGACCGCCTGGCCGCGCGGGATATTCGCTGGTACATCTGGATACCCATGCTCGGCGGCCTGAGTGCCATGATCCCTGCCTACTACACGCTGCTGGGTGATAGCACCACTTTGATCATTGCCGCCATGATTCCTTCGCAAATTCTCGGCGCGCTGTACCTCGGGCCGTGCATTGCGACCTGCCATAACCTGGTGTCGCCGGGGATGCGGGCAATGGCCTCGGCCATTCTATTTTTTGTGCTCAATATCATCGGTCTGGGCCTGGGGCCTCTAACAGTCGGCATTCTCAGCGATCTTTTTGCCGGCCCTTTTGGCGCAGACAATCTGCGTTATGCGATGGTCGTTACGCTCACCATCAGCCTGCTTGGCGCGCTCTTTTTATGGATGGGTGCGCGCGGACTCACGCGGGATCTAGAGGTCAATCGACGAGCTTTGTCGGCGGCGCAGAATGATGCATAAGCTGGGCGTTGCAAAGCCCCACCGCGTTATCAGCGTCAAAGGAAGCCACAGAAACAAGACAAAGGCATTGCTACCTAGTGAGGCTTAAGTGGCTTTCTATAAAGGCCTGAGCGGCAATGCACTCTCAGTCTCTGGCAGTGGCTTTTACGTGCCTTGAGGCTACACTCTAATACTGGCCTCGCTCAGCCACCGCATGAAAAGGAGATAGTCATGATGCGTGCAGCGGTTTTTCATGAACCTGGGACGCCTCTCGCCATTGAGACGGTCGACGATCCGACGCCAAAGGCCGGTCAGATTATTATTGCCGTCAAACGTTGCGGCATCTGTGGCACCGACCTGCACGCCACCGAGGAACACGATGGCTTGCTGGTGCCGGGCACCGTTATGGGTCACGAATTCGCCGGCGAGATCGTCGAAGTTGGGCCGGATTGCCCTGGCGACTGGAAATCGGGGCGCAAGGTCACTGGGCTACCGTCACACTCCTGCGGTCAGTGCCTGCCCTGCCGAACCGGCAGGCCACTGCAGTGCAGCGACAACATCATTATTGGCCTACAAAGATCCGGCGGCTTCGCCGAATACATGGCGCTCGATATCAATAATTCGGTGCTGCTGCCCGACAGCGTTGACTGGGTCGAAGGCGCGTTAGTGGAACCGCTGGCGGTAGGGCTGCATGCGGTCAATATGAGCACAGACATCCGCGGTAAGCGAGTACTGATCCTCGGTGCCGGCCCGGTGGGTTTGGCGGTGTCATTCTGGTGCCGATTCATGGGGGCATACCACATCGCCGTCACAGAGCCGGAGGAGCTGCGCCGTCAGAGTGCCCTGCAGTTCGGCGCCGATATGGCGCTGGCGGCCGGTGAGCCAGCCGCAGTGCTGCCTGAAATCGTGCGTGCCGCAGGGGGGCCGCCGGAGGTGGTCTTTGAATGCGTTGGTGTGCCGGGGATGATCGCGGAGGCAATCGAATATGGCCAGTACGGCGGTGAGATTATGGTGGTGGGCTTTTGCGCGCGACCCGACACGCTAGTGCCCGCGGCAGCCATGATGAAAGAGCTCACGGTTCGATTTGTCGTTGCCTACGACAAAGCTGATTTCGACATGATTGGCGGCCTACTGGCCATGGACAAACTGGATGTAAGCCATATGTGCACGGGCACCGTCGGGTTTCAGGATTTCTCTGCCGCGTTTGAGAGCCTGAGAACACCGAACGCGCACTGCAAGATCATGCTGGATCCCAGTGCCTCATAGCGGGGAATGAGGGCGGTTACACCGCATCACTCAAGGAGCGTAACAATAATGAAACCCTTTGCCCTTCTCCTCACTGCTCTTGCAACACTTCTCAGTCTTACGCCCGGCGCGCAGGCAGACAGCGCGGTCAGCTTTGAGCGCAGCTATGTGACCCACGATTGGGGCCAGGTTCATGTCCTCACGTCACGACCGGCAATGCCCGGCAATGCCACACCCTTGGTGTGTTTTGCACCGAACCCCTACTCCGGCAACTACTACCGGCTATTCATGGAACAGTTGGGCAGTGACCGCACGATGATGGCCTTGGATTATCCGGGCATTGGGCAATCGGATAATTATCCGGGCGAACTGGATATGGCCACGCTGGCCGACATCATGGCCGACAGCCTCACATCACTGGGTTGGGGGCCAAAGGGTAACGGCCCGGTAGATCTTTGCGGGTATCACACCGGCACGATGCTGGCCACCGAGTTGGCGGTCAAGTATCCGGAACTGGTGCGACGCATTGTCTTGATGGGGATCCCTTATTACGACGCAGCGGGCCGGCAGGAACGCTTTGACCGACTGGGGCAGGTGCAGCCGTGGCCGGAATCCTTCGCTGCGGTGGCACAGGACTGGATATTCGCGGTCGAGATGCGCAACGAAAACGTCTCTCTAGAGCGGGCCTTTGGCAACTATCTGGAATCTGCGGGAGCGTGGCAGAGTAAAGCCCGAATTTACGGCGCGGTTTTCCAGTATCCCGCTGAAAAGAGAGCACCGCTCATCACTCAGCCCACGCTGATCCTCAATCCCCACGGCAATCTCAAAGAGCCCTCTCGTGAGTACGCCGACATGATCGATAAGGCCACGATCATTGAACTGCCAGAACTCAAGTACGGCATCTTTGATGTCGCCCCCGATGTCTTGGCATCTCACGCGCGCCCCTTTCTGAATCAGCGCTAAACCCGCAGCGTAAGGCTTATCTCGCAGAACCTGAGCAACGCAATCGGCACAGTCGACACTTTCTACGCACCCTCATTCGAGCCCTCATCGACATGCCATGCGCCTGGCGACATGGGGTTTGACGTCACTTGGACTGAAAACGCATATTGATGTAACTTTATAACAAATTAAAACTGACGGAGCGTTCCAGATGAAACTGAATGTGACGACCTTACTGCTGACTCTGCTTATCCCTATCAGCCTGTCTGGGCCGGCTGTTGCAGGCCACCATGAAAAAGAAGCGGCCAATGACCCCTTGGCGGCGGCGGCGGAGTTCCCGCTGCTATTGCGCCGGACCACACTCATCGTGCGCGATATCGAGGCCTCCTTGAAGCTATACCGCGACGGTTTGGGCATGGAGGTCATTTATGATCAGGAAATCAACCGTCCCCACTCTTCAGAGGATCGCGAACAGCGGCTGCGACTCATCTTCCTCAAGGCCTCGCACGATTACGTTGGGGTCATCGGGTTAATCGATTATGAGTATGGCTACCCGGACCACCCCGCCCATACCAAGCCAGTGCGTCGTGAGGGCTTCACTCCGGGTAACGCCATTTTGCTGTTTAACACAGACGAGCTGGAAGCCAAGTGGCCGACGATTGAAAACGCGCCGGGCGTCGAGGTGATTAGCAAGCCTAAACTGACGGAGTACCCTGGCTACGGGGGCGTAGGCAAGATCCGGGTGCTGGTGTCCAAGTTTTACGATGCCGACGGCTACATTCTTGAGGTCAACCAAATCCTCAGGGATTAACCTCGACAAACGAGGCGGCGCCAGAGCGACCCGCAAAGGCCACTCGCCGCCCTACGCTTTTGCCGCCTGAGGGACAAGCGCCATTCAAGGCAGTGGTGTGACCTCGCGCGTCACATTGTCAGACTGTAAAAATTTAATTTTGAGTCTGCCGCCCTCTTCCACCAAGTACACGCTCTCGAGCCATCGATTTTTCTCAAGTAGTTTTTGATCAGGGTTGTCCGGGTCGGGGTAGACGAATTCGCCCTGATTGACGTAGCTGATATGGGCAGCGGACTCGCCAACGCTCACGCGAAGATCCGAAAACTGCCAGTCAGTGCTGACCCAGTTGCGATAGCCAGCGCTCTCGAGAAAAGCCTCGAAATCTGACCAGCTGAAGGCCTCACCCATCTCAAAAATCAGAAAGTCATCGGTGACCCAGTTGTGGATATCAGGGTTGGGGTAGCGCTCCACCGAGAACGCCCTAAAGAACCCCTCTAGGGTGGCAATCGCCTGCGCTTCCCGTTCGGTGTCTGCACTGGCGATATTGCCCAAAAAGCCGAACAGTAGCAGCGTCATCGCCCATACGGTTTTCATCATGCTATCCCCCGATCTCAACCTTGGATGCCACCACGCTGATATGCCTCCGCCTCAATGTCAATGCCACATCTCTGGTGATGGGGTCGCCTCTGGCTAGGGGAGCGCCGCTTGCAAGGGGTGATCGATCGGAGTAGTTTTAATGTGCGCTTTGGCGCTATTAAAAATAAAAACACCTGGGGGTTATAGATGTCTGAGATCGACGTTTTTGGTTTCATCGGCATGAACCGATCCATCTTCGCCACATTTGTGTTGTGTGGCGTGTTGATGCCTTTGGTTGTTGTGATTGTCGCCTACCTATTTAGAAACTTCTCTACCGTTGTCCGCGGTGGCGCGATGGTGTCCACATTGATTGGGGTCGTCATGCTCACTTTCTTCACGATGAGTGCGCAAAACGCCTTCTTCATGATGCTCACCATGCTCAGCGGCATGGCAGGGGCAGGGTCTGAAGTCGCGACTAATTTTCTGTCATCGGCTGGAATGCCAATCGGAGAGACCATCAGCCAACCCGGTTGGATGATGGCACTGTCGCTGGTACAGGTGATTATCAATTTTGTCCTGACCATTTACGTATTTCTGTTTGCCCAGTGGGAAAACAGCTGATTCAGATATCTGTGCATTGTCTTCCAAGGGGGCCTCGGCCCCCTTTTTTATGCCGCTCTTTATGCCCTTTAGAACAGCCACACAATGAGTGTGCAACAGGCTAGCAGCGGCGTATGCAAGTGGCATCCATTTAGCAGAGCAGATCGCGTCGCATGACCTGTAATCGCTCACCCAGCCCCGACACTTTTAACCCCTGAAGTTACCCGCCGACGCACCTGTCACCAAATGCACACCTTCATGGAGCGGCCCTTCGTTAAGATGTGTGCCGACTATGTTTGGCTCTTTTTAACAGCGATCATTAACGGCTTTGATCAACAACTTTGGCCACTCGTTACTGACCAAGCTGGTCATCTATCGACCGACACAGGAGTACTACATCATGCACACCCCTCAACATCGACGAATCGCCTCCACCCTCGCCCTGATCGCATCGGCGGCACTAGTGAGCGGCTGCGCCGACAAGCCAGGAAGTGAGGGCTGGTGTAACGACATGAGCGCCAAGAGCAAAAGCGAATGGACCGGTGACGAAGCCAAAACCTATGCTACCCACTGCGTACTGGAGAGCACCACTATTGGCAGTGAAACCTGGTGCAACAACTTGAGTGAAACACCCAAGGGCGAGTGGACAACCCAAGAAGTAGCCGACTACGCCAAATACTGCGTCGTCGATAAGGCAACGCCGTAAACATCCCCGGAGGCGGCCGTCCGGTCGCCTCCCATCCTTCCTTTGTTCGCTGGCGCAGTTCACAATTCGCCCATGAGTGAAACGCCCTCGACGCCACACACCCCCATGATGCAGCAGTACCTCGCGATCAAAAGTGAGCATCCGAACGAACTGCTGTTTTATCGCATGGGAGACTTTTACGAGCTGTTCTATGACGATGCCGAATCCGCGGCGCGCCTGCTCGACATCACGCTGACCAGTCGCGGCAAATCCGCCGGTGAGGCGATCCCGATGGCGGGCGTGCCTTATCACGCAGCTGAGAGCTATCTCGCCAGACTGGTGAAGGCAGGGCGTTCGGTTGCTATTGCAGAGCAAATAGGTGACCCGGCTACGACTAAAGGCCCGGTCGCTCGTCAGGTCGTGCGCATTGTCACGCCGGGGACGCTCACCGACGAATCACTGCTAGACGCTCGGCAGGACGCGCTGCTGCTTGCGATCGCCACTGGCAAGACAGGCTTCGGGCTTGCATGGCTGGATGTCAGTAGTGGCCGTTTTCTGGTGTCAGAGGTGTCCGATCAAGTGGGTCTGGAGGCAGAGATCGCGCGCCTCGCCCCGGCAGAGGTACTAGTGCCGGAATCCAGTCACTTTTCCGATGAGAGCTGGTCGACGGCTATTCGCCGCCAACCCGACTGGCAATTTGATGAGGCCAGCGCCAGAGAAGGCCTGCAGCGACAATTTCAAACCCGGGATCTCGACGGCTTCGGCTGCGGCGACCTGACTCTCGGCATCGCCGCGGCCGGGGCGTTACTCAGTTATGTCCGCGACACGCAACGCAGTGAATTACCCCATATTCGCGCCATCAATCAAGAGTCGCAGAGTGGCGCGGTGATTCTCGATGCCGCCACACGGCGTAATCTCGAGATCGACCTAACCTTAAACGGCGGCGAAGAACATACGCTCTACGCGATCTACGACAGCACAGTCACCGCCATGGGCGCGCGACATCTCCGGCGCTGGCTGCACCGACCGATTAATGACCAACATCAGATTGAGCAACGGCTCGACGCAGTGGAAAAACTGACCGAGGGCTATAGTTTTGAACCGCTGCGCGAGGCGCTTAAAGACATAGCCGATTTGGAGCGAATCCTGTCGCGAGTCGCACTCGGCTCGGCCCGGCCCAGAGATCTGAGTCGGCTCGGTCACAGCCTGGCCCAGTTGCCGCTCATCAGGACTCGACTGCCCGCCGGCAGTGCGCTGCTCAGCGAGCTGAGCGCGGCCCTGCCTGACTATGACGCGCTCACAGACTTGCTCGAGCGGGCACTGATCGATAACCCGCCGGTGTTAATACGGGACGGCGGCGTCATTGCAGGCGGTTTTGACGATGAGCTGGATGAGCTACGCGGTATCAGTGAGAACGCCGGAGCCTACTTGCTCGATCTTGAGCAGAGAGAGCGTGACAGCACCGGACTGTCTTCATTGAAAGTTGGTTATAACCGCGTACACGGCTACTACATCGAAATCAGTCGCGCCCAGTCCGAGCAGGCACCCGACACTTACCAGCGGCGCCAGACGCTCAAGAACGTCGAGCGGTTCATCACGCCCGAGCTCAAAACTTTTGAAGACAAGGCCCTCTCGAGCAAAAGTCGCGCGCTGGCGAGAGAAAAGCACCTCTACGAGCAGCTGGTCAGTGACATTGCCACATCGCTCGCGCCCCTGCAGACCACCGCCACCGCACTGTGCGATCTCGATGTGATCGCCTGTTTTGCAGAGCGCGCCCTTGCCCTGGACTTATGCCGACCCCGGTTCAGTGATCGCACCCTGCTCCAGATCGAGGGCGGACGCCACCCGGTCGTTGAGGCCGTGCGCGACGTGCCGTTTATTGCCAACGACACCCAGCTCGATCATAACCGCCGCATGCTGCTGATTACCGGCCCCAACATGGGCGGTAAGTCGACCTATATGCGCCAGAACGCACTGATCGCCCTCTTAGCTCACGTCGGGGCCTTTGTGCCGGCCAGTGCCGTCACGCTCTCCTGTTTGGACCGCATTTTCACGCGTATCGGCTCGTCTGATGATTTGGCCAGCGGCCGCTCGACCTTCATGGTAGAAATGACCGAAACCGCCAACATTCTGCACAACGCCAGTGAACGCAGTCTCATTCTGATGGATGAAATCGGTCGTGGCACGAGCACCTTCGACGGCCTGAGTATCGCTTGGGCAACGGCGCTGGCGTTAGCCAATGACGTGAAAGCGCTGACCTTTTTTGCCACCCATTATTTCGAGCTAACCGCCTTGCCCGAGCAACACCCTGCGATGGCCAATGTGCATCTCGACGCTACCGAGCACGAGGACCACGTCGTCTTCCTGCATCAGATTCAAGAAGGGCCCGCTAACCGCAGCTTTGGCTTGCAAGTGGCCAAACTGGCCGGTGTACCGAACCCCATTCTCGCCGCCGCTAAAGATAAGCTGGACGAGTTAGAAAGTGGCCGCACAGCTGGCCCCGCGCCGGCTCAAGCCGAACTGTTTGTCGCTCTCGCTAGACCACCCTCTCCTGCCTTAGAGGCACTCAAGGCACTCGACCCCGACAACCTCACAGCCAGAGAGGCCCTGGACTGGATCTATCAATTGAAACAGAAACTTGACGTCGACAACTGACCAGTTTTCAAAACAGTTTGCACCCAGTATCCTTCGCCTTGGGATGAGAGAGGTATCAACATGACGTTCGTTGTTGGCGAGGATTGCATCAAATGCAAACACACCGATTGTGTCGAGGTGTGTCCGGTCGATTGTTTCTATGAAGGCCCCAATTTTCTGGTGATTCACCCAGACGAGTGCATCGACTGCGCTCTATGCGAGCCAGAGTGCCCGGTGGATGCGATTTACTCAGAAGACGAACTGCCCGGCGATCAGGACGGCTGTTGGCAGCTCAATGCGGAGCTTGCAGAGATTCGGCCCAACATCACAGAACGAAAAGAACCGCCAGCGGATGCCGAAGATTGGGCGGGCAAGCCCGGCAAACTCGAATTTCTGGAGCGCTAAGCCAACTAGCGCGGCGGCAGCAATGCGGTGGGAT
>Ga0181606_10004289_pt1 | contig 11915 bp, 14 predicted proteins | sample 041ome_10_FD_132994 | JGI IMG/M metagenome (GOLD analysis project Ga0181606, IMG submission 132994) | Coastal salt marsh microbial communities from the Groves Creek Marsh, Skidaway Island, Georgia - 041412US metaG (megahit assembly) | ecosystem: Environmental > Aquatic > Marine > Intertidal... | reverse complement strand
ATGCTGCTGGTTGCCTATGGCCACAGCGGGTGGGGCCTGACCTATGGCATCTATACGTCGCTGAACGCACTGATGGCATGGCTGATCCTGACGCGGCGAATATGACGGGCCCTGCCCGGATTGCGCCCTTGGGTTTGGTGAGGCTGATCTGCTAGCGGTTGAGGCACATGAGCAGGCAATCCACCCTATTTCATCTCAGCGACATCCATTTCGGGATCGAGGACAACCGCGCACTCGACTGGGTGCGGGACGAGGTCATGCGGCTGAAGCCGGACGCCGTGGCTATCACCGGCGATCTCACCATGCGCGCCCGCACGCATGAATTTGCCGCAGCCGAGGAATGGATCCGTTCGCTGCCGGTGCCGGTGACAATCGAACCGGGCAACCATGATCTGCCTAGCTATCACCTACTGACGCGCTACCTCAATCCGCTCGCCCGCTTCGAGGCGTTCCGCGATCTGGTGGAGCAGCGGCTGGAGATGGACGGGCTGGCGCTGGTTCCGCTCAACACCAACGTCCCCGCCCAGCCGCGCCTCAACTGGTCAAAGGGCTGGGTCACCCGGCGCGAACTCGACAAATGCCTGTCGCAGATCGACCGCTTCGCGCCCGGCACGCGCGTGCTGGTTACGGCGCACCACCCCTTGCGCGAGGCCGGCACCCGCGGCACCGCCCTGACGCATAATGGTAATCGTGCGCTGGCCGAGCTGGCGAAGCGCAATGTGCTCGCCGTCCTGTCGGGCCATGTGCACGATGCCTTCGATATCATGGAGGCCACGCCCAACGGCCCGGTGCGGATGATCGGCGCAGGCACGCTGTCGCATCGCATCCGCTCCACTCCGCCTAGCTTCAACCAGCTGACATGGGATGGCGAAAAGCTCAGCGTGCAGGTGCGCAATCTCGAGGGCGTGGCCAGCGGTGACATGATGATTGACGTCGTGCCTGATGACGCCACGCCACCGCGCGAAGAGGGCGAGCCCGTGGCGCCTGTCGGCCATGTGCCACGCACCGATCCGCCGCTGGAGTAAGCCGGAACGGTATTTGCCCGCGCCAAACCGCTGCGGCCTGGGGGCACCAAACCGGATATCACGCGTTGCAGGTCAATGCCTGCGCGAATTCTCGTAGTCGGAGACGACCTGCTCAACCGCATGTTCTATCATGAGGTGCTGGAGTCGCGCGGCTACGAGGCGCAGCTGGTGGCTGACGTCGCGCTGGTGATGGACGAGGTGGCGCGGTTCCGCCCGCAGCTGATCACGATGGACATCCAGTTGCCGCATGTCTCCGGTCTGCGCCTGATCCGGCGCTTGCGTGAAGACGAAGAGACGCGCGATACGCCGGTCATCGCGATCACCGCCTTTGCAGGCAAGGGCGAGGAAGAGCGTGCGATGGCGGCGGGGGCGAGTGCTTATCTTTCAAAGCCGGTGACGGTGGAGAAGCTCTCGCGCACCATCGCCGACATGCTGCCGGTCCTGCCAAGCGAGGAATAGCTGGTCCAGATGCAAGAAGGGCGGCCCTTGCGGACCGCCCTTCTGATTTCCGGCATTGAATGCCAGGAAAACTTAGCGCTTCGAGAACTGGAAGCTGCGGCGTGCCTTGGCGCGGCCGTACTTCTTGCGTTCCACCACGCGGCTGTCGCGGGTGAGGAAGCCTGCTGCCTTCACCGTGGTGCGCAGCGCGGGTTCGTACTTCGAAAGTGCCTGGCTGATGCCGTGCTTCACCGCACCGGCCTGGCCGGAAAGACCGCCGCCCTTCACGGTGGCGACAACGTCATACTGGCCTTCGCGATCGGAGATGGCGAAAGGCTGGTTGATGACGAGGCGCAGCGTGGGGCGTGCGAAATACACTTCCTGATCCTTGCCGTTCACGGTGACCTTGCCGGTGCCCGGCTTGATCCATACGCGAGCCACGGCGTCCTTGCGGCGGCCGGTGGCATAGGCGCGGCCCTGGGCGTCCAGTTCCTGCTCGCGCAGGGGAGCGGCCGGGGTTGCGGGTGCGGCTTCACCGGCAGCAGGAGCTTCGCCAGCGATATCCTTCAGGGCCGACAGGTCGGACACGGTGTTGTTTTCATCAGCCATCACGAAGCAGCCTTGTTCTTGCGGTTCATCGAGGCAACGTCGAGCACTTCGGGCTTCTGGCCGTCATGCGGGTGCTCGGTGCCGTTGTAGAGGTGCAGGTTCTTCATCTGCGCGCGGCCCAGCGGACCGGTGGGGATCATGCGTTCCACGGCCTTTTCCAGGACGCGCTCGGGGAAGCGGCTGTCCAGAACCTTGCCGGCAGTGATGCCCTTGATGCCGCCCGGGTGGCCGGTGTGCTTGTAATAGGTCTTCTGGCCAAGCTTGTTGCCGGTAAACTTCACCTTGTCGGCGTTGAGGATGATCACGTGATCACCGCAATCGACGTGCGGGGTGAAACTCGGCTTGTGCTTGCCGCGCAGGAGGTTGGCAACGATCGTGGCGAGACGGCCGACGATGAGGCCTTCGGCATCGATGATATGCCACTTCTTTTCGACCTCGGCCGGCTTGATCGACCGGGTCTGCTTGCTGAGAGCCTTCATGGCTGAATTCCTTGGTAATGCGAAAGTTCGCCGCTTGCGTATGCGGAATCACCCGCCTCGCTTGCGAAGGCGCGCCATTTGTCTTGGAAGCGGCCTCAAGTCAAGCATTCATGCGGGTTAGCGGGAAGGTAAAATAATACCGTCACATGAAACGGGGCTCAGAAACGGCGGGATGGGGTCACTTTCAGGCCGCAGCCAGCGTCCAGCTTTCCACATTGCACCTTTCGTCGCCGCCGTATCGCGTGGTGACCATCCGGCGGGCATGGCGCATCAGCCGCGATTGCGGATCGAGTTCGGCCTCGAAACGGACAATCACTTCGCCATGGTCGCCCCAGGGCAGTTCGATCTGTCGCAGTTCTTCGCGCACCGATTCTGCCGGAGCGAACAGGTCATTGGACAATGTCGCGACCAGCTCTCCACTGGCACCATGCAGCGCTTCTATAAGCAGGCCGGTATCCATGCCCGCTTTGGCAAAGCGCCTGCGCACCGCATCGAGCGCCCGGCCAAGCTGGACGTCGCGGGTGGCGGCAGGCCAACCGGCAATCTGACCGCGCGAATCGAGCTCGATCGGGAATAACCCGCTTTCGACGCATTGCTCCTCGAATGTAGCCAGCTGTGCGAGGCTGGGGGGTACATCGACGGCGACCTTGCTCTGTCTGCCGGAGAGTAGGAAGCCGCCACCGGCCAGCGGTCTTTCCAGCCTGCGGCGATAGACCATGGGTCCGGCAGGCGGATTGATCGCGCCGGCATCGTCGCTTGTGACGGCCCTCGTCGCTGCCGGGCGCGCGGCAAGGAACGGCAAGAGTGCAGCAGCGATTGCCAGCCTGACGCTTTCGCGCCTGTCAGTCCCGGCCAACGCCAAGGCCCCCTGTGTTGAGCCCTTCCAGCCAATCCAATGTCGCGGCCGGATGGGCAGAGGCGTCCCAATGCATGATCGCAGGGGTGTCGAAAGAATGCAAATGGGCAAGCCGCTGCGTCAGAAGCGGCACCTTGGCGGCGTGGGTCTTGAACAGCACGCCTACCTCGCGCCCCTCGCCGCGCTCGCCGTTCCATTCGTAGATGGAGATGATGCCCGGAATGATGTTGGCGCAGGCGATCAGCCCTTCGTCCAGCAAGGCCTTGCTCGCAGCGCGGGCATCCTCTTCGCACCCGAACGGGCACCAGACAAGGGCCCCGCCGTTGCTCACGGTTGCTTCAGGTCCTGCCCCAGCCGGTGCGCGCCCCACGCGGTAGCGGCCACCAGCAAGGCGCCGACAACCTGGTGGGCCACAGCCAGCCACAGCGCGACACCGGTCATCACCGTGGCGATGCCGAGGATGATCTGGATGCCGAAGGCCGAATGGATGTACACGGACGATTGCCGATCACCCGCCGAGCGAATCCGCCGCGCTATCACGATCAGCGCAGCCACGGCAACCCATGCCCACCAGCGATGCAGCCAGTGGAGCAGGAAGGGATCATGGCCCAGCGTCCACCAGAAACCGTTTGACCAGCCGATTTCGGGGAAAATCCGGTTCTGCATCAGGGGCCAAGTGTCTGAAGCAAGGCCTGCGTTGAGGCCGGCGACCCACGCGCCAAGCAGCAACTGAATGAAAAGAATGAAAAGTGTGAGGCTGGTGAGGCCGGTGAGGCGGGCTGGTCGGGCTGCGGGATTGCGGTGCAATACCAGCAGGTCCCGCGCGGTCCAGATCAGGCCGCCCAGCGTGAACAACGCCGTAAGCAAATGAATCGAAAGCCAGAAATGCGAAACATCGGTCATTTCTGTGTTGAGGCCCGAGCGGACCATAAACCACCCGAAGGCACCTTGAAGGCCGCCTAGCGCCAGCAGGGCAAGCAGCCGCGGCTTGTATCCTGCCGGAATCGCGCCCTTGATCCAGAACCACGCCAGCGGAAGCGCGAAAACCATCCCGATGATCCGCCCGATCAGGCGGTGGAACCATTCCCAGAAGTAGATGAACTTGTAATCCGCCAGCGTCATGCCTTGCGGACCTGCCACCTGCTGGAATTCGCCGATCTGCTGGTAGGCTTCGAACTCTGCCTGCCATTGTGCCTCTGACAAGGGGGGCAAGGTCCCGGTAACCGGCTTCCATTCGGTAATCGACAGGCCACTTTCGGTAAGACGGGTGATGCCGCCCACCGCCACGATCAGCGTGACGAGGCTTGCCACCACGAACAGCCAGCGCGCCAGCGCCAGCGGCTTGCCGTTGGAAGATGTTGCCCCGCCTGCGGGAATTTCGTCTGTCAGCGATGCCATGCGCGCTCAATTGCGCTGCCGCCCCGCGAATCGCAAGACATCATTTCGGCACCCCATTCCTCGCGAAACCGGTTGCGCAATGTTACAGCATTACATACAGGGGAGCGCATGGGTTCGATCCTATCCCGGATTCGCGGCCAGATGGACCGTGTCGGCGTGCTGTTGTCATGCCTGTGCCTGGTGCATTGCGTGCTGGGCCTGGTGCTCGTGGCGGGCATGGGCGTGGCCGCTACCTTCCTGCTCGATCCCTCGATCCACAAGGTCGGCCTGCTGCTCGCCATGATTGTTGCTGGCGTTGCCATCGGTATCGGTGCGATCCGCCACCGCCGCGCCGCGCCATTCGTGGTGGCGATGACGGGTCTGTCCTTCATGGGCGGGGCACTTGCCGTGGGCCATGGCTTCGAGGAGGCCGTGCTGACCATCATCGGCGTCATCCTCGTGGCCGCCGGGCACATCCTCAACTTGCGGAAAGCGGCATAGGCGCTATCTCCTGGCTGTCATGAGCGAGGGCATTTCCATCACCGTCAACGGCGAAACCCGCCGCAGCAGCGCCACCACCGTTGCGGGGCTGGTGCGCGAGATCGGCCTCAAGCCGGAAAAGGTGGCAGTGGAGCACAATGGCGAGATCGCCCCGCGATCCACGCTGGAAGACGTGCCGCTGAAGGAAGGCGATCAGCTGGAAATCGTCCATTTCGTCGGCGGCGGCTGATACAGCTGGCCAAATGGCGGCCTTGCCTATGCGCTGCTGGGCGGATACCGCCCGCGACATGACCGACATGCCGACGATTTCGCCTGATTCCGCCGCCGCCGACAGCTGGGAGGTCGCGGGCCGCCGCTTCACCTCACGCCTGATCGTGGGCACGGGGAAATACAAGGATTTCGAGCAGAACGCCGCAGCCGTCGAGGCTTCCGGCGCAGAGATTGTCACCGTGGCGGTGCGCCGGGTGAACATTTCGGACCCGAACCAGCCCGTGCTGATGGATTACATCGATCCCAAGAAGATCACCTACCTGCCCAATACCGCGGGCTGTTTCACTGCAGACGATGCGATCCGCACGCTGCGGCTGGCACGCGAAGCAGGCGGCTGGGACCTCGTGAAGCTGGAAGTTCTGGGCGAAGCGCGCACACTCTATCCAGACATGCGCGAAACGCTGAAAGCCACCGAGGTGCTGGCGAAGGAAGGCTTCAAGCCAATGGTCTATTGCGTGGACGATCCCATCGCCGCCAAGCAGCTGGAAGAAGCAGGCGCTGTCGCGATCATGCCGCTGGGCGCGCCGATCGGCTCCGGCCTCGGTATCCAGAACAAGGTCACCATCCGCCTGATCGTGGAAGGCGCCAGCGTGCCGGTGCTCGTCGACGCAGGCGTGGGCACCGCGTCGGAAGCAGCGCAAGCCATGGAGCTGGGGTGTGACGGCGTGCTTATGAACACCGCGATTGCCGAAGCGAAAGACCCGATCCGCATGGCCCGTGCCATGAAGCACGCCGTGCTGGCCGGGCGCGATGCCTATCTGGCGGGCCGGATGCAGCAGCGGAAGTACGCTGACCCCAGCAGTCCGCTGGCGGGATTAATCTAAGCTCCCAATCCTAATACTTACCCATTCTTAACCATGTTGGGCGCAGGCTTCCCTCATCAGACAGGGAAACCGCATCATGGCGAATACCAGGACCTCATCGCTCAGCATCTCCGAGATGCGCGAATTTGCCAGCTTCACGGCTGACGAGCAGGCCTTCATCACCCGCGGGCTCCACGTGTTCATGGGGCGCGGCGATGCTTTCAAGGCATGGGGACAGGAAAGCGGCGGCAGTGCGTCTGTTCGCGCGCAGTATATCGCCTATCGCAAGCTGCGCGGGCTGGTGAATCCCATTCCCGACCAGCAGGCGCTTGACGGTGTCGGCACTTTCATCGGCGCGCTGATCCCCATTACCGCGCAGGACCTTGCACTGGGCAAGATCCGGAGCTGTTCCGCCTATCGCTTCCTCTACGAACGCATCCTCGGCGCAGAGGCGCGGCCTTTCCTGCCGTCTGCCTTCGTGGGCGCGGCAGCCTTGCCGCAGATTCAGCCGTGTCTGCGCAAGACCCTGCTCCAGTCGCTGAGCGAAGCTGCCGCAACCGCACCCGGCTGGTCAGTCAGCCAGCCAGCTTTCTTTCTCGAGCGGATCGAAGACGAAGCGGCCTGACAGCGGGCTCAATACAGCGCGTCCAGCCGTTCCTGATACTGCGCACGGATGAAGGGGCGGCGGATCTTCAGCGTCGGCGTCATCTGGTCATTCTCGACCGTGAAGGCCGCGTCCGCGAGCGCGAACTTGCGCACCTTCTCGATTACCGACAAGTCCTTGTTGGTGTTATCGACCGCAGCCTTGATCGCCTTCTGATACTCAGGCAGCGCGCGCAGGCTGGCGGTGTCCAGCCCGGCATGGCCGTTATCGCGCGCCCACTGCTTTTCCCATTCCGCATCGGGCACGATCAGTGCCACCATGTATGGCCGCTTGTCGCCGCTCACCATGCATTGCGCGATTTCCGGCTGCAGGGTCAGCATGCCTTCCAGCTTCTGCGGGGCGATATTGTCGCCCTTGTCGTTGACGATGATATCCTTCTTGCGATCGGTGATGACGATACGGCCGCCTTTGTCGAAATGGCCGATATCGCCGGTGTGCAGCCAGCCATCCACCATGGCAGCGGCAGTCGCTTCGGGCTTTTGCCAATAGCCTTTCATCACGCATTCGCCGCGCACCAGAATCTCGCCATCCTCGGCGATCTTCACTTCCACGCCGGGGAGCGGCGGGCCCACGGTGTTGAGGCGGATACCGGCCGAAGGATAGTTGCAGGCGACCACCGGTGCAGTCTCGGTCTGGCCATAGCCTTGCAGCATCACCAGACCCATCGCCTGGAAGAACCCGCCGACTTCGGGATTCAGCGGCGCGCCGCCTGACACAAGCGCCTTCACCCTGCCGCCAAAGCTCTTGCGAATTTTCGGGCGCAGCGTGGCGTTGAGCAGCCAGCCGACAGGCACGTCCTTCACTGACGTCTTGCCGGCGATCTGCCGCTCACCCATGGCCATTGCCTTGCCGAGCAGGAAGGTGGCAGCACCGCCCTGCTTTTCGACCGCCTTCATGATCTTGCCGCGCAGCAGCTCGAACATGCGCGGAACCACGATCATGATCGTGGGCTGTGCTTCCTCGAGATTAGAGGAGAGCTTGTCCAATCCTTCCGCAAACCAGATATCCGCGCCAAGGCCCACAGGCAGGTAGATGCCGGCGGTGTGTTCCAGCGCGTGGCTCATCGGCAGGAAGGAGAGGAAGCGCTCCTCGCCCCAGCCGAAATCGCCGACAAGGATCTGCCCGGCGGCGAGGGCATTATGTAGGATTGCCCCGTGGTGCAGCATCACCCCGCGCGGGCTACCGCTGGTGCCGCTGGTGTAGATGATGCAGGCGATGTCATCGCGCGTGACGCTGGCAATACGCGCATCCACTGCGGCGCGGGCGGCTTCGGCATCGCCCTGTACCAGTTCCTTCCACTGGTGGATGATGAACTGGCCGGACTGGGCGTTGGACACGCCATCAATCGCGATCACGTGCTGGGCATTGCCTGCGCGCCACATGGCGGCAAACAGCGTCTGCGCCAGCTTGGAGTTGGAAACAATGGCCGCGCGTGCACCGCTATCATCAAGGATGTGGCAGTGATCGCCTTCGGTATTGGTGGTGTAGGCCGGGGTGGTGATGCAGCCTGCAGCCATGATCGCGAGATCCGCGATCACCCATTCGGGGCGGTTTTCGGATACCAGCATCACCCGCTCGCCCGGCTTCAGGCCTATGGCGATGAGGCGTTCCGACAAGAGGCACACCTGCCGTGCCGCTTCGGCATAGCTGATCGGGGTCCATGTGCCGCCAATCTTGGCGGTAAGGAACGGCTTGTCGCCCTGCTCGTCAGCCCGCTGGAGGAACAGGCCCACCAGGCTTTGCGCCTTCTCGATATCGTGCAGCTGCACCTGTTGACATCCTCCTTGCGCAAGGCCGGTCTTTGCGCCGGCTGGCCCGCGATGTTTCGTCTGTTACCGCATAGCTAGGACGATGCAGCGCGCTCGGCAAGCTTATGGCGCAACCGCTGCGCCTTCGCTGCGCGGGTCTGCCGCACCGATCCACCCGCCGTCCACCAGCTGCGCGGCGTTGGCCTTGAATGGCAGGCGGCGCGCCTGCACCGTGTGGCCGATGCCTTCCAGCGGGGCGAGCAGCTCGATCAGCGGCGAGCCTTCCTCGACGAAAATCGTGTCACCCGGCGAATAGAGGCCGGGCAATGCGATGGCTTCCTCGGCGGGCAGGCCGAAATCGAGCACGCCGATCAGCGCTTTGGCCACCTGTACGGGAATCGTGCCGCCGCCAGCCGCGCCGATGGCCAGCACCAGCCTGCCATCGGCATCGAACACCAGCGTGGGCGCCATCGAACTGCGCGGGCGCTTGTCGCCTTGCACCCGGTTTGCCACCGGCAATCCGTCACGCGCAGGGATAAAGCTGAAATCGGTGAGCTCGTTATTCAGGAAGAAGCCGCCGTACATGTGGCCGGACCCGAAAGCCCCTTCGATGGTGGAGGTGTAGGACACGGCATTGCCCCACTGGTCCACCGCCACGAAATGGCTGGTGCCGTTCTCTTCCGGCCCTTCGCCTGCCGCCATGATGGCGCGGGCGCCGGGAGGAGTGCCTGCCTCGACGTCCGACATGCGCTGGTTGATGTTGATCTGTATGCCGCGATCCCGAAGGTAATCGCCGTCCATCAGGCCGGGCACGGGCACGTTCACGAAGTCGGAATCGCCGAGGTAGAGCTCGCGGTCGGCATAGGCGAGGCGCTGGCTTTCGGCGAACAGGTGCCAGAACAGCGGCTGTTCGGGGCCAAGCCCGCCAAGGTCATAGCCTTCCAGCTGTTTCAGGATGGCATAGACGGTGGTCGCACCCGAAGAGGGCGGGCCCATGCCGCAGATCCGGTATTCGCGATAATCGCCGCAGGGGCTGGGGCGCCAGACAGCCGAGTAGTTTTCGATATCGGCCGCGGTCATGTCCGCATCGCCCGGTGTGGCCTCGGCGATCACCTCGGCCATGCCGGCAGCCCACGGGCCTGCGTAGAAACCGAAAGGCCCTACCTCGGCAATGTGGCGCAAGGTTGCGGCCAGCTCGGGATTGCGGACCACGGTTCCGGCGGGCAGCGGCTCGCCCGCCTCGCCATAGAACAGCGCGCGGCCACCCGCCGAATTCTTCGCCCGCTCGCCCGCAAAGCCGAGGAAATCGTGGAAGCGCGGCGTCAGTTCCCAACCGTTTTCAGCGAGCGCAATCGCCGGTTCGAACAGTTCGGCCCACTCCAGCCTGCCATAGCGTTCATGCGCTTCGGCAGCGATGCGGACATTGCCCGGCACGCCGATGGAAAGCCCGGTCAGCACCGCGCGGGGGAAGGGCAGCGGCCTGCCGTTCCCGTCGAGGAACCAGTCCGGCGTTGCTGCGGCAGGGGCCTTTTCGCGACCGTCAAGCGTCACGATCTCGCCATCGGCAGAGCCGCGCAGGTAGAAGCCCCCGCCACCAATGCCGGAGCTTTGCGGTTCGACCACGGTCAGTGCCAGCATGGTGGCGATGGCGGCGTCGGTGGCGCTGCCGCCGCGGCGGAGCATTTCGGCACCCGCCTCGCTCGCCCGCGGATCAGCCGCGCTGACAACGCCGAGCTGGGGCGCAACAGGCGCAACCTCTTGCGGAGAGGCGCTGTCCAGGGTGGTGCAGGATACGAATGCGAGCGGCGCTGCGAGCGCGAGCAGGAAATGTCGGACCATGCGGCCCTGTCTATTCGCTTCCCACCGCATCGGCAATGGAAGCAAAGCCAAAGCGCTTCATCAATGCGTCAAGGCCGCGCACGATGTCCCGCGCGATGCCCGGCCCGTGATAGACCATGGCGGAATAGAGCTGCACCAGGCTCGCCCCGGCACGAATGCGCGCCCAGGCGTCCTCTGCCGTGGCGATGCCGCCCACGCCCACCAGCGGGATCGCGCCGCCGGTTGCCTTGCGGAAATCGCGCAGCCGTTCCAGCGCCGGGCCTTTCAGCGGCGCGCCGGACAGTCCCCCCGCCTCGCTGGCATGGGCAGACTTCAAGGGCGGGCGGGCAATGGTGGTGTTGGACACGATCAGTGCGCCCAGCTTCTTGTCGAGAGCGATGCGGGCAATGGCGTCAACATCCGCAGGCTCGAGATCAGGAGCGACTTTCAGGAACACCGGCGGAAGGTGCCCGCCCGATTGCGCACAGGCATATTCCCGCGCCTGCAGAACTGCGTCGAGCAGGCCTGTCAGCGAGCTTTCATCCTGCAGCGCGCGCAGGCCGGGCGTGTTCGGGCTGGAGATGTTGACCGTAAGGTAATCCGCCAGCGGGGCCATCAGGCTGGTCATGTGCGCATAGTCGGCAATGCGATCGGCCGAATCCTTGTTTGCGCCGATATTGATGCCCACGATGCCGCCGCGCCCGCGCCGCGCAGCCAGACGCCTTGCGGCTTCCTCGCCGCCGCGATTGTTGAAGCCCATGCGGTTGATCACCGCCTCGTCTTCCTCAAGCCGGAACAGGCGCGGCTTCGGATTGCCCGGTTGCGGCAGCGGCGTGATCGAGCCGACTTCGGCAAAACCGAAGCCCAGCCCCAGCAGCGCATCCGGCACTTCGCCGTCCTTGTCGTAACCCGCAGCCATGCCGACCGGGTTGGGAAAGTCGAGGCCTGCCACATGCGTCTGCAGCGCTCCGGTTGGCGAATGGTGCTGCGGGCCCGGCATCAGCTTCAGGGCTTTGATGGAAAGCCCGTGCGCCGTTTCCGCATCGAGCTTGAAAACGGCGGGGCGGATCAGACGGTAGAACATGGCGCGGCTATGGCAAAGCGCCGCCCTCCTGTCGATTCTCGAAATTGCCCGGCACGCCGAAGCCGACGCGGCTGACAAGAATCGCACGGAATCGCGATTTTCCGTCAGCCGGTGTCGTTTCCTTACAAGGCCGATCCCGGAGAATCGGTTAGCCATTTGCCCGCGACCCGAAGGGCTCGACGCGATTTGCGACGGGTTCTGGACTTGAAGGGCGGTTCCCTAACCGGAACCGCCCCTTTTTTT
>Ga0181606_10004282_pt1 | contig 11918 bp, 8 predicted proteins | sample 041ome_10_FD_132994 | JGI IMG/M metagenome (GOLD analysis project Ga0181606, IMG submission 132994) | Coastal salt marsh microbial communities from the Groves Creek Marsh, Skidaway Island, Georgia - 041412US metaG (megahit assembly) | ecosystem: Environmental > Aquatic > Marine > Intertidal zone... | reverse complement strand
TCGCCCTCCGTCACCTGAGACGCTTGCCCCTGATGACTACCGAACACCTGCCCCAGAGCCCTGTTCAATGGCGCCCTCTGTCCCTTCGATAAAGTCCCGACTCTCTCGCCCAACACTTCCGCCACTTTGTTCGACATAATTTCTAACACACCTAATTTTTGTTCCTTTGCATCGATAAATCTGACAAATTGTTCGTATGAAAAAACTTGGGTCAGAAGATTTCTGCCGTTTTTGTATTCGCGGCACATAAGGGAAAGCGACCTTGCAGTTATGGCGCTCAGTGGCTGCTCTATCAGAGCATGTCTTCTTGGAAATGACTGGTTTACTTTTCCCTGCAGGGATCCCTGCGTCATTATGAAGTGGACAGAAAAACGGATAGAGAAAAATGTTTATGGGTAAATATGCTTGTCTGTGAGTTAACTCTGTTGAGGCCTAAGCAAGTTATTTCTGGAGGCTGTCTTTAATGGTGTCCTTGCTCTTTTCGACAGAGGTGCTTTTTAACCTTCCACTCTATCCTGACATGTTGGTGGCGCATCAGGGCTATATTTGCAGAAATATAGCGCAGATAGGGTTCCGCCGAGAGTTTCATTTGTGAGGGTTTGCTTGTCAAAAGGCTAGATGAAATGTCGTTAGGAATTGACGACGTTGTTATTGTGACCCCGCATCACCAATCACAGGAGGCATTTGCAGAGCGGGTTTATGTAACGGGAGCGACTAACCTGACATTCGATAAACTTATCCCCACATAGATAGGAGACCAAATCATGAATAAACCAATCAATAGCTATGGTATCAAGCGTAAAGCTCGGGCTGAAAACGGTATTGATTGGGCTTTGGAACAGCTAAAACTTGTTGGATATACGGTAGTAGATTCGGGTTATAGCCCTGTCGAGCAAGATGAATTTGCAGTAGCATTTGACCGCGCGCTAAAAACGCAGTCAAACAAATACGGTGATGAGTTCTTACGCGAGATCGATGAACACAATACGATAAGACTGCCTCTGTTGTATGAGCCAGTCCTCTCAAAGCTTGCTTTAAACCCCAGAATTCTTGCCATTGCGGAGCATTTAATCGGTGGATCCCACACCACTGGAACATTTATTTTGAACCAACAAAACGGCATCATTAATCCAGCACAGCAGGATTATAACCAGGGAGCCTATCATCGTGACCTGCCTTACCAGCATTTTACCAGCTCACGCCCTCTCGCAATTAATGCGCTTTATTGTATTGATGACTTTACAAAGGAAAATGGTGCAACACTCGTTATTCCAGGATCACATAAGACTGAGTTGTTTCCATCTGATGAAACGGTGCGATCGCTGGAGCATCAGGTCACGGCTCCCAAGGGCAGTTTTCTCGTGCTTGATTGCATGGTTTATCATTCCGGCGCTACTAATCGCAGCAAAAGCAATCGGCGCGCCGTGAATCATGTTTACACAATTCCAATAATCCGTCAGCAGATCGACATCCCCGCTGTTTTGGGGTTAAATAACAAACAGCCATTGGAGGTTCAAAAGCTCTTTGGCTCAGGTAATCTTAACGCGTCTTCGATTGAAGAATACTATCATTACCGACGCCTGCGCCTGAGGGAGTGAAAACACGAAAATTAACAAGAAAGCTGGTATCTTTTAGCCAAATTTATTTACTCAAAGAATTGTTTTTAATTGATAAAATCCCCTGTACTGTCTGTGCTGCTGGATGATGACCTTACACGCGCCGATGATGAAACCATAACCGGATCATTATTGGTGGACAGCCATTTTGGTTGACAATTGGCCGGCAGCTCAAAACCACTTGTATAGTAGCGAACTTGAAAATAGTATTTCTCGGACACTGATTATGCGGTGTTGAAGCATTATAAACTTGGGGTGTTTCGGAGACCAATTTAAGTCCAGCTTGAGTAATCGCCTGAATGGAATATACACGGCACTTGTGCCATCATGCTATTTATTTGGCCCAATGGCTACATACAAGAGGGAAGCTTGAGATGCCCAAACCGATAATTATATTCGGGGCTGGAGAGCAGGCAGAGATTGCGGCGTTTTATTTCAAGCATGATTCCGACTGCGACGTGGTGGCGTTTACTATTGATAGTGACCGAATTACGGAAGACCACTTCGCTGGTAAGCCTGTTGTGCCCTTCGAAGACATCGCAGCAAGTCATGAACCGAAAGAATTTGATCTTTTTGTAGCAGTCGGCTATTCGCGTCTTAACGACTTGCGGGCGGAGAAATGCGCGGAGAGTGAGGCAAAAGGCTATACTTTACCGAGCTATGTGTCCTCCAAAGCGACAATTTTTCGGGATTTCTCCTGTGGACCTAATTGCTTTATTCTTGAAGATAATACAGTTCAGCCATTCGTTAAGATTGGGCGCGGTGTGACGCTTTGGAGCGGTAACCATATAGGTCATCACTGTAGCATCGGAGATTATGCCTTTGTTAGCAGTCATGTGGTGATTTCTGGTGGCGTGACTGTGGGTGTTAACAGCTTTCTGGGTGTTAACTCTGCCATAAATGATCATATTACTATTGGAGCGCGCTGTTTTGTTGGGTCTGGGACAACGGTGGTAAAATCTATCCCGGACGAGACTGTTATAACTTCGGACCCTGGTAAAATTGCCAAGATTCCTAGCTCCCGTTTGCGGATCTTCTGAGAGATGGAAGTTACGCGTCTAGGATGGGTTTTCGGAGCAGAGAATGGGCCTGACTGGATGGTCAGCCACGCCGCCTATCCGACGCCTATTTGGCTAAATGATAGACATCTGCGGGTATTTTTTGTGGCACGCGATGGTGGCAGCCGGGGTTCTGTTGGTTGGGTTGATCTCGATCCGCAGGACCCTACGCGTGTCATTAATGTGTCGGAAACGCCTGCCTTACAACCTGGTGTTGTTGGAACGTTTTATGACCGGGGCATATCTCTTGGCTCCATTCACCGGCAATCGGATGGTTCGCTGAGGATGTATTTCCTTGGATGGAACAAGTTGGCCGATGTTCCATTTCGCAACTCTATCGGTCTTGCAATTTGTAAGTCTGGACGAGGCAATCAATTTGAGGTAGTTTTCGATGGTCCACTCGTCGATCGCAGTAGACATGACCCGTTCAATTTGAGCTACCCATATGTCATGCAGCCAAGTTTTGAGGGGAGCAAGTGGCATATGTTTTATGGGTCAAGCCGCGGCGCGCATACCGATGAGCTTAACATGCAGCACGCTTTGACAGAAGCCTGGTCACCTGATGGAATAGACTGGGTCCCGGCAGGGAAGGATGTGATTTTACGGGAAAATGGCGAGTACGGCTTGTCCCGGCCTTGGGTATTTGAAGTCGGCGGGTTTCGGCACATGGTCTACTCAATTAGGCGGGCGGAATATGCTTTGGGCTGGTCAATTTGGGATCCACTTGCATGTTCCTGGCATCGCAAATCAGCCGATATTTTGGGCTTGGGCGCCGGTTGGGACAGTGATGCGACCTGCTATCCGGCAGTGATCCAAATGGGTAACAGGACGCTTTTGTTCTATAATGGAAATGGCTATGGACGGACAGGTTTCGGCGTAGCCGAAATGAAAGATACAGAATGGCATCGAATGTGATCTCAGAGTACTTCGGGGAACTTCGTTTTTTTATTGCTCAAAGCCAGTCCAACTGTGCTGGTTAAATTTCATATTCAGTCATTACCACCTACAAAGAGTGGTTCGGGTTGGAGCGGTGCACGATGATCGGTGCTCCCAGAAGTCACGTGCCGAGTGATTGACTGTGTGCGGCTGTGTGTAGGTCGATAGCACCAGAAAATAATGTGTTAATTTTTAATAAAGGATATCAACGTTGCTTCAGACTTCAGGGTTTTGACAAAAACTGAAGAGGGAAAGCATTTATAGGGTTTTGCGGAACAAAAAGCTCTCTTGGTAACGGTGTGCCAGAAAAAGAATTAGTCCCAAGGGGTTGACCTAGTAATGTAAAAAGGTCGGTGTAACTCATTCCTTGTGAAATAATTTCTAAGTCTACCTTATGGCATCAAAGATTGACCGTTCACTGTCTTTACAACAATTTTTGCTGTGGACTTTTGTGTGCGTTTGATTTGTAGTCTTCTTAAATAGTGGTATTTATGGAAAAACTGAATTGATTGAATGAAATTTAGTTATGTTTAACACTCCTTTTCTAGCAATTTTTAGATCAAAATTAACAATTGCATTAATTTTTTGACTTCGTTCATTGCTGCAACGGTGTTTCCGTCAGTCTGCTAAATAGCTAACTTCTATTAAGCGCAGAGTGGCAAAATAAAACTGCGCACGAGGTCCGAGGACAAAATGAACAATCAGCTAGTCTTGGCCCTTGCCAAAATTAGGCCTCGATTGGCATTGCGTTTGCAATGTCGAGTGGTGTAATCATTGGAGAAAATGCGGCGTTTCATGGTGCAAACATCAACTCTGAAAGGATTCTCCACCGCAATGCGAGAAATTCCTTTCTTCAAACCGTCAATCGGTCTGGAAGAAGAAACCGCTGTGCTAAACTGCATGAGAAGCGGCTGGCTGACAACAGGTTTTTATTGTCAAACATTTGAAGACAACATTAAAGATTATATCGGTGACGATGTAGAAGTTTGTTGTGTAAGTTCAGCAACTGCCGGGCTCCATCTTGCTTTAGATGCACTCAATATTGGGCCGGGAGATGAAGTAATACTTCCCACCCTGACTTTCACCGCAACTGCAGAAGTGATCAGGCATGTTGGTGCACGGCCAGTTTTTACAGATGTTGATTTCGACAGTTTAAATATATCGCCCGAACATATTGTTTCCAAAATAACAAAAGCGACGAAGGCCGTAATTGTGGTTCATTTTGCGGGGCGTCAGGTTCAAATGGATCAAATACTTACTATTTGCAAAGAAAAAGGTATTTTCGTGATCGAAGATGCGGCCCATGCTTTTGGAACAAAGTGTAACGATAAAAAAATCGGTTCAAGCGACAGCGATGCAACCGTCTTTAGTTTCTATGCAAACAAAAATATTACCACTGGCGAGGGTGGAGCAATAGTAACGAAGGATAAACAGTTAGCAAAGAAGGTTAGGATAAACCGTTCTCATGGAATAGATAGAAGTACTTTTTACAGATATCAGAGTGCAAGAAATTTAGAATACGACGTTGTGTACCCCGGTTATAAATATAATTTAAGTGACATAGCGGCTGCAATAGGGGTGGCTCAATTATCAAAGTGCGATGCATTTATGATGAAAAGAACAACGTTGGCTGAGCGGTATTATAATAAATTATCGAAAAAGAGCGTGAAATTTTTTTTCACTGAGGAAAGTTTTGACATTTCATCATTCCACATTCTTCCTGTATGGGTGGCGAGCAACTTGAGAGGTGGGTTAATTGATTGTTTATCCGAATCTGGCATTACAACTTCCCTGCATTATAAGCCATTACATTTGATGAGCTATTGGAGAAGGTTCTGTAAAGGCCACCATTTTCCAAACTCAGAAATGTATTATTCTGGGGCAATGACCCTGCCGCTATTCCCTGACATGTTGGAAGCGGAGGTGGATTACGTTTGTGACAAAATTGTTAACCATATGACGAGTCAAATTTGAACCAAAAAACACGTTTTATGGTGTTGAGAATTTTGCATCGGGAAATTTCATTAAAAAGAATGCTCGTTAATTAAGACGAAGACAAAGCAGGTTAGTAATGCAGGGCATTAAGCACGATATCTCTCAATTACAAGATCTATGTTGCAAGGATATTTTAACGATTGAAGATACAGCAACTGTATCCAAAATCTTAAGAAATTACTTTGATCTCCATGGAAGAAATCAGTCTTTTGTAATAACCAAAGATGCGCTAGCGAAAAGATTTAAGGAGTTGTTGGCGCCTTGTGGAATGATACAGGGAGTTGAGTTTGCGGAGCAATTTTATCTGTTTAATTATACGCTTTCTCAAGATTATGAGAGAAGCCAAAAAGAAATTTATGAAGCTATTGCTAAACCGTTCAAAGATTGGGTTCTTCAAAAATGGGATCATATGAGGCCAGGATTTGAATTTAGTACTAGAAATGGTTCAAATACAATAATGATAGTTGCAAGGCACTGCACAACCGTAGGAAAATATGCTCCAGGCAAATCGATTTATAGCTGGGCGGAGGCATTGTTAGTTGAGGGGTATCACGTAGATATAATTTGTTTGGGTGACTTAGAAGATAAATTTTCAGATCTAGAGAAGAAATATAAAAATTTAAGGATATCTAAATTAATTGTCCCTGGTCTGAAAATTGAAATTGTTTCAATTCTTGAAATCATAAGGCTGAACAGGCCTAGATGCATTCTGAGCGAGATGGAATTTGGTATTGGTGCGCTGCTTGGCATATTAAGCAAGAATATTCCAACCTATTACCTATGTCAGGGCTTCTACAATCTGCCTTGGTATGAAAAGATAGTGCTGTCTAATATTCATAAAGAAAATAACCTATCAGAAAGAAAAAAAGATTTAATCTTTATGCACCCGTTTATATCTCGTACTTTGCTAGCTCCAGAGCCAAATCACGCTGCCATTTCTGATGCTAAACGAAAACTACAAATAAGTGACACCGATATCGTATTAAGCGCCCTAGGAAGAATGGAAAAATTCAGCCCTGAATTCCTCGATGATTGCGTTGCTTTGTTGGGAGCAAATTCAAGGATAAAGCTCATCTTGGCAGGCCCAAATGATCAAAGTGTTTGTCGAGAAAAACTTGCTCGATACATAGATGAGTTCCGAGTTTTTGTTCTTCCTCTGTCGGATGCGCACACTCTAGGATATCTGTCTGATTTTGGTATTGACTCCTATCCAAACCCAGCCGGTCTCTCAGCACTTGAGTTCATGGCGAAGGGAAAACCATTTTTTACAAAACAACGACAGGAATTGTCGATGTGGTCAAAGCAACGCCAGCCGGAATTCGTTTACGAAGACCATATCCATCTGAATTTATTGATAACTCAGCTTACGTCAAATAAAAAGTCGATGCAAAAAGCAAGAGATGGCGCTTTAGAGTTAGTAAATATTTATGGCCTAAAAAGAGCAAAAGAAACCTTAAATGCGCTGTGTTTGTGATTAAAAGTTTAAGTCTAAGGCATTACGTTATAAACAACATGTGCGATAGCACGAGCCCCTTTTTTCAAAAGCCTTTGAGGGCAAATTAATTGAACATTTATTATAGCCATATTTTACGGTTTTTCGAATTACTGGACAGTGATTAATATGTCGAAATGGGAGGCATAATGAAAAAAGTAGCTATCGTCCAGCCTCTTTACATACCTTGGAAGGGCTATTTTGACTTGATAAATGTGGTCGACGAGTTTGTGATATATGATGAAACTCAATATCAACGAAGGTCTTGGCAGAGCCGCAATAAATTAAAAACTTCACAGGGATTGAAATGGCTTAGTATTCCCATTGATGTGAAGAAAAAATATGATCAAAAAATCAATAAAACGTTTGTGTCAGATCAAAGATGGGCTGGATCGCATTGGAAGACAATCAGCTACTGTTACTCCAAAGCAAAATTTTTCAAAGAATTTAAGCCTTTATTTGAAGAATTCTACTTAAATAATACCGAAATGAATTTGTGTTTAATAAACTTGAATTTGATTAAACTCGTGTGCTCACTTTTGGGTATCAAAACAAAAATCACAAGATCCAGTGATTATGTAATAACAGGTGATAAAACAGAGAAATTGCTAAACATTTGTCGGCAGGCCTCTGCTGACGTCTACATAAGCGGGCCCGCAGCGAGGCATTATTTTGATGAGACGGTGGCAATGAAAATGGGTATCAGTGTTGAGTGGATGGACTATTCATCTTACCCTGAATACAGTCAGTTGTTTTCAAACTTTGAACATAATGTGACTATTTTGGACCTGATATTTAATGTTGGTACAAAAGCACCAAAGTACATGAAAAGCTTTAATGCCTCCTAATTTTTTATTCATTGCAGGCGCTCCAGGAAAGGTTAGCGCCCTTAGGACGGGCAGCTATGCCAATAGACCTCTGTCACCATAGATGGTCATTTCTCGGAAAATTAAATGGTTAAAGTTAAAGGACAAAGTAATTGAGTTTTGGGGTTTCTGATTATTACCGTATGTACAAGGCTAAAGGCATTCGGATGCCCTATTATTATTTTTTTGAAAATCATTTTTTTGACTTATGGTGGGGAGTTGATACCCACGAAAGATTGCGGAAGGAAGATTATGGTTACAATCCCGTAAACTTTGAGCATGGTGTTTTATATATGTCAAGTTGGACGCGAGTTGTGCAGCGTGCATCACGAATAGTTTTTGATTCAGTTAAAACGAAAACGCCCTGGTTTATCGACGTTGGCTGCGGCAAAGGCAAGGTGTTATGCGTATGGGGAAAGTTGTTCAAGAATGATGAAGTCAATCTTCTAGGAATTGAATATAGTCCAGAACTTTTGGCTATTGCGGACAAAAACTTACAAAAAATGGGAACGAGAAATTATGAGCTTATATGCTCAGATATATGCGAGTTAAACTTCGATTTTCTTGAGAATCCTTGCGTTTTCTATCTTTTTAATCCATTTGATGCGCAAATGATGTTGAAATTCATAAATAAAATTACAGGCATTGATTGTTTTGTGATTTATAACAACCCAGTTCATGAGAGATTGTTTTCGGCGTTTGAACAGATTCACAAAGAACATAGTTGGCACGACAACCTAAACTTTAATATCTACAGAAATCAAAAATAAAAAAGCACTGTTGTACATGGTGTTTGTCAAGACTCTAAAGACCAATTGAAGCCCCCGCCACCTCTAATTCTGTTTTAGAATATTAAAAACTACCCGTTAATTGTTAATTCTAATTTGCACTATTCTACCTGACCATAAAAACCACGTTTGGGGCTTGAGCTTTGGTTATTACCGGCTCTTAGAGCGCATTGTATGTTTCAATTGAGTTGGCAAACTCGATGAGAAAGGCGATAAACTTGGGACCAAAAATTTTTGACTTTTCCGTTAAGTATTATGTTCTAGTTCACCAAGGTTTCTCTTGTGTTTTTGCATGAAACATAGGGCCATTCGAATGGCTTCTGTTGAAACTCTGATTTTTTTCTAAATCAAATTCTTTAAATCAGCTTTCACCTTTTTAAATACTGGCTTCCAGGCTCTGTTTGGCCCCTGCCTAAATAGTTTCATTGATGGGTACCATGGACTATAATTTTTGTTTAGCAGCCAACGGAAGTCAGGGCTGTAAGGAAGCAATAGATGAACCGGTTTCCCTAACGCTCCAGCTAAATGAGCAACGCTAGTATCTACGCTAACTATGATATCTACCAACTCACAAAGCGCTGCAGTGTCAGTAAAATCGTCTAATGCTTTTCCAAAATGTTTTATTCCCTCTAAAATTTGTAGGGTGTTTTGGTCAGTTTTCTTAACGTCCTTTTGAAGACTAACTATCTCATACCCGTTTGGAATTGCCCCTATAATTTGCTCAAGTCCAATACTGCGATTGCGATCATTTTTATGAGAGGCACTGCCACTCCATACGATGCCAACGCGAGGTTTTGATTTTGGTCCAAGCCTGTCTGACCAAATGGCTAACTTATCACCACCGCTTCTAATGTATGGAATAGCTGATGGAATGGTTTCCAGGGTGGTTTCCAACGCCAGAGGCAAGCTCATTAAAGGGCAGTGAAAATCGAAAGGGGGCAAATCATCGCCGCTCGCTATTAACTTATCGACACCTTCAATGCCCTTTAAGAGCTTAAAAAGAGGCTTTTGCACCTCCAGGATCGTCTTAGCGCCAAGTTGAACTAGATTTTTCGCAAAGCGGCTGAACTGGATTGTATCGCCTAAACCCTGCTCCCAGTGAAGTAATATAGTTTTGCCGTTCAAGTCTTCCTTGCCTAGCCACAGTGGTTGATCAAACCGCTGAAGGAGCGAAGAGAGTGAAGTTCTTTTCCAACGTGACTCATATAGCGCCCAACCAAGTGCAAACTCCCCCTGAAGAAGCAACTGAAGAGATTTATTCAACTGGGCTTCAAAATAATTAGGATTTATCGATAAGGCTCTGTCGTAGTCCGCCAAAGCTTCATCAAAGCGTCTTAGGTCTGTCAAGGTCCTGCCACGATTATTGAGAACTAATACATTATTGGGGCTCAGTGAAATAGCCTTGTCATAGTCAGCCAAGGCCTCTTCAAAACGATTTAAGTCTCTCAACAAGTTTCCACGATTGTTCAGGGCATCCACATAATTCGGTTCCATGGACAAAGCGTAGTTGAAGTCAGCTAGAGCTTCATCAAACCGGCCAAGCTCTTTCCATGAGTTTCCGCGTTTATTGAATGCTGCTAAATAGTCAGGTTTTATCAATATGGCTTTACTGTAATCAGCGATGGCCTTGTTGAAGTGTTTTAGCTGTTTGAAAACGTCCCCACGATTGGCGAAGGCGGCTGCAAAATTGGGCTTTATGGATATTGCGCTATTAAAGTCATCCTTTGCCTCACTAAAACGCTGAAGACCATAAAGAACAAGGCCCCGATTGTTGAGGGCGTTCGCATAACTGGGTTTTAGGGCTAGCGCGCTACTGTAGTCATCAATCGCCTCTTGAAAACGTCTCAACTCTTTGAATAAATTTCCTCGATTGTTTAAAGCTGCTGTGTAACTTGGATCTATTGAAATGGCTTTGTCATAGTTAGCCATAGCCTCATCAAAACGCTTGAGCTCTTTTAGCAAAACGCCCCTATTGTTGAGGGCGTTTGCATAATTAGGGAATAGTGATATGGCTTTGTCATAGTCGGCTAAAGCCGCATCAAAACGCTTTAGCTCCTTTTGAACAAGCCCCCGATCGTTTAGAGCCTCTGCATAATCTGGTTTCAGGGCAATGGATCTTGACAGCAAACTCAGGGATAGTTCAAAACGAGCTAATTGATAAGCCAGCAACCCTGATAATCTCAATGCTACAGCATTCTTGGGTTCAATCTCATGTAAGGTTTTGTAAAGCAAATAAGCTTCTGCTAATTGACCGTTTTGATGATGGGCTATCGCAGCAGAAAGTAGCTCATTTACCCTTTGCGATTGGAGTGTCAACGACAAAAGCGGGTTTGGTGAGGAATCAAGTGCCATTTAATCCATATAGTTAAATTAATTTTCAAATATACCAGTGAGCAAAATTCATGCCAGTGGTTGAACTAATTAGCTATTCAAGCTGATTTGTTGAAACCATATAAAGACTGGCTCGCTCTCTAGCTTTTTTGATGGTTGCGCTGCTGCATTGGCGCTGGCAGGTATTTTTAATAGCCGAACTCGATAAACAGCTATACGAAGTTTGTCCTCACAAAATGGAGTTATGCTTTGATTGTATTACTTGCATTAAACAGTCGCAATTCAAGTGTGAGTGGTTAGATTTTCCCTTTCACTGTTATTTCTGTGAATAAATGTAGTAATTGACTAAGGCCGCTATCATGTTTTTCTGAGCCTAAGTTGTTTGAGCGAGGATCCTCTCGACAAGGGTTTGAACGCGAAAGGCCTAGTCTATTGTGGCTAGTTTGTTGGACTTGCCCGAGAGGTGAGGTGACAAATTGATAAGTCGGTCTTTCAGACCTGTAGCTCGCTGGTCTTTGGACGGCGTCCTTAGTGCAAAAAAATCACCGCTGTTACTTACCGTGCCTTTATGAAAATCGGTGACACGGAGACTGGTTATTGTGCCCTTTACGATAAATTTCTTACCGTCAGGCTGAATCCTGCCGACTGTGGCCAGTTTAGAAGCTTGTTGTCCTTTTGACGATGCCAAACGTGCCAAAACGGCGTTCTGGGACACTAATGGATCATGAGGATATACGGTATGCGCCGATACAAGCGCTAGGGGTCCGACTACGCATTTGGTGAAAAATAGAAAGTGGGACATCACTTCGCGAGTCATGCCGCCTTCAGCCCGAAAC
>Ga0181606_10004278_pt1 | contig 11920 bp, 9 predicted proteins | sample 041ome_10_FD_132994 | JGI IMG/M metagenome (GOLD analysis project Ga0181606, IMG submission 132994) | Coastal salt marsh microbial communities from the Groves Creek Marsh, Skidaway Island, Georgia - 041412US metaG (megahit assembly) | ecosystem: Environmental > Aquatic > Marine > Intertidal zone... | reverse complement strand
CGCGCGCAAAGAAACACACAACACCAATACGCTACACGTCACACACCACGCGACGCCCACGCACGCGCGACGCCACCACCCTTACACGCGGATGCACCCACAGAATATTCTCACGCGCATCGCATCGCCCATGACGCACCAGCGCATCGGGCCCGTCGAGCGCGCCGACGCCGTTGAAATCACCACCGCCCGCGTTGGTCGTGCCGCCATCATCGTCGTCGTCGTCTCGAGCGTCTAAGAACGGCCAGAACGTGTCCGCGGCGGCGGACATCGACGCGAGCCGCGGTGTGCCGCGCGAGGTGAGGTCCACCACCGGTGGCGTCGGTGCGGGACATCAGCGCGATGGATGGATTTTTTTTTTTCACCCGGGTTGTGGATGGCGGTTAGTTGTCCCCCAGGTAAAACGGAAAACACAAGGAGAAAAAACACACGCTTCAGGCGTGACGATGCGCTAGGATTCGTGCGTAGACAACTCGTAGAGAGTGTAAAAATTATATACATGGATGGATGGATGGATGGATGGATGGATGGATGGATTCGTTGTGCCCACGCGTGCGTGCGTTCGATGCGTGGGCGATCGATGCGGGCGAATGATGGAATGATGGCGATCGATGGGCGTTGGATGGTCGATGCGTCGACGGCGCGGTCGATCGTCGGCGGTCGTCGGTCGTCGGCGCGCGCGTGGGCCGGGGTCTGGCGTGCGTGCGAGGACACGGATCGTCATGCGTGTCCTGCAGGTTGTGATCGGTGGATGGTGTGGGTACATATAGGGTGTGATGTGAAGGTTTGAGTCGTGATTGGTGGAATGGGTATGGGGGTACATACATTCGGGACGGACGTCGCATCGCGCGCGACCGCGACCGCGGCGAGACCGCGCGCGACAGCTCGCACCGCGACGCGCGCGCGCGAGGTGAGATTGCGTGTACGTCGCGTGTCGGCGCGCGCGCGCGGGCTGGTGGTACGTTATGATGACGTCACCGGGTGGAGCTCGCGATGATGATGATGATGATGATGATGATGATGGCGTTCGGGACCAGAGGCTGGTGATGCGACGGGATGCGATCGCGGCGACGACAGGCGATGCGATGTGCGCCGTGCGGGCGTTAGTGAGTGCGTCAGAGCGCGTTGCGATCGGTGAGCGGATGCTCGCGCGCGATGGTGAGGTGGGAGGAGAACGAGGGGGGCGAGCGCGGCGGCGGGCGCGGACGGCGCGCGAGGCGCGGAGCGAGCGTTCTGTTGGGCGTCACGCGGCGCGAGAGATCGGTGGTGGTGATGATGGAGATATGATGTATGATAATGGTTGTGATGTGTCTGGATCTGATGAAGAGGATGCGCGAGAAGAGATGGTGACGGAGGCGTGCGCGCGCGTGAAGCGCGCGAGAGGCGCGCTCGGTTTGGATGTTTTTGATTTTGAAACGTCGGCGGCGGCGTACTCGGTGGATATCGCGTTGAGCGATGATGATTTGGATGATATCTTAGCGCAGGTGGAGTATTCGAGCAATGGATGGGAGACGCATGCGGAACGGAGCGCGACGACGGTCGGGAATTCGGTCGGCGGCGCGAGGACGTTTGCGTCGGCGGCGCCCGTCGGCGGGACGCAGTCGCAAATGTTGTTTAGCCAAATCATCGTTGAGAGTCAGGTCGTCGACCGCAGAGATCCGATCGATAGCGATAATGATGGAAGTGATGATCGTGATGACGTCGACACTGAGTCGGAAGAGGATAATCACGCCGGAGGGACGCAAATGATGTTTAGCGGCGATTTCGAAGATGAAGACGAAGCGCCGGGGGCGACGCAGTGCGCGGAGGATATAGATGCCGAATTCACCGGCGGCACGCAAGTGTTGAACGAGAGCGACGATGAAGACGCAAGAGATCGCGGCGACGATGACGCGCAGACGCCACCGTCCAAGCTTGGGACGCCATCGTTTCTTCGAATCAACTCTGGGTCCTTGGCGCTCCCACACCGCGCGAGCGGCGGCGTAAAGCGCGTTGAAATCCAGACGAAGGATGCCGCAGGAAGAGACACCAAGAATTCACCAGGGCAACCTAAGTCTCTTTGGTCTGCTGCGTCGTGTACGCCCGCGGAAGAGACAGCCAGACGCGAGAGTGCGGCGCAAACTTTGGCTGAGCACGCGTCTATACCGCCAAACCTGGCACTCCTCGGTACGGAACCGCAACGCGTCGCCAACACGCAATTGACGACAGATGTAGCGCATGATAGCGGTATCACGGAACCGTGTTCGAATGTAGAAAATACCCCACTAGAAGCGATGGAGCAGGCGCGGAAACCGCCGACGTTGAAGCGCCCGCGCGTGTTACAGACGTGCACGCAAGAAGATTCCATGGTGACCGCGTCGGCTCGAGCGCTTGGATCAATCGGTACAGAGGACAGGGATGGCGTTGAAGGCGTCCAGCGCGTGGCGCGCACAGCGATAGAGGCTATCCAGCGCGCTCGAGCGAAAGCGAACGAACCACTTGGGTTGGATATGTCAATGCCGCAAGATTTGATGGACTCACAAGCCGTCGACGACGAAGACAAGGAAAAGGACGACAGGATTGAGGACGACGTACCGCTAGGACAACCAGTTGAAGGCACCAATGAAGTCGTCGATGATGATAATGATTTCAACAACGCTGACGACGACGATTTCGGACCTGATGCGGTCGGTGAGACGCCGCCGAGTTCACCCGACCTTGGGTTACTGTACTCGCAACGTCCCGCCGAGGATGTGGCGTCGCCCGGTCGCCTTCAAACGCAACTCTCACAGTCACCGATGAAACCACCGGTGGTGCCACCGATGGGTCCACCGCTATCGCAGTCCGAGGTAGAATCGCCAGTGAGTCGAATAATGATGTCTCAGCACCAGTGGCGACAGAAGAAACATCGTCGGTCAATTCCGCCGCCGCCGAGATTTGATGAAGAAACGCCGACGAGACGCGTTCGGATCATTGACGATGATCTCACGCAGCCAACGCAAACGCAACCGACGCAGGATAGTTTTGAAGAACATAGTGATATTGACGGCGATTTCATCGAACAGACTCAGGATGAAGGTGGGTTGTTGCGACCGATTTTGCCTCAACGCATGCCCGGTTCTTTCAAGCCAAATCCGCAAACATCGGCATCCGCCGACGACCAACCGGCGCCGTCGACGAGTACTGATAAGCAGCAGCTCCCAAGTCTTGGGTGTTCAAAGTGTCGATACTCTAAAGGCGGTTGTGGGCGATGCAGATTGATTCTCGAAAACGCAAAGAAGGGAATTTTCCCACCTGGCCGCGGTCGACGGTCGAGTTTGTCATCGACGCCTTCATCCAAGACGAACGGTAAACGCCTATCATCCGTCGCGAAGACTCCAGCATCGAAGACACCAACGTCCAAGCGTGCTATTCCACGCGAATCGTGCCGTTTGCGTGCGCCAAAATCTACGAGTGAGAAGAAATCCGTAAAAGCCGCGGGTCGGGTGCCTCGTTTTTTCGCCGACGCGTATTTTTTGCTCAGTGGTCTCGGCAAGTCGGCATCATCCGTGAAGGACGCTATTAGAACGCACGGTGGGACTATTCTTGACGTACCCTCGTCAGATGTTCCCGTAAATGCTGTATTCATCATTACTCCTACCCTTGGTCGGACGATGAAGTGCTTGTACGGCTTTTCCGCGGGTGTCAAATTTGCCACGCCAGAGTGGATCGAGGCGTGCGTCGACGCAAACACGATGATTGATATCATCGAACCGCTCGACGGCGAAGGTCAGCCGCGTAAGCGTCATCGCGCAACGAGTGGACGTTTATTCCGCGACATCAAGACCGCACTCACTGGAAACGAAGGATTTGTCAAAGACTTTGCGTCGCTGCTCACGCACGCTGGCGCCGAGCTCGAGAGCAATCCGCAAACCATCATCAAATTTGACTACCTCATCGTTCAAAGCGGTGAAAAGCCACATTCTGCATGGATACGCGCATCGAAGCGATTGAATATCCCATGTGTCCGCCATGAGTGGCTCGTCGAATCAATTTTAGCAGGCGAACTGTTGCACCCGGAACCGTTCATCTACCTCGACGCCACGCCCGCGGCGTACGTCCCGCATCGAGAATCCATCGATTCCGAGCTCTCGGGCCATCGTCGAAAAAAATAAAAAGAAAATCCACTAGATGCTAGAATCGATTTCACTTTGCTTGTTACCTCACCGCACATGCGGTATTTATTCATCAACGACGCTCAAAAGCTTTTGATTTTTGCGCTCGCTCAGAAAGTTTGCTCAGAACTGTTGAACACGCCAGCGCTCCTCATACGCGCACGCGCCGCACGTTGTCACCTCGCACCGCACTCTCGCGCGCAACGAAACAAAAACACGCACGCACACATCACGCGCGATGGCGATCCCGCAGTACGTGTTTCTTCCCACGCCGTATAGCATGAACTTAGCCGACGGCGCAGACTTTGTCAAGAAGCTCGCGCAGTGGACTATTTTCTGGGAAGTCCCGCGCGCGCTCGCGTCGGTGGCGATCAAGCGCACGTACGGACCGGCGAAGACGCCATCGGAGAAGTCATTCTTGAAGAACGCACCGGGGTACGTCGTGGCGGCGATCCATGCGTTGGTCGTCGGATGCGCCGGAGTGCACGTATACCGAGTGACGCAACGCTTGCCCATAAGGGATCGATATTACATGCACGCGAAGAGCCAGTTCACGGGATCACCCAAACACTTTACGGAGATATTGAATTGGGCGTTTTGTGGGTATATGACTGGAGATTTGATGCACATATTGTGGAACTATCCAGAGATGGGCAAGATGGACATGGTGGCGCATCACGCGACGTTCATCGCGTGTAGCTTACTCGCCGGCGGCAGTCAGACGATGATCTTTTCGTTTTCTTGGTTGCTTATGGGCGAGTTTTCAACGCCATTGTTGTGTTTGCGATGGTTTATTCAACAAGCGACGTATGAATTGAAATCGGAGCGCGTCGTGCGCTGGGCCAAACGCCTCGGCTACCGCGTCGACGAATCAAATCCAGTATTAAGTGCTGGTAAACAATTAGAGTACTCGGTGAGCAAGACGTTCGTATTTACCTTTACGATTGTTCGTGTGGTTATTTACACCTCTGGGTTCGCCATGATGCTCAGCGCGTGGAAAGATGGAATTTTAGACCAAGTACCGACGTTTACGCGCGACGTCTTGTTCAGCCTCGTCACCGCCGGTTGGGGGCTTAACATGTACTGGTGGAGCATTATGGTTCGCAAATTCTTGCGTGGTCCACCAAAAGTGTCAGCTAAGACCGAGTAGCATAGTTCGCGTCGTGTAATTCATATGTATCGCGCCATATTACATTAAAATTTATCCGCGGGGGAACAAAGTCAACACGCCGCGCTCAGAACGTTACGCCGCACTGTGCGCCTCGGCGTCGTGTCACCGTGTTTGCGCGCGCGCAAACATATAATAAAAATGTTTGGTGCCAAGCCTGCCGCTAACGTGCGCGTGTACGCCCCCGGGCCGTACACCATGAACCCGCTCGACGTGAAAGATTTTTCATTTAAACTGTTCAAGTACTTTATGGTGTGGGAATTATTACGACAAGTGCTGTTACGCGTGGCGCACTGGTTGATCCCAGCGCCGAAAGACGATAAGGAGAAAGATGTGAAGCGGTTCTTCCCGAAACAAATCACCGGCGCCGTGCACGCGGCGCTTGTGGCGGTATACGCGACGATTATTTTGCGATGGATGGTTGCGCTCGCGCCTGAGGACCAATACTACGTCCGAGCTGGTGGGCGTGGGCTCACGACGTCACAGAGAGACTTCCTCGAACATACTTGGTGGTTATTCTTGGGATACTTGGTCCAGGACACGACGCACATGGTGATTCAGTATCCCAAACTTGGAAAGATGGATATGATGGTACACCACGTGGTGTTTTGCGTGGCGGCTGTGTTGGCGGGTTCGACGCAGACGATGACGCTACCGTTCGCATGGTTATTAATTGGAGAGGCTTCAACACCGATTTTGACCGTTAGATGGTGCATTCAAAGCGCGGCACTGACGATGAAGAGCGAAAAGGTTATAACTGTCGCCAAGGCTTTGGGATACAAGGGCGCCGCCGTGAGCTCGGTCCAAAACGCCGGCAAGGCGCTTGAATTCCTCAACGGTGTGTGCTTGATTATCACGTTCTTCCTCGTTCGTATCGTTGTGTATGCGATAGGATATCCGCACATGATCTGGGCGTGGCGAAGTGGGATAATGTCGCCAGTGCCGACGTTTGTGTCTTCATCCGTCGCCGGTTTAGTCGGTGTAGGTGCGCTTTTGAACGTGCACTGGTTCTCCATTATGATTGGAAAAGCCGTGAAAGGTCCGCCAAAGCTGGAAAAGCCCGCAAGCGCCACCTTTTGATATAATAGACGCAACACCGACCGTTACGGGTTTGTAAAATGAAAAGAAAAAGAAGAGGTTCTTTATAAAAAAATCATACGTCAATGTTGAGCGAAATATCTAATGCACTCACGCTATGCGTGAGTGCGCCCGAAGAAATATAAGTTACGCCAGTCTCTCCAATCGCGTGCACGGTGTTCAGCGTCACATTACCGCTCGCCTCGGTTTCCACGCGCCCGTTAATGAGCTTCACCGCATCCCGCATGTCGTCGACGCTCATGTTATCCAACATCAAACGACTCACGCTCGCTGTCTCGACGTTGGGGTCGTCAAGCAAATCAATAACAGTCCTCACTTCATCCATCGTGCGTGCCTCGACCTCAATTTTCACCGTGCTCAAGCCGTTGTCTTTTAAATACTTTTCGCACGCCTCCACGGCATTTGCAATGCCACCCGCCGCCGCAATGTGGTTATCCTTAATCATCACCATATCGAACAATCCAATGCGATGATTCTTACCACCGCCAATCAATACCGCCCATTTATCAATCACACGCAACCCTGGAACGGTTTTGCGCGTCTCAAGCATAATCGCTGGCGACGCCGCCTCCGCGTACGCCTTGGTCATCGTCGCGATCCCGCTCATGCGCTGCATGAAATTCAACACCACTCGCTCGGCGCGTAGAATGCTTCGCGCACTACCTTTCACACGCATGAACACTTCACCCTTTTCAATCATGTCTCCATCGCGCTTGAGCCACTCGACGTCTAAGTTGCCGTCCACCGCCGCGAGCACGGCGCTCCCCAAGTGCTCGCCCGCCAACACGCCGCTCGCCTTCGCTAACAGCGTCGCCGTGCTTTGCGTGGACGCTGGAATCGTGCTCAACGAGCTCACATCGCCGACATCACCGATGTCTTCTTCGAGAGCGGCGTTGATGACGGCGGCGATGGAGTACGTCGGGTGGGGCGGCGGAGCCACGCGCGGCGGCCGGGACGCCTCTTCAGAGCACTTCATCGCTCGAATGGACACCGTCGACGGACGTTGACGACGATGCGTGCGAGTGCTACCTATATGTTGAGCGAACGCGTTCGACGCGGGAGCAAAGTGCGCGCGCATCGATGCGTGTGAATGTGTGAGGCGAGGATAACGCCAGCCGGCGTTTGCGTGCAAAGACTTTAAAACATAAAACACATGGCTCGTTTACATCAAGGTACAGCTGTGCGTAGCAATCAATCGCAATTACGCCTGGAAGGCACGTGCAACATTTTTCGGACACGCGCCAATTTTCGTGCACGCATCCTTCATGGCGTCGGCTAAACTGTCGAGCACAAACGGCACGTACGGCTCGACGACGCGTTCGCACTGCGTGGACAGCTCCGCGCCAAGTTGCGCGCACAACGCATCCACCTCTTGCGTCACAAACGCCACCGTACCATTCGCACGAAGCTCAGTTTCAATCAAATTCGTCGCCATCACGCAATCCGCGCACATCTCCCCGTCGTCGACGGCGCCAGACGTCCCAAACTGACGCGCGCTCGCGCGCACCGTCGCCGCGTCCTCAACGTCAAACGCAAATCTCGCATCCCCCGGCCCGTCGCACATCTCCAACGCCGCACACACTGTATCATCAATCTCCGTGTGCGTCTCGACGTATTTCGTGGCGAATCGAATGCCCGCTTCGCCCGCCGCGACGCACACGCCCATCTGACTCAGATCCCCACCCGTAGCGTCTTTACACGCCCGCGCCAGCGCGTTGGCGAGTTCACCCTGCACCTTTCCCGTGGCTAGTTTCTCGCGCACGTGACGCATGAATGCCTCGCACGTCGCGCAGTCGTCGGCGTCCGCGCCAGCGTCGTCCACGGTCGACGACGTTGGATGATGAATGATGCCAAGCGACGCCTGCATGGGATGATTCATCGCCCGCGCGTGCGCGCCACGCGCGGCGCACGCGAGCGCGGCGCACGCGAGCGCGGCGAGGATTCGTTTGCGCGTCATCTTTTGCCCGTCGTCGATCGTCGTCGTCGTCGTCGTCGTCGTCGATCGCGCGGGTGTCGTCGAGGACACGCGCGAGGCGAGATCTGGCGCCATAGTCGCGCGCGGACAATGCCGTCGTCGCCGTCGCCGTCGCCGTCGTCGAGCGAGGATTCCCTCGCCGATGCGCTCGAGGCGGAGCTCTTCGCCTCGGTCGACGAACGTGAACGCGAGGGCGAGGGCGAGGGCGAGGGCGCGGCGCGCGAGGGCGCGGCGGTGCATTCGACGACGGCGAGCGGCGGTCGACCGCGAGACGCGACGGCGACGACGACGGGGGGTGGGGACGACCGACGGCGCGTGGTGCGGCGGAAAGTGAACGGCCCCGCGTCGTCGCGCGGCGGGCGAGGGCGATGCGAGCAGTGTCCGGCGTTTATGTTTGATATTTGTGTGGTGTGCGGCGAGCGTCGGGCGGCGACGTCGACGACGTCTGAGGCGGCGAAAGGCGATGGTTTGCGTGCGATAGACGATGGTGGGGCGGGTGGTATTCGAGGACACTTTACGACATCCATGCGGTACATTCATGAAGGGCTGACGCTGTCGAATAGTGAGCTGGACAAGGCGAAACGGGAGGAGAAGCGACGCGTGCTCGACGAAGGCAAGTTGACGTTGATTTTGGATTTAGACCATACACTGTTGAATTCGACGCAGTTCAAGGAGTTGACGCAAGAACAGCACGATTTGTTGCACGAGTGCATCGCGCACGAGCAAGAAGAGTTGAAAGAAGGTGAAAAGCCGCACTTGTATTGCTTGCGGCACATGGGATTTTTCACAAAGCTTCGGCCGTACGCGTTTGAGTTTTTGGAGGCGGTTTCGAAGATTTGTCAACCATACGTCTACACTATGGGTGACAAAGCGTATGCGAAAGAGATGGCAAAGTTGCTCGATCCCGATGGCAAAATCTTTCACGGTAGAGTGATTTCAAACAACGACTCGACGAGTTCGCATGTGAAGGATTTAGACATTGTTCTCGGCGGCGAATCGAGCGCGTTAATCGTCGATGACACCGACCGAGTATGGCCTCAGAATCGAGAAAACCTCATTAGACTTGATAGGTATCATTTTTTCCCGCACAGTGCGGCGTCGTTTCAACAGAAAGGCCAATCCGTGATGGAGCGCGCGATGGTGGACGAAGGCGAACCAGGAGGGAATCGCCCAGTCTTGCTCGACGTGCTGGCTGTCATCGAGAGTGCGCATAGGAGCTATTTTAAGCACGGTAGTGACAATAATGGCGAAGAACCGGACGTGCGCACACTGCTCGTGAACCCAGCGCGCTCTGACTTGCCCCTGAGCGGCGTCAAATTTATGATGAGCGGCGTCACGTCGCTCGCCGAGCGTTCACCAGAGCGCCACCCTTTACGTCTCCTGGCATCCACACTCGGTGCAACATTCATTTCATCCATCGAACGTGATGGCGATGAATGCACGCACGTCATCGCCCGCACAGCTGGCACTGAAAAAGTCAAGTGGGCGGCTCAAACAAAGGGCCGCGTACGCGTCGTTTCTCCATCATGGCTCAACGCCTGTGCGCGCGCGAACACTCGCGTCGACGAAGACCTCTATGCCAATCTCGACGAAAAATAGTTTTATGTGTTGTAAAATATTCACACTTGTACTATGTAGCCGCAAGCGAGAAAATGCAAAAAGAGAGACTCAAGTCCAACTGTCACCACCAGAGCGCGAAAGCCTCACACGGAGACGCGCGCGTCCGCTTCGTTTCACGCGCGCCGCGTCATGCGCCGCGACGTTGTCGTCGCTTTCGTCCTCGGCGTGGCGTGCGCCGCGGCGGTACTGACGCGCGAGGCGACGGTTGGCGACGACGTGCTCTCGGCACTTTTGACCAATGCGCACGCAATTCACAGCGCTGACGACCCACTCGCGCGCGAGCACGCCTCGCCATACGACGCACGATGGCGCTCAGATGACGTAGACGTAGACGCTACGCAGTGTGACGCGTTGTGTGCGATAGTGCGCGCCGGAGTTGATGTTCGAACGAGGATGCGCGCGTTAGATTTTAGAACGGCGGCATCCGCCGCATCCGCCGCGACGCGCCTCACGCTCGCGCTGTGGGCTCGCGCCGTATCACCAATCACGAATACATTTAGTGATGTCATTCTGCGCGTCGGTGCGATTGCGGCGACGGAAGCGTCGACCGTGATTCGTACGACAGAACCAAAGGTTTTAATCGGTTGGACGCTCGCATTCGTCGGAGCCGCGTACCTGTATCACTTATGCTGGCGTTTGACGAAGCACTTACGGCGCGCGCGCTACAGAAACAAGCTGAAATTTTTCATCATTCGAATGAAACTTCGTGCGCAACGACGGGTGAAAGCGGCGATGGAACCGTATGCGCGAGTGTATCGAAAAGTTGCGAGCGTGGGGCGGGCGGTCAAGCGACGATACGCGTCATTTATAGGAAGCATTCGAAGTAAAAGTCGCGTCGCCGCGAGCGCTTTGCCGCACGTATTATTTTTAGTGATAGGTTTAGGAGTGTTTAGAGCGATGCCTGCGTTTATGCGGCGTTTGGTTCGACAGAGAGAGGTACTGGCAAGCGTGGCGTTGCTCGTGCCCATGGCGCGCACGATGTACGCCGTGGAGAGCGACACCGTTGCTGACGTCACAAAATGGCTTCGATTCTGGGCGTCATGTGCGCCACTTATGTTGACGTTACATTTTCCATTCTTATACGCCAGTGTAAGGCTGTTGTTTCCGTTTTGGCCAGAGCTTTTGGTGTTATTTACATTATGGCTCAACTCGAGACTTACGCGAGGAAGCGAACTCATAGTTGATGCAGCTACACCGCTCGTGTCAAGAGCGATGGCGTACGCAAACGTCTCGAGCGGAGCCATGGGGCGACTTCGCACGGTGGTCCGAGCGAGCGTGCGACAAACGCTACAGATTGGCGTATTTGTCATGCGCTTTCGATCCAAGCGCGCGTCGGATGCATTGCGCCTGGTTTTAGACAATATGAGTTTCCCACTCGTGACGTGCACGATTTTCTTTTTCACTCCGGGTTTGATGACTGTGTACGGGTGTGATATCGCAGGGTTGGTCATTCCATTTATTTTTACTATCGATTCGCTGAATGAGTATTACAAGTTCAAGGCTACGCCCGAGGTGGCGAGTCGCGCAGAGATGCGAAAAGAGACGGAAAAGAGACACGAAGACAAGCTTCGAAATTTGCTCACGTACTGGCTTGCACATGCGATGATATGGTCGCTTTCGCAAGAGCTTTCGACGAGCGCTTTGCGATGGGTTCCTTTGTTGAGACATGCGCAGCTCGCTGGAATTTACTGGTTGCAAGTATTCGGCGGCTCACAAATGATCACCGCGCGCATGCAAAGTATTAAAGAGACAATTGTTGCCGATCATCAAAAGGCGCTGAAAGCGGCAATTTCCGCTGATTTAGAAGCATCGGCAGCCGAAGAAATAGCAAAAGCCAAGGACAGCAATAAATCGGATTCTTCTCCCGAGAATCCTTCGTTTATCACTTCGCTGCCAGAAATTGGTGCCGACGGTTTACGTTTACGT
>Ga0181606_10004277_pt1 | contig 11921 bp, 7 predicted proteins | sample 041ome_10_FD_132994 | JGI IMG/M metagenome (GOLD analysis project Ga0181606, IMG submission 132994) | Coastal salt marsh microbial communities from the Groves Creek Marsh, Skidaway Island, Georgia - 041412US metaG (megahit assembly) | ecosystem: Environmental > Aquatic > Marine > Intertidal zone... | reverse complement strand
GATTCGATATGCTCGTATCAACTGACGGAGATGCGGATCGCCCATTAATCACTGATGAAACCGGAAAGTTTATACGAGGTGATATTTTAGGAATATTAACTGCTCAATACCTCGAAGCAGACCATGTCTTTACACCAATTAGCAGCAATACGGCGGTCGAATTATCAAATTCATTTAAGTCCGTAACTAGAACAAAAATAGGATCCCCTTACGTTATTCAAGGCATGCTTGAATGTAAACAAAATAATCCAAATGAAATTATTCTAGGGTACGAGGCAAATGGTGGATTTTTAATACAGACTGATATTAATCACGGAAGCCTAAGACTTAACAAACTACCGACACGAGATGCCCTACTACCCATATTGTCTACTCTTGGCATGTCAATAGATTATAGATGCAAGATCTCTAAATTAGTCACTACTCTACCTAAACGTTTTACTGACAGCGGTAGAATTAGAAACCTGCCTGCTAATAAAAGTAAAAGGATCTTTGAATTCGTATCCCAAAATCCAGAAAATATCTATCAATTTTACTTTGACGGTTCAGCTAAAATTATCAATATTGACTGGACAGACGGCATGCGTGTTACCTTCGGAGATGGCAACATAATTCATATTAGGCAATCTGGAAATGCCCCTGAACTACGATGCTATTGTGAAACTAACAATGCCACAAATGAAAAAAAACTAGTTGAGCAATGTATTAGTTCTATAAAAGACTTTGTTTTTTGACACCTAAACTTTTTTCAAAGGCTTACACTCAAACCCCTCAACAAGCAGACATAAAACACCCAATGCGTCATCTATATGATTTTGCTCTAAGGCATCTCGAAGTTTATCCACCAAGGGATTCAGAACTTCAAGATCAATAAAATTTTCATTTGCAGTAAATATCTTAGGATGATCAGTAGGGAAACTTTTATCATCAACCAAGAGTTCTTCATAAAGTTTCTCGCCTGGGCGCAATCCAGTATAAATGATTTCAATCTCACCCTCTGGTGACTCCACAGACTTAATGGTTTTTCCACTTAATTGGATCATCTTTTTAGCTAGATCGTCTATTAGAACCAACTCTCCCATATGAAGAAGAAAAACATCCCCACCTTTAGCGTAGGATCCCGCCTGGATAACCAAACCCGCTGCTTCTACGATAGTCATAAAGTACCGCGTTATTCTTTTATCTGTAACAGTTAAAGGTCCACCCTCTTGTATTTGCTTGTTAAAAAGCGGAACCACTGAACCAGATGAACCTAGTACATTTCCGAAGCGTACCATTGTAAAAGTAATGCTTTTTTTGACGGATTTATTTTGGATTGCCTGAATGTAAAGCTCTGCTAGCCTTTTTGTAGCGCCCATAACATTTGTAGGTCTCACAGCTTTATCTGTAGAAATTAATACGAACTTTTTTACATCGCTATTATTGGCAGCGTCCGCGACTGATTTAGTACCAAAAACATTATTTAATATGCCGTAAACAGGATTAGCCTCCACCATGGGAACGTGCTTGTAGGCAGCTGCATGATAAACAATATCTACCGAATAATGCTTTAAAACTCTTTCTACAGCGACAGTATCAAGCACATTCAATAACACCGGTATCAATACCTGATTGCTACTTAAATTTTTTGAAAGCTCTTGTTCAATCTTATAAATTGCGAATTCGGAATGATCTATAAGAATTATATTTTTAGCACCAAATGTGACGCATTGCCTTGCTATCTCTGAACCAATGGATCCACCAGCCCCGGTGATACAAACATTATAATTCTTAATTGCATTACGGATATTTTTACCTTCGGAAACAATTGAATCCCGGCCAAGTAGGTCATCGATGGTTATATTTCTTAATTGAGAGCTTTTTGATGATTCCCACCAATCATCAGGTGACAGAATCGTTTTTAATCGAATTTTAAACGCACTTGCGATATCTAATAAGTCAGCCTTAGAGCTCAAAGAAACCTTGTCTAAGTCTACAACAATAAAATCAATTTTTCTCTTTACCAAAATTAATTTAACAGATGATAACGAGTAGATCCTAATACCATTAATTCTTGCCTTGTGATGACCATGAAGGCCGCTTTGAATAAAGCCAACTATATTCAAGCTCTGTAATTGAGAAGCAATTCTCATTATTTTGATGGCTTCATCATCATCGCCATAAATCAAAACATTTTTTGCATTTATCTTTAATCTTTTTCTCAGTGCTATAAATTTCAAAAACTCTCTTGATCCAGTGATAAAAAGTGCATTAGAGATAAAGAAGATAATTGGTGCTGATCTTGGAAAACCCTCAACACCGATCAAAAAGACAAATAGATAGATTAGTAAGCTCAATAACAAAGAAGCAATAGTGATAATGAACAACATCCTATGACCAGCTTCTCTTATCACCTCATTATATAGCCCCAATACATAAAATAATAAAACACCCAAAACTGGAGTAATAACAAATAATACTTCTGCAGTTTCATGGCGCCAGGTCCATAACTCTGATAAACGCAAAGATAAAGACAACCATAGCGATAAGCCAATTAACAAAAAATCGACAGCTGCCGAAATAATTTTTTTATTCTTTCTTGTCATAGTGTAGTGAAAATAGAGATGTTAATTTTTAGCCGCATCGCCTGAGCCAGACCCTAGAATTGTATTTAGAATAATTCTGAAATAAGATTTTAAGCTCAAGCCCTCCATTGTCTTACGATCCAATTTAGCAAGTAAATAAGGTTCAGACATGTCAATTTTACTAATTTGCGCGCAGCCAGTTAGACCAGGGCGCAAATGTAGTAGGTTATTTTTAGAACGTGAAACATGTACTACTTTTTGTTCCGGTAACGCTGGTCTTGGACCTACCATACTCATATCCCCCCGAAAAACATTAATCAATTGCGGCAATTCATCTAATTTATACCTTCTAAGGAACCTTCCCACTGGGGTTATTAATTTCGCATCAACCAAATGACTCGGAAGACTAGGTGCATCTATTCGCATAGTGCGAAACTTAAAGATAGTAAACTCCCGTCCATTAGCGCCAATCCTTTGCTGCGTATATAATGGATGACTGGTCTCAACGAATAGAGAAACAAAAATCATCAACATAAAAGGACAAACAACACAAAGACCTATGATTGAAATTAAGATGTCGGCAATTCGTATTACTGGTCTATTCAATAAAAAACTAGATTGCACATCATCATTGATAGCATAATTAAATGACCAATCAGTAAGCTGATGGATATGATCTGAATTAACCTTTAGGCATGATAAAAACTTAATTTTTTTGTTTTTAGACAACAAAAAATTAATCGCCTTTGACAAATCAATTACTGGTCTACCAAATGTAAAGCAATTTGCCCCAACCTCATTAAACCTAGCAACAAGAGAGTTTAGGCTCAATGGCGGCTTGTCAGTAATTACGTAAGACCTATTAAGAGAATGACGATTCAAATTGGATACCGAAATATAAGCAATAAAATCAGCCAAATTACTAACGCCAATTGATGCCCTAATATTTTCCAACTGTTTAAAGGAAAAACTAACTGGCAACATATTTAGCAACAAAAGTCCACGGACAGCTCCACTCGCTCCTTGCCCATAAACTATAGGAGGTCGCACAATAACCCAGTCTGTGGAGGAGCCATGAAAAGTATCCGTAACGCATTCCTCAGCTTCAGCTTTATGATTGGCATAAACCCCTTCTGGCGCTACAGCACTGTTCTCAGAAAGAATATTTTCAGATGTTGCTTCACCGTTAACTTTGATTGAACTGAGAAGAATGAACCTTTTAACACCTGATCGCTTCGCTGCAGAGGCAAGTTTTTGAACAGCCATTACATTTATTGCGTAACTTCTATTTATGGATTCCTTATCACTTTCATCGACTGAGGATTGCCCCGCACAATGGATAACGAAGTCTATATCGTGCAAAATTGAGAGTAGACGCTCCTCGGAAATACTCTGAAGATCTTCCCTGTAACTCTCCTCAGCAAAAAGGGAATTTTCGTATGATTTAGATCTTGATAAAGTAATTATTTGAACTTCGTAGTTACTAAGCGCCTTGCAAACATGTCGACCTATAAATCCTGAAGAACCGGTTAGTAAAACCTTCATTTCAACGAACCATTTACTAACCACTGGAGAACTATTAAAGATAGCTCTCTAGCGCGATAAAGATTCACTAATATAGAAAAGAGGAGAAACATAAAGGCAAAAGATACAGTGCAAAAAAACATGGACAGATAAGCACTTCTAGATATTTCTACCGCGTACGACATAAGCACGGCTGTTAATAAGATGAAGACAAACAGCTTCATTAGGCTAGGAAAAGGATTCACTTTAAATTGGATTTTAAATGAAAAATATACACTCATCAATAAAGCTAGGGATACTGAGATGAAAAAATTAACGATTAAGTCGGACATATAAAAATCATTTGCAAAGTGACTGAGCCCCATGAACAAGATCAATCCCAAGTAAGACGTTAATGGTGAGAGAAAAGTGAGCGAAGAGGAGTGTAATGGTAAATCTATATAAAATGATTTAAAGAAAAGAAGATATATACTTAACAACAAAAAACTTAAATCCATCAAATCAAGCATGCCTGAGTCAAACATTTTGCCATTAAATATCACTCTTTCAATTAGCGGCACCATAAAGAAAAGAAAAATTAACCACGGAACTGATGCAAAAAGAACCGTTTCAAAAATGCTGTTTTTTATGCTAGAACTTGATTCTTTCACATCGTTATGATCTAAATTTAATGTGAATGGCCTTATAGCAAAAAACACGCTATAAAAAATCGTGCCCAAAATGAGTATCGATAGATCTACTACTAAAAAAAACGAGCCGCCAAGGTCATGGGTGTTAGTTACATTCAAGGCAAGTAGTTTTATAGCTGCAACATATGCAGGTATTGATGAAAAAAGTAAAGCTTGGGATGCACCAAATTTAAACACTATTCGAAAAATAGACACATCATCATAATGATTTTTTTTAAACGAATGAATAAAGCCTTTAAATATACGAAGCACAGGCATAACAAAGTAAGCAAGAGAAATAGCTAACATAAAACTTACGAAGTCAAACCCAAAGAAGATTGCGATCAATCCGAAAAACAAAAACAAGAATGCCCTTGAAACATCATAGATTGCAAACAACACTGGGGTTTTTTCTACATGAAGTTTCCAGGTAAACCAGTCAAAAAACGCAAGTCCTAAGCTTAAAAAAATAACTAGTGATAATAGATCAAAATATGTGGTCGAAATGAATCCAAAAACTGCAGCGACTAATGCGAACGGGGCCATAGTTACTAGGAGGGCCATTAGATACTTGAAGTCCAACTCGTTTATTAAGCTTTTATTAGAAACGGCACTATGAATAGATCCGAATGAAAGCCATTGAAAAAAAACAATATTTACAAAAACTGCAATTGATAAAATCAGGCTATAGTTTGTGTAATCACTTTCACTTAAGAGCAATGAGAATAGTGCAATTGACCCTAGGGCAAGAAGACCAGCCGCAATCCTTCCGAGCAAATATAAAAGTGCGTTTTTCTCCATACTGGAAGTAATTTACTTTACTGAGTAAATCACATCATTCAGCAAATTTAATAATTCATTTGCCTTTTGATCTCTTGCGAACATTTTCTCTGCAACTCTTCTAGCGTTCAAACCCATTGAATGACACATAGCATTTGATTGAGACAATTCAATCAATACATTAGCAAACTCAATAGGCGAATCTGTAATCACATGCTTGCCTGCATCATTTTTTGTAACAATTTCCGAAATCCAACCATCCATATTTGTCACAATTGGCTTACCTGCAGCCAAAGCATCAAAAAGTTTATTTGGCGAACATTTTTGTAATGCGGGAATATTTTTATATATTACTAGGCAAGCATTCATTTCAGATACCATATCAGCCACATCTTCTTTATTAGGCAGGGGAGATGAAAAAAACACATTGCTTAATCCTAACGAAGCCACTCTTTCCATCAACATCTTTTTTTCTTTACCATCACCATGCAAAATGATTTTTATATTGTTATTCCCTTTTCTATAAAGCTCCAATCCAGTGTCTACAAGCAGATCAAGTCCATTTGCTGGGCCAAAAGTTCCGAAGTATATACAAGCAAAATCACCGGGCTCAATCATCAATCTCCTGCGGTGAATTTGTTTTAAAGATCTGTCGGGATAAAAAAGATCTAAGTCAGAATTGTTGGGGATCATTGTCACCCTCTTTCCATTCCCAACAACTTTTTTAACGCCCTTTTCCATGCCAGGAGACAGGGTGTTAATTGCAGAAGCATATCGATAGGTTAACCATTCGAAAAACTGTAATATTTTTATTAACAACCTATTTTTAACTACACCCATAGCGATTGGAGCTTCAGGCCATAAATCGCGCACCTCAAAAACATAAGGCGTTCCAAAAAGTTTTTTTACAAGAGCTGGAATTGCAACCGTTAAGGGAGTACTTGTGGCAAAAACTAAATCGCAATCCACTTTCAAGGATAAATATGTACTTTTAATTGCAAAGTTTGCAAAAGCAATGATGCGCCTTAACGATGTCATATTATTTGAATATGGCACCGGAATCCAAAAAACCTTTACCCCGCTCTTCTCAATAGTGAAGTAAGTTTTAGATTTCCTATTTTTTTTCCTTGTTTCACTAGCGATAACTATTACTTCATGGCCACTCTCAGCAAATCTTTTTGCAAACTCATAAGATCGTGTGCCAGCAATGCCAACAACTCCATCTCTACGTGTTTGATAGTATTGATGTATGTATAAGATCTTAGCCATAAATTTCAAATTCGTGCGAAAAATTCAGCCGACCAGTTTTAACCGCATTTATCCTAGCCACTAAAACATCAACTTCTTGGGGGGCATTGAATTCCCTATAAACGTTCGACTTTTCAATATCATAATTAAATGAGGGGCATAGTTTGATTCTTGCCAAAACTCTAAACTCTTGAAAAATATGAGCATAATGATCATTTAGGACCCAACTGAGTCCTGGTCCAGCATGTAGTATAAACCTAATTTCATCTCCAACACTTAGCCCATCAAGATAGTCATTAATTAAAAACTTGGAAGAGTGGTTTAAAAAGAGCCATTCTCTTTTCTGAACAAGCCGAGGAAATGCATAAGGAACGATTTCTGAGATTACTCGGCATTCTTTTTCATCACTAGACATCAGACTTCGCTGTTTTTTTGCACGGCGAGCAACCCTAAAGCTAGACCAAACCTCAGATGAATTCTTATTGTTAATTGTCACAACATTATGCGCAGATGACCCACGGGTTCTAACTCTTTCTGCAGAAACCGCATAGGTAGGCACACCAGAATCAGAAATTAGACAGAACCCACCCGCATAAACCTCAAAGGATTGAATGTCTGCATGCGCATGACCCGGTTGATAACTTGGTGAGATATCACCAATTGAGCCAAACACATTAACTCTATTATCTAATTCAACATTAAAAAATCCACTTTCATGCAAAAATTTACTGCAGGGCTCAAGGTTAACATCATTTTTTTTTGCATAACTGACCAAATCCCCGAGAGCAGGGGCAATACCCATAGCAGAGTCGCCAAATAAGGGGAAATCAATTGAACCACAACTCATAGAATTAGCCCAAAATAGGCATTTTTCAGCCAAATAATAGTAGTCAGTAAATATTGGGTCAGATACTCTTCCAGCTGCTTTCAATAAATTTATAATGTCTAGAATATCTTCTAAAACAATCAACTGATACATAGGTGACCTTTCAAAGTGCCCACCATCACTAAAGAAGTGTTCGCTTTTGACCTCAAGAAGTATCTTACGGGCTACTTTCAGCCAACGTTCTCTCTCTTCAGAACAATTAAAATATACCGATGCAAATAACAATGCTTTCGCATTTGTAAACAAATGGTTTGCATCAATATGCCATTCAATATTTTTCTCTAGATGAAGCACCTGAAGATAAAGTGAGTTTTTAATTTCTAAATCTAGATGCTTTTTTTCAAGATCAAATTTGATCCAGTTTACTATTCTTAACGATGTTGGGTAAGGATCCCAACCAATTCCTCTGCAGTGTTCGGCAATCCAACGCTTAATTAAGATGATCTTCTCAGGATCTAAAATAGTTTTATTTGAATTTATATAATCAAAATAATGAAGATTATACCTCCATAGGAAATAACGCTGAGGATCATCCCAGTCTTTTTTTTCATTAATAGAATAGCGAAGTCCTAACTTCTTTAAAAAACCATCTCTTGTAACACATGAGGTTTTTTCCAGAAAAGAAATATCTAACTCAATTGTTTTAATATTAGCTTGAAATTTTCTCCTGTTTTTGTATCCATATAAGCTACTACCTAATAGATATATCAGCTGCCAAATTACTTGCCGAAGTTTCAGGTACCTAAGAGTATGAAAATAGAGCTGTACGCTTTTACCAATATAGGCCATGAGTATTGCCATTGACTTCTGTGACACAGCCTGTTAAATCAATAATATTTATTTCAGCTTTTATCAGACTTTCTAAAGACCCTTCATTAATATCCTGAGTTAAAACCAAAACCTCTACCCCATCACAAGTCTCAGCAAAAGATTTAGAAAGTGTTTCTATTATTTCATCACTCAAATCTGAGTCTATTACATCTTCATTTAATGAAAGAATTGGATCAAAAACCGAAACAACGCAACTTTGAGACAAAAGTTCTTGCACAATATTCACTACTGGAGAAGATCTGGTATCTCCAGTGTTCTTTTTAAAAGTTAAACCGTAAATACCTATTTTTGATTTTGAACTAGGTTTGGCGTCAATAATTCTTTGGGTAATATTTTGAATCTGATGATCGTTAGAAAGGGAAATACTTTTCATCATTGGCAAACTCACGCCTTTTGCATTTGCCATCATATTCATACCCGATAAATCTTTAGGTAAACAACTACCACCGAATGGCAGTCCTGGCTTAAAATACCGACTTGAAATATTTAGTTTAGTGTCAGCGCAAAAAATGTTCATTACCTCACGCGAATCAACATCAAAACTTTTCGAAATCAAGCCAATTTCATTTGCAAAAGTCACTTTTAGCGCATGAAAACAGTTGTCAGCATATTTAACGAAAGAAGCCACACCAATATCGACAAAAAATTCTGGCGCCTCTAATTTTCCCAAGTACAGTTGCTCACACACTGACTTAAATTCATTATCAGATAGACCAAAAACAATTTTTGGTGGGGCAAAAAAATCATCGATTGCTCTAGCCTCCCTCAAAAATTCTGGATGAACACAGTAGCCAAAAGAATATCTAGAGGTTGAGATGCCATCTAAAAAATTTTTAACTTTTTCGTGCAGACCCAATGGGCATGTAGACCTGTTTATGACAAGTAACGAACCGCCACCTAAACCATCCCTAACTTCTAGAAGATCTTTTAAAACACTTAATACTTGACTTTCGTCTACATCTCCGTTGGCTAATGTAGGTGTTCCTACACAAATAAGAGCAACATCTGCGTCAATCAAGGCGCTTTGTAAATCGCTGCTAAAACTTATGGATCCATTCGCTAACCCATCCTTTATCAAGGTATCCAAACCAGGCTCTGAAATTGGCATAGTTGCGTTGTTAAGCGATTTAAGCTTACTTTCGATTATTTCAACACCAACCACTGTATGGCCAATCTTAGAAAGGCAAGCAGCAGATACAAGGCCTACGTAGCCTAATCCTATTACAACTATTTTCATGTTTAGCTTCTCATTAATTAATATCGAGCCAGAGAGAAAGAAAAATCAATTGATTCAATTTATACGTTTCATCAAGACCGTCTTTAAAGTGACTTCTTAAAATCCTGTTCACTTCATCCATATTTAAATAATCACTTAACCTTCCTGATTCAAAAATCTCTGAAATGCCATTGAATCCCAATAGATCTATTTTATTCTTTAGAGGAGGGTTAAAGCCGACCTTTCTTCTATTAATCAGTTTCTTGCCTAGCACAGGCAGTAGCATCTTTTTTAATTCACTTTTGCCCAAATTATTTAGTCTAAGAACATTTTTTAACGAGTATTGGTCTATGACTGGACTTAGATATGGCACCCTAATTTCGACACCTTCTCTCATGCTCGCCCTATCAGTGTAAGCCAAGTTCATAGACATATATCCAAATCTGTCTAATGAGTACATGTTTTCAATCAAGCTTTGATCGCATGAAAATAAATTGGAGCAGTACAATCTCTCTTTATAAGCATCTATCCATACATCACCAACATCCAACAACCTAGTGATCTCTTGTTTTGAAAAATATCCTACAAGAGAGGTATAAGCCTCAATAAAATTATCAGCCGAGATAAACGACTTGAGCCGGTCAACTTTTCTATCAAAATATTTGAATCTACTAGCGACTCTATCTACAAGCTTTTGGTGACCCCCAAGCTTCTTTAAAAGATTCCAATACCTAGCCAATGAGTGCCTAGGGTATCCAAGAAACATTTCATCAGCACCCATTCCACTCAACATGACCTTAAATCCATTTTGCTTTGATAACGCAGCTAGCTTTTGAGTAGCAACATAGGTGAAATTTGAATTTAACTCATCCATCCCTTCTGCTAACATACGAAATTCATTCAAAACATCTTGAGCATTAGAAGTGTCATCCTCTATAGATGTTTTTACTAAATCAATACCAATTTTTTTTGCTACTTGGTCAACAAATTTGGAATCTAAATTTGGCGGGCTGTATTCAGCAAATAACCCCATTACAGAATCAGCCGCTTTAGCAGCAATGACTGTTGAATCAACACCACCACTGAAAAATACACCCACTTTTACATCTGCGAGACATTGCAGGCTTACTTCCTCAGCTAGCAACTGACTCAGACTTGCCCCATCAACTGCAAATCTTTCTGGCTCATAAAATGCGATTTCTGACTCAAGAAAATTTTCAAATTCCACGGCAAGGTAATGCCCCGGACGTACTTTTTTTAAGTCCTTCCTGCCAGTTTGAGGCTCATACAAAAAACCATTTGCTAAGAATTCCGGCAAAAAGGTTCTTTCAATACCAAAGTCTTTTTCTAGTATTTTTTTTAAAGGTGTAACTTCAGAAGAAAAGCAAAAACCTTTTTCTTTACTGTATGAGTAGAACAATGGCTTTGTACCAAAATGATCCCTAGCCAAAATGAGTTGCCGTTTATTTAGATCTACCAATACTATGGCAAAAATTCCATTTAAATATTTAAAGCATTCAGTTCCATAATGTTCGTATAACTTAATAATAACTTCAGTATCTGAACTTGTTCTAAAGCTAAAACCAATTTTTTGCAATCTCCTCCTGAGCTCAAAATGGTTATATATCTCACCATTAAAAACAAGCTTGATCGTAGAGCTATCATTTTCAAAAGGTTGGTTAGCAGAATCACTTAAGTCAAGAATACTAAGCCGAGCATGACCAAGGCTGACAAATGAATCATCTATACGGCCATAGCTTACACCTTGATAATCTGGGCCTCTGTGTTTTATCGAGTTCAAAGGACCTAAGAGATCAACCTTACAGGGACCTATTGCTCCAACAAAACCACACACAAGTTTTACCCTATTTAATCTCTTACTTTAAATTGTATCATTTACAAATAACCAAACTAAGATTTTATCCCCACACCTTGGCTAATCAATAAATGCGCATAAAAACCAAGCGCAAGTATAAATCCAACAATAATACTTAAGCCCAATGGCAGTGAAATATCACTCACCCCTAACAAGCCATATCTAAATGCATTAACCATGTAGAGTACCGGATTTGCCATCGATATGGTTTGCCAGAAATCTGAAAGCAAACTGATCGAATAGAAAACACCACCTAAATAGGTTAAAGGTGTGAGCACAAAGGTGGGGATAATCGAGATGTCATCAAAGCTATTCGCAAACACGCCAT
>Ga0181606_10004276_pt1 | contig 11921 bp, 11 predicted proteins | sample 041ome_10_FD_132994 | JGI IMG/M metagenome (GOLD analysis project Ga0181606, IMG submission 132994) | Coastal salt marsh microbial communities from the Groves Creek Marsh, Skidaway Island, Georgia - 041412US metaG (megahit assembly) | ecosystem: Environmental > Aquatic > Marine > Intertidal... | reverse complement strand
GCAGAGTGGTCGATTGCATCGGTCTTGAAAACCGACGAACCGCAAGGTTCCGTGAGTTCGAATCTCACCTCTTCCGCCAGTCACCCAATCAAATTAAGCGCTTCGGCGCTTTTTTTGTTTCTGCCTATCATCAGGCTTACCTAAAACTCTGTCGCTTACACCATTAGCCGTGTACCGTTTACCTCTTAAATCCAATTTGGCTTTTGCCGCGCCTACACCCGTACCCCCTGCGTTTTACACCTTTCTAAAGTAGACTGATTTCAGGAGCTGCGACCTTGAGACCCTCGTGTGTCTCGAGTAGTGGAAACCAGCAAAAGGAGCGGCTATGAACAAAGCGCAGGTAATCCATGGCCTCGGGCCACCTGATGTGATGAAGTGGCAAGAGTGGCACTTACCCGACCCAGCGCCAGGCGAGGTGCGACTGCGACACACGGCAGTGGGGGTGAACTTTGCGGACACCTATCACAGAGGTGGGGTCTCTCACCCATGGAAGGTTGATACGCCACCTGTTGTGATCGGGTTTGAGGGTGTCGGCGTCGTCGAGGGTGTGGGAGACGGTGTGACGGGATTCAAAGTGGGTGATCGGGTCGCCTATGGGATTCCCCCCTTAGGGTCATATTCAGAATCAAGAAATTACCCTGCCGATAAGTTACTTCACATGCCCGATGGTCTTGATGATCGGCAAGTCGCAGCCCTACTTATGAAGGGAATGACAGCACATTACTTGCTACATCGAACCTACGTCGTCAAACCAGGCGACACCATCCTCGTGCATGCGGCTGCCGGCGGAATGGGGCTGATCCTCTGTCAGTGGGCAAAGGCATTGGGTGCGACGGTGGTTGGCACCGTGTCCACCCCTGAGAAGGCCGAAGCAGCGCGTAACGCTGGGTGTGATTACCCCGTAGTCAGATCAAAGCAGAGCTTTGTAGACGTTGTGCGAGAGGTAACCGACGGCGAGGGTTGCGCGGTGGTTTACGAGGCGATCGGAAAAGAAACACTGCAACAGTCTTTGGACTGCCTACGGTTGATGGGCGTCTGTGCCGCTTATGGCCATGTTTCAGGGCCGCCTGATCCTGTAGACGTCATCCAAGACCTAGGGAGGCGTGGCTCCTTGTTTATCACGAGGCCCGCGATCATGCACTATGTCGCTAAACGTTCAGATTTGGAATGGACTGCACGAGACCTTTTCAAGGCAATTGAGGACGGCGTCATAGACGCGAACATCAATTACGAGTACCCGCTCTGTGATGCAGTTCAGGCACATAAGGCCATAGAGTCTGGAAAGACACTGGGCGCGACTGTGTTGATATCGTAAATCAACTCGGATTTTTATGAGCGTCTTTAGAGTCAGTGGCAGTATCAACACAGATACGGCTGATGGCTGGGGTACTGTTGCTACTGTTGCATCATGCTTGGGAGGTAGAGCACTAGCGCAGGGAAAGCGGCAATGATCCCCACCAAAATTGCATCGCAAACTAAAAATGGCGCAGCAGCCGTCGCCACCTGTTTTAAAGTCGTTCCCTTGGGGGCAACACCCAGCATCACGAAGAGCAAAAGTCCAAATGGCGGTGTTGTTTGACTCATTTCGAGCGCAAGGAGCATGAATAGGCCGAACCATAAAGGATTGATACCAAGCGCTTCAATGAGAGGGAAAAATATTGGAATCGTGATTAACATCATGGATACAGGGTCCATGAACATTCCGATCATCAGCAATGAGCAGAAGATGAATAAGAGCATCATTCCCGGCGTCACATCGAATGACGTCGCGAACTCAAGTAGTCCGGAGCTAGCACCAGAAAATGCGAGCAACTGGCTAAAGATACTTGAATTCAAAATGATGAAAAAGACCATGCCAGAAACTTTGATTGTCGAGAGCAGGGCGGCCTTTAGGGAATCAAACGTGAGGATGTTGAACAGCCTCGCCAAGAAAGCGACGCCCAGGACACCGAACGCGGCGGATTCGGTTGGTGTTGCGATACCGAAAATGATTAATCCAATCACCATCAGGACAACCAGTGCCATGGGCATGATGTTCGTCATGATTATCAAAATGCTCGCCCGCCAACCGAGCCTCGGCGTATCGTAATTGGGCGCGTATTCAGGGTTGCGCCATATTTGAAAAGTAATCATGCCGGTGTATAGCGCGGCCAGCACCAGTCCGGGTAGGATGCCGGCGATGAGAAATTTCCCTACATCCACCTCGGCTAGCGAGGCAAGTAGGATCCCCAGTGTGGATGGCGGGATGATCATTGCGAGGCCACCTGTTCCGAGGATCGGCCCAAGGGACATCTTCCAGTGGTACCCACGTCGCTCCATTTCTGGAACCATCAGCGACCCCAACATGGCGGTATTCGCCATGCTCGATCCAGTCAGAGTCGAAAATGCCGTGCCGCCAGCGACGGTTAGGTAGCACAGACGGCCCGGAATTCGCCCAAGAAGTTTATCGAGGGCATCAAACACTTTTACTGCCAAGCCAGAGTAAAAGAAGATTGACCCCATGAGGATGAAGAATGGAACTGGCGCAAGCTGAAAGCGTGTGATCAGTGATGTGGAGTTATCAACAACCTGCAAAACAGACGCTGTTCCACCGATGAAAATCCATGCCCCGATGAGATTACTCGCCATAAAGGAGAAGGCGACCGGTACACCGAGTGCCATCAGCCCGATCACGAGCCCGAGGAGAATGAATAACGCGTAATACCACTCCATGATCAGACTTTATCCATCTGTAGGTCGCCTTCGTAAAGGGAGTCGGCGCCTAGTAGATAGCGAAGAAATTCCAGTGCGATGAGCGTGAAACAAGGTGGAAACAAGACATATAACAGCCAATAGGGAATGTCGATTGATCGCTCATCCATGTATCCGAGCGTTAGCCCCTCGTAGCATAAAGAGCCACCGACTACCACGAAGATCAACGAGATCGTTATGCACACGGTGTAAACGAACTTTTCGATCCACCATTGCAAAGTCTTGGGAAGACGTTGAAACAACATATCGGTGAGGACGTGACCTTTGTGTCTCACAAGATAGGGCGCTGTCAGCAAAACAAAGTAGAGAAGTATGTATTCCACCGTCGCGACCGTAAAGCCTGGTGGCTTTAGCCCCACTGCTCTGATGAAGACTTCAATCGCCACCATCAGGATTCCCAAGACGATGAGCAGACCAGCTGCCGCGGCGAACAGGTTCACAACGGTTAGTTGCCATGCCCACCATTTGTTACCCATCATCTTGGTCTCCTGATTAATCGTAGACTTATTCCAAACTCAGCATCTTGCGAAGGCGAGTCAGGTCCTCAGCACCCACTTTCTTGCTGACGACCTCCCACATCGCATCACTTGCCGTTTTGAGATACTTCTTGCCATTTGCGCCAGTCATCGAGATCGCTTCAACGCCCGCCTTGTCGCCAGCTGCAATATCTGATTTATTCTGTGTGATCATTTCTTGGACAGACGCTGACTCATATTCGCGCGCCACCTTTGAAATGAGGTTACGTGCATTTTCTGGCAAGCTTTCCCATTTCGATTTCGAAATCAAAACGACGTTTGCTAGGTTATAAAACTTAGGCTCAATGCGGTATTTGATTTTGTCTGCCAGACCAATTGACCCGAGTCCTACTGTCGGCCAGCCGAAGCCATCAATGACGCCTCTATCAAGGCCTGTGGGTACATCGCCCGAGGGGATCGTGACCGTCGTGGCATTCAGCGCAGTTTGAATTGGGCGGTAGGCGCCTGTGGTTCTCATGGTGAGACCGCTCAAATCAGGGATGCCATCTTTCATGTTTGGCTTTTTCTTCGTGTACAGGTAGTACCCAGATCCCTCTCCTGTTTCCGACCAGGCGAGTAAGCGCGCGTCCAGTCGGTTAGCAAAGATTTTGTCGTAAGCATCTACGGCGCCCGTGCTGCGCAGTTTATCGATGCCAATATCCTGAAGCATCATCGCCTGAGCTTCAGGTACCAATCCTGCGATGTAAGCCGCCGGTATCCACAATATGTCGATGACGCCGCGCTGCATTGCTTGTGGAGCTCGGTTTGCAGGCGTCACCTCAGGACCACCCAATAAATTGAGTTGTACAACACCTTTCCCTTGCGCATTCAGCGGGTTTAAAAAGTGTTTGATGTAGCTCTGAGAAAGTGCGTGTTTGGTTGGTAAGGCAGTCTGTGTGGAAAGCGTGATCTCAGCAGCTTGTGCCATGCCGAGGACACCCATAGTCAGCGCTGTAAGCGCAATGTTACGTAGGAATTTGCGTTTAATCATGGTCGTCTCCTTTAGGGTTTTAAGAAAGCTCTTCTGGGGTTTCGCTCAAGAAACAGGGTTGTGCAACTCGCCCAGACCCGTGATACCCACAGTCATCTGGTCCCCGGGCTGCAAATACTTTGGTGGCGTGAAGCCGATTCCAACACCAACGGGAGTGCCGGTAGCGATGATGTCCCCGGGTAGAAGGGTCGTCGTCGCGCTGATCGTGGCAATCAGGTTTGGAATATCAAAAATCAGGTCTGCGACAGATGCATCTTGACGCTTCTCACCGTTGACGATTGTCGTGAGCCTCAGTTTCGTAACATCTTTGATTTCATCGGCCGTGACCAGCCATGGGCCCATTGGACAGAATGTATCTATGCCCTTACCAATGACCCACTGCCCGTGCCGTTTCTGTAACTCTCGGGATGTGACATCGTTGATGATGGTGTAGCCAAATACAGCTGCCATTGCCTCGCTCTCTTTTGCCTTGAAGGTGCGACAGCCGATAACAACACCCAGCTCACCCTCATAGTCCACAGACTGCGTGACATCTAAGCTGCTGTTGACTGCTTCACCAGGGCCAATAACGCTTGTGGTCGCTTTGGTGAAGATGATCGGATGCTTGGGCACCGCATCTTTGCTACTCGAGTCAAAGCCGCTCGAGTGAAACTCTTTTGCGTGCTCATAGTAATTTTTTCCAACACAAAAAATGTCTCGAATTGGGGTGGGAATTGGCGCAAGTAGGCGAACGCCATCCAATGGAACACGCCTGATCTCTTTTCCAGCCCAAGCCCGCAATGCCCCAGCGTCTTGACTGCATAGGCCGACCAGAGCAGAAGTTGCGCTTTCACCCTCTTCGCAGACGACGACCGTATGGTCGACCACAAACCCAGCACCAAATTGCTCGTTAATTTGGAAAGTCACCAATTTCATTTTCTCGATAAATTTTGTTATTTGCGTAAATAGTGGTGGATATATATACTTTTGTCAATCAGGATGATCGTCCACAACTCGGCGTTTTTTGTGAGCGTTTCATCCTTCAAATCGTGGAGAACAATTGATGAACTCGCAAGCCACTTTGATCCAGTTCTCTGTCAATGGCGAAGGGCTGATAGTTTCTAGCGATCAAGGAGACATACCGCTGCTCCACTACCTGCGGGACACGCTGGGCCTGCACCGCGTCCGCTTCGGTTGCGGCGCTGGAACGTGCGGTGCATGTACTGTTGTTTGTGATGGCAAAGCGATTACATCTTGCGATAAGGTGTTGTCAGATATGGCGGGTGCAGTATTAGAAACACCGGAGTGTTTAGACACAGAGGTAGACGCTCATCCCATCGTTCAGAAGTTGGTGGCGCATCAAGCTGTGCAATGTGGTTACTGTATTTCCGGTATCGCGATGCGTGTCAAGGCTTTGTTTGATTCTGATCCGAACGTCAGCGAAGCCACCTTGGATGCGGCTCTAGATCAGCATTTATGTCGTTGCGGCACCCATGTTCGCATCAAGCAGGCCTTGCGTGAACTTTTGATCAAAAAGGGTTGAAATGAGCACGCCAGTACAAATCATCGAGTCACCACAAATTGCGACCTGGCTGTCCTTTGAGGCCGGGCGGGTGCATGTCCGGACCGGTCGGGTTGAGTTGGGACAGGGAAATCTGACAGCACTCCTCCAGATTGCGGCGGATGAATTGGATGTTCAAGTTGGACAAGTAGTGATTTCAGGTGGGGACACACGGCAATCCCCAAATGAAGGTTTTACCTCTGGGAGCCTTTCGATAACGCAAAGCGGCACAGCGATCCGCTGGGCTGCATCGGCGGCCAGACATGCATTGATCGGGGTTGCAGCCCGCCGCCTCGCGGTTCCCGCCGAACGTCTGAACGTAATCGACGGGCACCTGTACATCGACTCAGAGAAAACATCACTGAGTTATTGGGATGTGGCCGCCGACGTCGACTGGCAACAAGACGTTACCTCGCTGGCGGCACCCAAACAGTCAGATGCGAGGCAGATCGTGGGGAAATCGATTCCGCGAATCGACTTGATGGATCGCATCGCGGGCACACCTTTCGTTCACGACTTAACGTTCCCAGACATGGTATTCGGACGGATGGTACATCCGCCGTGTATGGGTGCCAAGCTCTTGAGAATCGACTTAGACCGTCTTCGTGTCCGACCCGGTGTTTTAGGGGTTTGGCGCAGTGGCGAGATGGTTGGCTTGATTGCTGAATCTACACATCAGGCCAACATCGCTTGTGAGTGGGCACATCAAACAGCCGAGTGGTCCCTGCCAGCAAATGCACCGATAGACCCCTTGGCTGCGATCAGCCAATCTGAAGAGGAACTACTGCCGGTTCAGGCGCATGGCGATGCATCTACCTATGCAAGTCAGATGGTGACGCACAAGGTATCACGTCCCTATTTGAGTCACGGTTCGATAGGCCCATCCGCTGCAATCGCCGTGTGGGATAGAGAAAGACTTTGCATCTGGTCGCATGCGCAGGGACCATACCCGCTACGTGATGCGATTGCGACGGTTTTGAGCCTATCAAAGGAGGCCGTTGATGTGATTCATCATCCAGGCGCGGGATGCTATGGGCACAACGGCGCAGACGATGTCGCACTCGATGCGGCGTTGCTGGCGAAAGCCTTTCCTGGCGTTGCTGTCAAGGTTGTTTGGAGTCGTGCAGATGAATTTCAGTGCGCCCCATTAGCCCCGGGCATGGTGACCCGTGTCTCGGCCGCAGTCGATTCGACACACACGATACAGGCTATGGACGTCGTGGTGAACAGCGCGCCGCATGGCAATCGGCCAGGTAGGAACGGTTCACCAAATCTGCGCGCTGCTGCATTTTTGGACCCACCTTTCCCCCCCAGTAAATCCAATGATATTCCATTGAGTGCAGGTGGTGGCGCCGATCGTAACGCGGTACCGATCTATGACATTCCGAATCTGCGGGTGCAGAAAAGAATTGTGCATGAACTGCCATATCGGACGTCCTCTATGCGTTCGCTCGGTGCACACCTCAATGTCTATGCACTTGAAACACTGATGGATAAGTTGGCGGCGGATGCCAGCGAGGATCCATTCGATTTCCGACTGCGTCACCTGAGAGATGAGCGTGCAAAGAACGTTTTAAAGGCCTTGCGTGATACGACCGCGAGTGTGCGTGCTCTCCCTGCGACGGAGGGGGGCGGCTGGGGTCTGGGATTTGCGAAGTATAAAAACACCGCGGCTTATTGCGCTGTCCTCGTACAGGTCGAGGTACAAGAGCGCGTGCGAGTTACGGAGGCCCATGCAGTCATCGACGGCGGAGAGATCATCAACCCCGATGGAGTCATCAATCAAACGGAGGGCGGCATCCTACAGGCATTGAGTTGGACCTTGTATGAGGCGATCAAGTTTGAGGGGCCCGTTGTTGCGACGGAGGGATGGCTGGATTACCCCATCGTCCCATTTTCGGATGTGCCAAAGGTTGAGGTCCACTTAATCCATCAACCTAACTCCCCACCCCTTGGGTGCGCAGAGGCGGCACAAGGACCTATGGCGGCGGCGATCGGCAATGCTGTTTTTCGAGCTATTGGGACTCATGTGTGCGACATGCCTCTTACCCATGATGCGCTGGTGCAAGCAGCGCTGAATCAGTGATACGAGTTTTTAAAGGAATAAGATGAGTGATATCAAAATATTAAGCGGCGGCGCCGCGAATGGCTTAGTAAACGCGGTTCGATCAGAGTTTTTAGCGGTGACAGGTCACGGTATCGTGGGTGATTTTGGCGCGGTTGGGGGTATGTTCGATCGCATCGTGGGTGGTGAGGCTGTCGATATCGTAGTCTTGAGTCAAAAGCTGATGGAGGCGCTGGGCGATAAGGGGTTGATCAACGTAGATAGCATGACACCGCTCGGGAAAGTTGTGACAGGACTTGCTGTGCGTAACGACCAAGCGAAACCCTCGGTCGGTACTGCAGACCAATTGAAGCAAACCTTTTTAAATTCCGATGCGATTTATATTCCGGACCATATCAAGTCGACTGCTGGTATTCATATCGCGGGAGTCTTGGAAAAGTTGGGTATTTTCGAGACAGTCCAGCCGCGCTTAAAGTCCTTTCCTAACGGACAAACCGCGATGGCAGCGATGGCCAAAGGTGACGATACACATCCAATCGGTTGCACGCAAATGACCGAAATTTTGAATACAGAGGGCGTGGCTTATGTTGGTGATCTGCCCGCAGGCCTTGACTTGACGACCGTTTATACGGCTGCGGTATCAGCAACTGCGACAGACCAGTTCGCTGTTAGGCAATTGATCAATATTCTCAGCGCGCCAGGCAACGAGGCCATTCGGTTGAAGGCGGGATTTCTGCCATGAGCGTTTCTGTCGCGAAAGTCCTGTCGGAGCGATTACCGCGTATCTTTGCAGCAGGCGCTGACTACAGCGATGTGCAGGAGGTTATTACGAACGTTAAAGAGATGTCGCAGTGGCCGCATGCCTGGCTAGGATTGGCCGAGCGTTATGAGCACCTCGGTGAGAAGGCTCTGGCCGCATCAGACTTCACCACGGCAGGAGAGGCATTTGCTCGGCAGGCGCTTTATTGCCATTTCGGGCAGTTCGCATACTTCAGCGATATCACCCTTAAACGGCGGCTACAAACGATACAAAATTCAGCCTATGTTCGAGCAGCGCCTTACCTAATGCCATCGGGGACACACATCGAAATTCCGAGTGAGGGTGGCATGCTGAGCGCGGTGCTCCGAGTGCCAGCCACTGATGATCCGCCACCATGTGTCATTTTGGTCCCCGGCGCTGACTCAACAAAAGAGGAGTTTCAGACCCTGGAGGCTGTCTTTCATCGACGTGGGCTTGCCACGTGCAGTGTGGATGGTCCGGGCCAGGGCCTGACCCATCAGCGCATGAAACTTCGACCAGATTTTGAAGTTCCAATCGGTCATGTGCTAGACCACCTCGCGCAATTAGAGACGATAAATCCGCAAAAGGTCGCTCTTTGGGGGCGAAGTTTTGGTGCTTATGCGGCGCTACGTGGTGCTGTAGATAAGCGACTTTCTGCGGTCGTCTCGATCGGCGGTTTTTTTGACCTATCAAGCGTTTGGATACGTATGCCTATCTCAACGCAAGAGTCGATTGCGTACGCGATGGGACTCTCTGTCGATGCCGTGAGTATGGTGCTGCCGAGCTACACCTTGACTAAACATTTGCGGGGCGTGCAATGCCCAGTTCTTATTGTGCACAGCGGTGGGGATGATGTTTGTCCGGTAACGGAGAGCGAGCGGATGGTCAATGATCTGAGCGCCCCCGTTACTTATCGGCTTTTTGAAAACGGAAACCATGTCTGCGATAACCTGACCCACACGGTTCGTCCGCTGATGGCAGATTGGTTGAAATCGCAACTTATGAGTTAGCGAATTAGCGCCGACGGTCCCAAAGAGGAGATTAAAAATGGTAGCGCATTTGGTGGGTAGGAAATTAGGTGTGTCGGATTTGGTCATCAACCCAATTGGGTTTGGCTTAATGTCCTTATCTGGCATTTACGGTCCGACGGACGATGCAACGAGTGTGGATCTAATTCGAAAAGCGATAGACGAGGGAGTTAATTTTTTAGACTCCTCAGACATGTATGGTTGGGGTCATAACGAGACTTTGCTCGCGACTGCACTCAAGGGGTATCGCGAACGGGTTGTTTTGGCTTCTAAGTTTGGGCAAGTTCGTCGGGAAGATGGAACGCAAAGCGTAGACGGACGCCCAGATTACGTCAGAGCAGCATGTGAAGCCAGTTTGAAGCGTCTGCAGGCAGAGGTTATTGACCTGTATTACGTGCACCGTATTGACCCTAATGTACCCATCGAGGAAACGGTTGGTGCAATGGCAGACTTGGTAGCGGCGGGGAAGGTGCGGGCTTTGGGACTTTGCGAGGCAAGCCCTGCCACCATCCGTCGTGCCCATGCGACGCATCCGCTAGCAGCGGTACAGACCGAGTACTCGTTGCTGTATCGGGAACCCGCTGAGGAGACGTTGATGACAACCCGGGAGCTGGGTATCAGCTTCGTTGCATACGCGCCTCTTGGTCGTAGCCTTCTAACCGGGGCTGTCAAGTCGGTTGGGGACGTGGAGTCTGATCGTCGGAAAGATCACCCGCGCTTCCATGCGGTTAACCTTACTAGTAACTTGGCAAAGCTGGCACCTTTGCAGGCAATGGCGGTGCGAAAGGGGTGTACGCTTGGACAACTCGCCATCGCATGGCTGCTTGCGCAGGGCGAGGATTTGGTGGTGATTCCTGGGACAAAGCGTCATGAGCGTCTTTTGGAGAATATCGATGCTGCCACTGTTAGGCTATCTGCAGCGGAAATCGACGCGTTGCGCGAGGCCTTTCCTGTCAATATCGCCGCAGGAACTCGGTATCCGGCCGGTGGCATGAAGGGTGTATTTATTTAGTTCGCATGCTCGACTTTTTACACGCGCTTAATCGAAAGCTCGATGCCTTAGGCATTGTGTCAGCCCCCGCAGTGGCGAACCAACAATATGATGATCTTTTGAGTCACAAGCAGTATGGCCAATAACGCCTTTGAATCCTCGTTCGCGATAGCAGAGGGGGGTGAATCACTCTCCGAACGCGCTTATTCACTTTTACGATCTGACATCATTCGCGGTACGCGTCCTCCAGGCGAGCGCCTTCGAATCGAAAAATTAAAAACAATCTACGGGATTGGGCCAACCCCGATTCGGGAGGCTCTGCAAAGACTAAGCGCTGAGCACCTTGTTCATATGTCTGAGAACAGGGGCTTCGCAGTTGCACCGCTGGACTTGAGTGATTTTGCGGATCTCAATTTCGCACGTGTGGAAATTGAGAAGGTAGCGCTTCGTCGCTCGCTTGCGCTTGGTGATAGTGCTTGGGAGGGGAGCGTCGTCGCGGCAAGCTACGTTATGGCCAAGGCAGAGAAGCGGCTAGAGAGTGGTGAGGCTACTTCGACAGACGAGTGGGAGCGCGCCAACGCTGCCTTTCACACGGCAATGGTGGCTGCCTGTGGTTCGCGCTGGCTTTTAATGACTCGCGGCCGCTTACAGGACATGTGTGAGCGCTACAGGCGTGCGTCAATGTATACGGATTCGGGCCATCGGGTCACTGCCGATGAGCATCGAACGATCGCTGACGCGGTATTGAGTCGTGATGTCGATCTTGCTTGCGAGTTAACTCAGAAGCATTTCTTCACCACGCTTGACATACTAACTGCGCGCGGTTGAGCAGTCTCTCCTAAGTGGGCACCTGCCGGAACCGTGAAGCTCCAGAGGTAACCGCGCCTCGCAGCATGCCCACAATTTATTCGCCTGCGTCGATTTGCGCAGATAGGCGCTTGGTGCTGGCGCTGGCGCCGGGTCGGGCTCGAATTTTCCGGTCCCATAAAGGGGGTTCATCATCACTTAAAATGGCACAAAAGCCCGCTTTTTTGGCGGGAGTGAACCAGCCCATTAATCGAGAAAACCGCATGTTAGATTTAGATGAGACGTTCGTCGTCACTGCACCGAATTGGGGCTCCCGGTCGAGTCTGCTTGCAGTGGACTGCAGCCGGATTGCGGGTGAGTACCACGTTAATCTTATTGATTCGCCGCTGTTTCAAATGGAGATGGCTAACGACGCTATTCAACGCCGTGTTCTGAGGGAACTGGCTGATTGG
>Ga0181606_10004272_pt1 | contig 11923 bp, 8 predicted proteins | sample 041ome_10_FD_132994 | JGI IMG/M metagenome (GOLD analysis project Ga0181606, IMG submission 132994) | Coastal salt marsh microbial communities from the Groves Creek Marsh, Skidaway Island, Georgia - 041412US metaG (megahit assembly) | ecosystem: Environmental > Aquatic > Marine > Intertidal zone... | reverse complement strand
GATCAGCAGAACCAGCCAGATGATCACGGCGGTGCGGATGGACATCGGACGACCGACCTGATCGTTCGGCTTGCGCAGCAATGCCTTGAAGACGGTTATCAGCCTGTAGCCTTCGGTCATGACACGCCTCCCATCGAAAATCAGATACTTGTCCCAAGCGGCAATATGCGCCCGCGGTCCGGATAATCCAAGCCGGTGCAACATCCGCCACTAAACTGTCATGAATTCGTCTTATATACTTATCGACCAGCCCGAGACCCCGCCCCGCTCCAACTCAGGAAGGCCGTTATGACAGATCAACCGGATCCACCGCACAAATTATCCTGGATTGACACCGAGCTTGAAGACATTCTCGATGAAGAGCTTGAACTGGAAATAGACGACCTCCGGTTTCCCGAAGGTTATCCCAAAATCGCCGACCAGATTAAGGGATCGGCACTGAACCGCCGCACCTATTTTCGCGAATTGATCCACTTGCAGAGTGAACTGGTCGCCCTTCAGGATTGGGTCGTCGCCAACGGTTTCAAACTGGTGGTGCTGTTCGAAGGCCGCGATGCCGCCGGCAAAGGTGGTGTGATCAAGCGGATATCGCAAAGGCTGAACCCGCGCATCTGCCGCACGGTCGCGCTGAGTGCGCCATCCGAACGCGAAGAATCGCAGTGATATTTCCAACGCTACGTGCCGCATCTTCCCGCCGCCGGTGAAATCGTGCTGTTCGACCGGTCCTGGTACAACCGCGCAGGCGTCGAACGCGTGATGAATTTCGCCACGGAGGAACAGGTCGAGGAGTTTTTCCGGGACGTGCCGGAATTCGAACGCATGCTGACCCGGTCCGGGATCAAGGTCATCAAGTACTGGTTTTCGATCACCGACCAGGAACAGCAGCTTCGCTTCATGATGCGGATACTGGATCCGATGAAGCAGTGGAAGCTCAGCCCGATGGACCTGCAATCGCGCATCCGGTGGGAGGACTATACCCGGGTAAAGGAAGAAATGTTCGAACGCACCAATATTGCGGAAGCGCCCTGGTACATCGTCGAAGGCGACGACAAGAAACGCGCCCGGCTGAACTGTATGCATCACCTGCTGCAGCAGGTTCCCTACACGGACGTACCGCAGGAAAGCGTCGCCCTGCCCGAGCGGGTATTCAACCCCGAATACGAGCGCTCGGTATTACCGGACGACCTGTACGTGCCGGAGGTTTACTGATACCGGAATACGTTTACGGCGGGGCGTGAAAAGTTACAGGTCTTCTACCTGCAGATATTGCGGCACGGAAACCTGCCATGACATCCGGTCCTGGATTTTCATCGCAAGGGACGACGCGGCTTCCGGTTCACCATGGGTGATGAATGTATGTTTGGGGGGCGCATCGAAATTGCCCAGACAATCGAGAATTTCGCCGTAATCGGCATGGGCCGACAGGTTATGCAGCACCTCGACCTGAGCCCGCACCGGCCACATTTTGCCGTGAATCTTGATTTCGCTGTCACCATGCACCAGACGTGAACCGCGTGTACCGGCAGCCTGGTAACCGGTGAAGACGATCGCATTCCTCGGATCGCCGATAAAATGTTTCAGGTGATGGAGCACCCGCCCGCCGGTCGCCATGCCGCTCGCCGAAATAACGACCGCGGGCAGCCCGTTCGCTTGATCCAGCGCCTTGGAATCATCGACCGTCCTTGAATAGGCCGCCACATGACAGACATCCGCGCAGAGTTTCTTGGCCAGGCGGTGATCCGCGCCGTGCCGTTGCAGCAACTCGGTAACGTTGATCGCCATCGGGCTGTCGAGAAACACCGGTAGATTGGGGATAGCCTTGGCTTTTTTCAGCTCATAGAGGTAGTAGAGAATCGACTGCGTGCGCCCTACCGCGAATGCCGGAATAACAACCGTGCCGCCGCGCGCCGCGGTATCCCGGATGATGCCGCCGATCTGGTCGAACGGGTTTTCATGGCCATGTAATCGGTCGCCGTAGGTCGATTCGAGCACCAGATAATCGGCACTGTGGATCGCGGCCGGCGGTTTCATGACCGGATCATCCGGCCGCCCCATATCGCCGGAAAACACGATGGACTTCGCGCCGTCGGAGACGGTTACAAAAGCGGAGCCGAGAATATGGCCTGACCGCTGCAACGTGAATGTCAGCCCGCCCGGCAGGTCATGCGGTACATCAAAATCGACGACGCTAAACCGGTCCAGGCAATCGCGACCATCCTGCTCTGTATATAGCGGCAGGGCAGGTTTGTGCTTCGAATAAGAATAGCGGTTCGCGCGATCGGCATCCGCCTCGTGCAGGTAGCCGGAATCCGGCAGCAGTATCGAACACAGATCAAACGTCGCCTCGGAACAGTAAACCCGTCCCTTGAACCCGTTCTTGACCAGCAGCGGCACGTAACCGCTGTGATCGATATGGGCGTGGGTAAGTACAACCGCATCAACGGCATTGGGGGTCACCGGCAGCGGCGCCCAGTTTCGCAGGCGCAGTTCCTTCAGTCCCTGAAAGAGCCCGCAATCAATCAGGGTTTTGCAGTCGCCCTGTTCAAGCAGATATTTCGATCCGGTAACGGTGCCGGTTGCGCCGAGGAATTGCAGTCGCACGGGCGGATATCCTTATAAGACGGGTTACACGAAAAACTCGCTCACCGGTCAGGATATGCCACCCGCCACACGGGCAATATGATCGAGGTCAATGCGCCTTTGAAGGCTACGTCAGTGCTGCACAGGCCCGCTGGATGCGCTCACACGCATCGGTCAGCGCTTCGGTGGACGTGGCGTAGGAAATCCGGAAATACGGCTCCAGCCCGAACGCAACACCCGGCACGACTGCGACACCTTCGCTTTCCAGCAGGTAGGTGCAGAAATCGGCATCGGTATCGATCTTCGTGCCGTCGGGCGCCGTTTTCCCCAGCGTGCCGGCACAGGACGGATAGACATAGAACGCGCCTTCCGGTTTCAGGCAGGTCACGCCCGCCGCCTGGTTCAACATCGACACCACCAGGTCGCGGCGTTCGCGGAACATGTCGTTATGCGGCCCGATGAAATCCTGCGGGCCGTTGAGCGCCTCGATCGAGGCCGCCTGGCTGATCGACGAGGTATGCGTCGATGACTGCGACTGGATCACGACCATCGCCTTGATCAGTTCCACCGGACCCGCACCGTAGCCGAGCCGCCAGCCGGTCATCGAATAGGCCTTCGAAACACCGTTCAGCGTGATCGTGCGGTCCATCAGGCCGGGTTCGATTTCCGCCGGTGTCGAGAATTCAAAATCGTCATAGATAACGTGTTCGTACATGTCGTCGGTCATCACCCAGACATGGGGATGGCGCATCAGCACATCCGTCAGACCCTTCAGTTCGGCACGCGAATAGGCGGCACCGGTCGGGTTGCTGGGCGAATTCAGCAGCACCCACTTGGTCTTCGGCGTGATAGCTGCTTCGAGATCTTCGGGCGTGATCTTGAAATTATTGGACTCGACACCTGCCACGAAAACCGGCGTGCCTTCGGCCAGCAGCACCATGTCGGGATAGGACACCCAGTAAGGTGCGGGAATAATCACCTCATCGCCCGGGTCGAGCGTCGCCATGAAGGCGTTATAGATGACCTGTTTGCCGCCGCAGCTGACGATCACCTGCTCGGGCTTGTAGTCCAGGTTGTTGTCGCGCTTGAACTTGTCGCAAATCGCCTGGCGCAGCTTCAGCGTGCCGGGAATCGGCGTGTATTTGGTTTCGCCCGCATCGATGGCCGCCTTCGCCGCCGCCTTGATGTTGTCCGGGGTATCGAAATCCGGCTCGCCCGCGCCGAGGCCGATGATATCGCGGCCGGCGGCCTTGAGCTCGGCGACTTTGCCGGTCAGGACATTGGTGGGGGACGGTTTGATCCGCGAGAGACGCTGCGCGACGAGGGCCATAGCCTGAATTACCTTTTGCGATTGGTCGAAATGTTACGAGCGCGCGCAAATTACGCCCGTGGCGGATGACAGGCAACAGGATAGCACGCCGCACGGCCACAAAATCGCCACGATTTATCACGCGATCGCCGTAATTGGCCCCGATCTGCCCTGCCCGGGCCGCATTACCGGTGTTTCCTGTCTCCATCGCCTCTTCAAGAAGGAAACAACACTATGTCAGCCCGCGCTCTTCCCGCCATCCGGCGCATTCTGCCGGTCATCCTGATCGCCCTGCCCGTCATCTCCCCGTCTGCCCAGACGCTGTCACCCGCCCCTGCGGCTGAGACCCGCACCCCCACGCTCATGACCCTCGGTGACGTCCAGCGCGGCCAGTTACTGTTTCACAGCACCCGACCCGGTGAATATGCACCGGCGCCGCTTGTCGCGACCGAGGTTGAAATCGATGTCAGCGGTATCGTCGCGCGCACGATGGTGAAACAGTATTTCGTCAACCCGACCGGCGATTGGCTCGAAGGACGCTACGTGTTTCCGTTACCGGAAAATTCCGCCGTCAGCCGGATGAAACTGGTCGTCGGCGACCGGGTGATCGAGGCGAAAATCGCCGAACGCCAGGCCGCGCGCAAAGCCTATGAAGCCGCCAAACGCCAGGGCCGGCGGGCAGCACTGGTCGAACAGCACCGGCCGAATATCTTTTCCAACAATGTCGCCAATATCCCGCCCGGCGGCAGAATCGCGGTACAACTGCATTACAGCCAACGGCTCGACTATGATCGCGGCAGGTTCAGCCTGCGCTTTCCGATGGTCGTCGCCCCCCGCTTCGATCCGGCAGCGGGACCGGTCAGAATGGTCCACCAGCCCGTCACAGAGAACGGCGACGGCATGCCCGGCGCCCTGCGCGATGCCCTGCCGGAAATTCGCATACCGGTGAAGGATCCCGACACATCGCCCCCCGGAAACCCGGTCACCCTGACCGTCAATCTCGATGCAGGCATGGCGCTGACGACCGTCGCCAGCACCAGCCACAAAATCGGCATTGAAGATCTCGGCGACGGCAGGCGGCGGATCACGCTGGACCGCAAAACAGTCTCCGCCGACCGCGACTTCACCCTCGACTGGGCACCAAAACTGGCCGCAGAGCCGCTGATCGCCGCATTCCGCGAACGTATCGGCGACGATGTCTTTGTGACCGCACTGATCATGCCACCGGCGCCGAAGCAGGCCACGCAAAACACCCGGCCCCGCGACGTCGTCTTTATCCTCGACCGGTCGGGGTCGATGGGCGGCGTGTCGATCCGTGCCGCGCGTTCCGCGCTGGATGCCGCCGTCGACAGGCTGGGCGGCCAAGACCGCTTCAACCTCATCCGGTTTTCCAACGACACCGAGACATTGTTTAAACACGCCATGCCGGCAAGCGATACAAACCGGCTATTCGCCAAGCTGTTCCTGCGCGATACCACGGCGGATGGCGGCACAGTGATGCGCCCTGCCCTGCACGCGGCGCTGAATACCGTCGCCGCAGAGGGCCGATTGAAACAGATCGTGTTCGTCACTGACGGGGCGGTGTCCAACGAGACGGAGCTGTTCCGTGACATCCGCCAGCGCCTGGGGAATGCACGCCTGTTCACCGTCGGAATCGGGTCGGCGCCGAACAGCTATTTCATGCGCAAGGCGGCAGAGGCCGGGCGCGGCGCATTCGTCTATATCCCCGACATCAAACAAGTCAGCACACGGATGACGACGCTGTTCGACAAGCTTGAACGCCCGGCGCTGACGGATATTTCGGCAGTCTGGCAAAACGGTGAAACCGACCCCGTCGCCGCAGAGACCTTTCCCGCCAGAATTCCCGATCTCTATTTCGGCGAACCCGTTGTGCTGGTCAGTCGTCTGCCCGCGGCATCGCTGGCAGGAAACACCCTGCTCTCGCTCGGCGCGGGCGGCTGGAAAACATCGCTGAAGCTGAACGATACCCGCATTGCGACAGGCATCTCGACACTCTGGGCGCGGGCCAAGGTCGCGGCACTGACCGACAGCCTGCGCGACGGCGCGCCCCCCGGCGACGTGAAGGCCGGGATCACGAAAATCGGCCTCACCCACAGCCTGGTGACCCGCTACACCAGTCTGCTCGCGACCGAACAGACCGCCGTACGCCCCGCCGGGACACCGCTTGCCACGGGCGACGTGCCGCTGAACCTGCCCCATGGCTGGAGGTTCAACACGACCATGGGCAAGCACCTGCTCAAACGGGCGGCGGCCCCGCCCGCGCCGGCGCCTATGCAGCGCACAGGCTCCAAAGCCCGGTTCGATCTTGCGACCCGGTCCTTGATCCTGCCGCAGGGGGCGACACCCTTCTTTCTGCACCTTGCCATCGGCGTCGGATTACTGGTTGTCGCGGGGTTGGTGCTGGTGGTCGCCATCCCCCGGCCCGGGCGCGCCGTATGAGGCGCGTCCCGTCCCGGCGGCAGGCCCTCGCTGCCGCCGGGGCGCTGCTTGCCATCGCGGGGCTCTGGCAGCTCGCCAGTGCTGTGTTCATTCCCGCAAAGGCCGCCGTCGCACAGGTGATGCTACACCGCGCCTGGGACCGCACGCTGGCAGGCGAAGACCGGGCAAAACCGTGGCCCTGGGCCGATACCTGGCCGGTCGCCCGGCTCAAACTCCCCGGCGTCGGTGCCGACCTGATCGTGCTTGCCGGGGCCAGCGGTCAGGCGCTGGCTTTCGGACCCGGCCACGTATCCGGTACTGCCGCGCCCGGACGGACCGGTCTCAGCATGATCGGCGGACACCGCGATACACATCTGAAAGTGCTGGCGGAGCTTGTCCCCGGCAGCCGGGTGGAACTCCAGCGTCCCGACGGCGTAACCCGGGCCTATCGCGTCGACGCCACGTCAATCGCCGATGCCCGCCAGCCCTGGGCTGCCCCGGTGGAGGCAGACGGGCTGGTCCTGGTGACATGTTACCCGTTCGACGCGCTGATTCCCGGCGGCCCGCTGCGCTATCTGGTGCATGCGGTGCCGGTGGAACGTTGAAGCATTCGCCCCGACCTGATCGCACCGTATTTAATCCACACAATAAATGTCACCCCGGCCCTGTGCCGGGGTCCAGAAGCGCCGAACCGATTCCGCGCAGAAAGACTGGATCCCGGCACAGGGCCGGGATGACAGGGATGTTCGTCAATAGACGGCGGCATTAAACAGGGAACCGCCAACACCAACTGGAATTCCCCCCCGAACCACGCCATATTAGGCGCATGAACACCACCCTCACCGACCGCCCGAGCCTGCCGACACCGGATGACAGCATTCCGTTCCAGATCGTGTCGGATTACACGCCTGCGGGCGACCAGCCGCATGCCATCGCGGAACTGCTCGAAGGGGTTCGGGCCCATGAAAAAGACCAGGTGCTGCTCGGCGTTACCGGGTCGGGCAAGACATTTACGATGGCCCATGTCATCCAGGAACTGAATCGCCCGGCACTGGTCCTGGCGCCGAACAAGACCCTCGCGGCCCAGCTTTACGGCGAGATGAAATCGTTCTTTCCGCATAATGCGGTGGAATATTTCGTGTCCTATTACGATTACTACCAGCCGGAAGCCTATGTCGCCCGGTCGGACACGTTTATCGAAAAAGACGCCTCGATCAATGAACAGATCGACCGGATGCGCCATGCCGCGACCCGTGCGCTGATGGAACGCCGCGACGTCATCCTCGTCGCCAGCGTGTCCTGCATTTACGGCATCGGCAGCCTTGAATCCTATCAGGCGATGACCGTCCCGCTCAAAGCCGGCCAATCGATCGAAATTTCGGACCTGCTGCAGAAATTCGTGGCACTGCAATATCGCCGCAATGACCAGAACTTTATCCGCGGCACGTTCCGGGTACGCGGCGACTCGGTCGAAATTTTCCCCGCCCATTACGAAGACCGCGCCTGGCGGTTGTCGTTTTTCGGCGACGAGATCGAGGAAATCCACGAATTTGACCCGCTGACCGGCGAACGGACCGGCAAGCTCGACGAAGTGACGATCTATGCCAATTCACATTACGTCACACCGCGCCCAACGGTGCAGCAGGCCATCGGCCAGATAAAGGCCGAACTCAAAGACCGGCTCGCGTGGTTCGAGGCCAATAACAAGCTGCTGGAGGCCCAGCGGCTGGAACAGCGCGCCATGTTCGATATCGAAATGCTGGAAACCACCGGCCATTGTTCGGGCATCGAGAACTATTCACGCTATCTGACCGGGCGCGGCGCGGGTGAGCCGCCACCGACCCTGTTCGAATATATCCCGGACGACGCCCTGCTGATCGTCGATGAGAGCCATGTGACGGTGCCGCAGATCGGCGGCATGTTCAAAGGCGACTTCAACCGAAAATCGACCCTTGCCGAATTCGGCTTCCGCCTGCCGTCCTGCGTCGATAACCGCCCGCTCAAATTCGAGGAATGGGAATCCATGCGCCCGCAGACGGTGCATGTATCGGCAACGCCAGGCCCATGGGAAATGGACCGTACCGGCGGCGTGTTCGTCGAACAGGTCATCCGCCCGACCGGGCTGATCGATCCGGTCTGCGTCATCCGGCCCGTCGGCAACCAGGTCGACGACCTGCTGCAGGAATGCCGCGAATGCGCAGCCAAAAACCAGCGCGTGCTGGTCACCACGCTGACCAAGCGCATGGCCGAGGACCTGACCGAATACATGCAGGAAGCCGGCATCCGCGTGCGCTACCTGCATTCGGATATCGACACGCTGGAGCGTATCGAGATCATCCGAGATCTGCGGCTCGGAGCCTTCGACGTGCTGATCGGCATCAACCTGCTGCGCGAGGGTCTCGATATCCCCGAATGCGCGCTGGTCGCCATCCTCGATGCCGACAAGGAAGGCTTCCTGCGCTCGAAGACATCGCTGGTGCAGACCATCGGGCGTGCGGCCCGTAACCTCGACGGCCGCGTGATCCTGTATGCCGACAAGATGACGGATTCGCTGCAATACGCGCTGGACGAAACCAACCGGCGACGCGAAAAACAACAGACCTTCAACGCCGCCAACGGCATCACGCCCGAAAGCGTGCGCAAAGACATAGGCGACATCCTCGAAAGCGTCTATTCACAGGATTCGTTCACCGTCGAGACCGGCGACGAGGACAACCCGCACCTGGTCGGCCACAACCTGAAAGCCTATCTCAAAGACCTCGACCAGCGCATGCGCGACGCCGCCGCCAATCTCGAATTCGAGGAAGCCGCCCGTCTGCGTGACGAGCTGCACCGCCTCGAAAACATGGAAATCGGCGTGCCCTCGGGCCCGCGCCGCCTCCAGGCCCGCATCGATTCCGCGAAGCGCACCGGGCGCAACCGGAAACCGGGGAAATCAGACAAGACCGGAAAGGCGCGGAAGCGTTAGGCGCTTCTGATCAACCACCCGTCGCCTGCAAACATGGACCCCCGGGACAGGCCCGGGGGAATAAGGGTTTTGGCTCCTACGTTTTCTCCGTGCCGTCCTTCTCTACCGTCACCGGCAAAATCACATCCGACAACAAGGCGTAATCATCGGCACGGTGGTCGCGGATAATTTCCTGAATCTGCTCATCCGGCGTGCCGTAGCCACGCAACACCGTTTCGCCGAGATGCAGGCTGAGCTCATAGGTTTCCTGCACGATCCCGCTGGCGCCGGCGGCGGTCAGGCGGCGTTTATGGGCGTTATCGCGGGCGCGGACATAGATATTCAGGTTCGAGAATCTTCGGTGCAACAGGTTGACCACGCGCTCGGCCGCGGTCGCATTATCGAGGATGATCACGGCGGCGCGGGCGCGGTCTGCGCCCAGTGCTTCAAGCACTTCGACCCGGCTGGCATCGCCATAATAGACCGACAGGCCCTGTGCCCGCGCTTCGGCCACACGGGTCGGTTCGAATTCAACCGCCACATAAGGAATACCGGCGGCGGACAGGGTTTTGACCACTGACTGCCCAACCCGCCCGAAACCGGCGATGATGACATGATCCTTCAGATCAGCGCTCTCGGAGCGCATATCTTCCTTTTTCTCGGCAAGATTCGCTTCCAGGCGTTTGTGAAGGCGGTTGCCGAGAAAGGCGAGGCCGGGGGTCAGCGCCATGCTCAGCGCGATAACGGCAGACAATATCGTTGCTTCGCGCGCCTCCAGCAGACCGAAACCGCCGGCAAGCGCAAACAGCACAAAGCCGAATTCACCCGCCTGCCCAAGGACCAGCGCCGTGTTCAGGCTGACCGCGGTGGAGACACCGCTGATCCGGCACAGAACCATGGTGATCAGGGTCTTGAGGACGATCAGTCCGACCAGCAGGCCTAGCACCAGCAGGGTATTCTCGAAAATAATACCGAGATCGAGGCTGATGCCGACTGTCATGAAGAACAGGCCAAGCAGCAACCCGCGGAACGGCTGGATATCAGCCGCGACCTGGTGGCGGTACTCGGTCTCGGCCAGGAGGAGCCCGGCCAGGAATCCACCGATCGCAAGCGACAGGCCGAACGTGCCCGTCAGCCAGGCCATCCCCAGCAGCACCGCAAGCGTCACGGCGGCGAACAGCTCCGACGACCGCCCGACGGCCACGGCCCGGAATAACGGGCGCACGACAAACCGGCCGAACACAGCAACCCCTGCCAGCAACAACAGCGCCTTGCCAAGGGTCCACAGCAGCGCCGTGATCGTGTCGTCCCCTTCCCCGGCAAAGGCAGGCACAAGGGCAAGCAGCGGGACCACGGCGAGGTCCTGCAGCAGAAGGATGGCGAAGGTCAGGCGGCCACGGCGTGAGGCCAGCTCTCCGCGTTCCGACAATAATTGCAGGACGACGGCGGTTGATGACAACGCAAGCCCGCCGCCGATAATGACCGCGGTCTGAGGCGTGAACCCGACCGACCAGGCAATCAACGCGATAATCACAGACGTGACGACCACCTGCGCGGTGCCGACACCGAAAATCTGATTGCGGATCACTTTGAGCCGATCGACGCTCAGTTCGAGGCCGATGGTGAAGAGCAGGAACACGACGCCGAGCTCGGCGATATTATGGACCTGCTTGGAGCCTGAAATCAGGCTGAGCACGCCGGGGCCGATAATCACACCAGCCACGAGGTAGCCGAGCACCAGGCTGGATCTCAGGCGCTGGAAAACAGGCGCTACCACCACAGCCGCGATCAGGAAAATGAGCGTTTCGCTCAGGAAGGAGGCATCATGCATGGGCGGTCAGTCGGATCGACAGGGGAATATTGCTGAACATAACGGAAAATTACGAGTTCTATGGAAAATTAACCATGTAAGTACCATATACACTCAGCATTCGTTATCGCCGCACAGATGGCAGAGATTGATGATCTGTGCGACAGCGTGTTACGAACCCGTCACGATTGCCCGTTGTCCAATGAACTACCTGCGCTTTTTATCAAGCTGAATGACATATTTCCTGATCATTGCCGGTTTTGCTCTGCTGCTGTTTGGCGGCGAATCCGTCGTACGCGGATCAGTGGCACTGGCACAGCGGCTGGGCGTATCGCCCCTGATCGTTGGGCTGACGATTGTCGGTTTCGGCACTTCCCTGCCGGAGATGGTCGTCAGTGTGAACGCCGCCCTCGTCGGATCACCGGGCCTTGCCGTCGGCAACGTGGTCGGCAGCAATATCGCCAACATCCTGCTTATTCTGGGCGTCGCCGCCGTAATCGCCCCGATTGCGGTGCACCCGGGGGCCGTCAAGCGCGACCTTCTCGGCATGTCCGCCGCAACGCTTGTCTATGTTGGGCTCGGCATGTCCGGCCAGATCGTCTTCTGGCAGGGTGTACTGATGCTGATCGCTCTGATGAGCTATATCGGGTTTACCGTCTGGCACGACAACAAGAGCAACGACGAGGCCGCTGAAATGCACCGCGACGAGGCCGCCGAGATGGGCGAGATCCCGCTGCGCACGGTCAGCATTGCCGGCATCATCATCGTCGGCCTGTTCGCGGTCGTTGTGGGTGCCGAATGGCTTGTCACCGGGGCAACCACACTGGCGACGGAATTC
>Ga0181606_10004271_pt1 | contig 11923 bp, 13 predicted proteins | sample 041ome_10_FD_132994 | JGI IMG/M metagenome (GOLD analysis project Ga0181606, IMG submission 132994) | Coastal salt marsh microbial communities from the Groves Creek Marsh, Skidaway Island, Georgia - 041412US metaG (megahit assembly) | ecosystem: Environmental > Aquatic > Marine > Intertidal... | reverse complement strand
ATACCCCAGCGCGGACACGGGGGTTCGGTCGTTCAACCAGCGCCCCAGTTCCGCTGTTGTCGCGAGGCGGGAGAAGGTGACATCGCCCACGCCTTGATCGAGAACCACGAACGCGATGTCGTCGCCGGGAACATCGGTGCCGCGCAGTTGGAAGTCATCCGTAACAAATGTCTCGACCACACGGGCCGGTGTGGCGCCTTCAACGCCGCCACTGGTGATCCGGAAGGCCGTTCCCGGATTCACGACGAAGAACGATGAAGGATCAATGGGCCCACCGGTCGTTTCATCGATGACGCAGTGCGCGGCGGTCAACAGCACGGTTGGCTTCCACACACCGGCGCTGCAGACCCCATAGGAGTTCCCGCGGACGGAGATCAACGCGGTGACGAACGGAGTGCCGGAGGCATCCCCGGCTGCCATCAGACGTGGCTGGCGTTCTCCCGCGGTGTTACCTGCGGCGTTGCTAGGCGAGGTGGCACTAGCCGAGGTAGTGCTAGGCGAGCTGGTGCTAGCCGAGGTGGCGCTTGCGGAGGTAGCGACAGGTATCGCGGCGAGCCAGCAAGCTGTGACCGCCGCGATGAACGCAACCACACGCGAGCGAGTGTGGGTCCGGGCAGCGCGACCCGGGGCAGGTGGAGGTGTGGTGGTGCGGGCTAGCGGCACGTGCAGCGTTGTGCCTCGGGCACGTTCGCCAGTGCTTCCTGGATGTGCTCGCCGCAACCGGTCCAAGTGACCTTGCCGCACTGGTTGCAGGGGGCGGGACTGCACATGGCTATCTCCTTCATGGACATTGGTCGAATCTGTCTCGTCACCATGAGGATACCCCAGGGGGTATAAATTCGACAACCCGGGCCTCCTTCGGTGTGGTTGGGTGCCGTTCGTGGGCACCTGGGTGACAGAAACCGCCTACGCCGTCCTGTTCTTCATGGCTTTGACGCTTGTCTTCGTCGTTCCGTTCATTTCACACCAATATTCGCGCTACGGCAGGTTCGAGGGCTGGCCGGCGGTCGTCTCCGCGGCGATGGTCCTCTACGGCTGCGCCTTGGTGGCCTTCACGCTGTTTCCTTTCCCCGATTTCGCCGGCGACTACTGCGATGCACACGCGAATGTGAGCCATTGGCAACTGAACCCCTTCCGATCGTTTCTTGACCTTGCCGACTACGCCGCGAGCAACGGGCTGCTTGCCACCCTGACGTCCAATGTGCTGCTGCAAGTGGTGATGAATGTCGTCCTGTTCGTCCCCTTGGGGTTCTTTCTCGCCTACCGCGGCCGTCGTTCATTCGGCGCCACCGTCCTTATCGGATTGGCCATTTCCCTCGCGATCGAGTTGACCCAAGGCACGGGCTTGTGGGGCTTGGCGCCCTGCCCGTATCGACTCGCCGACGTCGACGATCTGCTGACCAACACCGCGGGAGCCTTGCTCGGCTGGTTCATCGGCCGAGCGGCGATCCGTTTCTTGCCCGACCCGACGCCGGTCAAGCAACCCGACACTGATCCTCCGGGTCCAACTCGACAAACCATCGGATTCTTCTTCGACGTCTACACGTACCTACTCATCGACGTTGTCGTCATCATCACCTTGGGCTTACTTGGCACTGATCTGCTGGAACAGCCGGGCTGGCCGATAGCGCTGCCCGCCACCGTCTCACTGGTGATCTTCGTGCTCATCCCCCGGCTGCGACGCGATCGCGCCGGACCGGGCACTGCCGGAGTCCACCTCGCCGTCGTTCACGCCACCAACACATCGAAACCCGCCACTCTCACCGCGCTTGTGGTGCGGTGGTTGATCGTGTGGCTCCCCGCGGCCGTCGTCGGCGTGTGGTGGCTGGCGCTATGCATCGTCATCGACGGTGTAACTACCTGGCGTTCGTCCGACCATCGACCACTCACCCTCTGGCTGGCACGAACGCGACAGGTCACCCTCGAGTCACTGCATGGCGCGAACCGGAGTGAGACCCGCGAACCAACGCCCTAGCGTTACCCCGTGTCCTCCGACAGCGTTGTCCTCGCCTGCCGCGCCATGCACACCGCCGGCGGACCCCTGCCGCTCGCCGAGCTCGCCGATCACACCGGCGTCAGCGTGCGCCAACTCCAACGCGACTTCGACGACACCCTCGGAGTCTCCCCCCGCGAATACGGCGCCAGCGTCCGCGCGATGAACGCCCGCCACACCCTGCGCACATCACCGTCGATCACAGACGCGATCTACGACGCCGGCTACGGATCCGTACGCGCCTTCTACGAGCAAGCCTCCGCACGCTTAGGCATGACACCGTCGGACTTCGCGGCCGGTGCGCCCCAGCACTTGCTCGTGTGGTCGACGAGCGAATCAACGGTAGGGAAGCTGACCTGCGTCGCCGGCCCCCGCGGTATCTGCCTGCTCCTACACAACACTCCCGCAGCAGATGATGAGCGACGCATCCGCGACGAGTTTCCGCACGCGATCTGCGAGCAGGACGACGACGCGATGCGCGACGTTATGCACGCCCTGCGGCTCATCGCCGAGGGCACTACAGCACCGGAGTTGCCGATCGACGTGACCGGCACCGCGTTCCAAGCGCGCGTGTGGGCGGCGCTCCGCGAGATCCCCTACGGAGAAGTACGCACCTACGCCGATATCGCGCAAGAAGTCGGAAAACCAGAAGCCATCCGCGCGGTGGGAAGCGCCTGTGGAGCCAACCGGGTACCTCTGTCGATTCCGTGCCACCGAGTAATCCGCACTGACGGCAGTCTCGGAGGATTCGGCTGGGGCCTCGAAGTCAAGGAAGACCTCCTCGCACGCGAAGGATCACTGCAACCCACAATTCCGATCGCGTGAGCGCGAGCCAGCGCTGGTTGCCCTTCTACCTGATTCTCGCCCTCATTTGGGGCTGCTCGTTCCTCTTCATAGAAGTCGGCCTCGAGTCGTTTACCCCTGCGGGAGTCGCGTTCACGCGGATCGCCTTCGGCGCACTCGTACTGACCATCATCAGCCTGGTCACCCGAACGCCGATCCTTCCACGATGGTCATGGAAGTACGTGTTCGTTGCGTCGATGCTGTGGGCGTCGATTCCGTGGATGCTCTTCAGTTTCGCTCAGCAGTACGTCACCAGTGCACTCGCCGGAATCATCAACGGCACCACTCCACTGATGACCCTCGTCGCCATCATGATTGCCTTCCGCGAGGAAAAGCCGACCCGCCAGCGAATCGTCGGACTCCTGATCGGGTTCGTCGGCATGGTGATTGTCGTCGGAGTCTGGAATCTGGTGCAGTCAGAAGAGAGCAGCAGCCTGCTCGGAATCGGTTCGCTGCTGCTCGCCGTTTGCTGCTACGGAACCGCCTTTCCGTTCGCGAGGCGGTATCTATCCGGGACGCGCGAGCACGCGGCCCCGAATCCCATCGCTCTCGCCACCGGCTTGATGATCGCAGGCCTCATCGTCACCGGACCGGTCGTCGCGGTTACTGGTCTCACACGCGATGGACCGGTGAGTGGTCCGTCGCTCTGGTCACTCGTCGCACTCGGGGCTTTGGGCAGCGGGATCGCGTACGTGTTGAACTTCATCGTCGTGCAGCGAAGCGACGCCACAACCGCCAGCACCGTCACCTACCTGACACCGCTCGTAGCGATCATCGTCGGCGCGCTCGTGCTCGGAGAGCGCATCACCTGGAATGAACCACTGGGCGGTGTGCTCGTCGTCGTCGGAGCCGCCATCGCTCAAGGGGTTCTGTGGCGTGACCGCCCCGCGCGAGCGAGATGAGGGCTTTGCGGAGACAATCGGAGTCCCATGAAAACCGACGTTCTCGTTGTAGGAGCCGGCCCCGCGGGATCCGCGGCGGCCGCATGGGCTGCGCGCGCCGGGCTCGACGTCACCCTCGTCGATGCGGAGACGTTCCCGCGGGATAAGCCGTGCGGTGACGGGCTCACCCCCCGCGCGATTGCCGAACTCGACGCGCTGGGTGCCTCGCAGTGGATCACCACCCGCGCCCGCAACGCAGGGTTACGCGCCGCAGGTTTCGGTCAGACCCTCTACTTGCCGTGGCCTGGCGGATCTCTACCGAACTATGGCTCTGCTGCGCCGAGGCTCCAACTCGACGACGCCATCCGCAAGGTCGCCCTGGAAGCCGGCGTGACACCCGTCGAAGGCTTGCGGGCGACTGATGTCGATCGTGACGAGCGTGGTCGCGTCGTTGCTGTCGTGTTCACCGACGCGGAGAAGAACACCACGCGAATCCACTGCAACCGGTTGATCGTCGCCGACGGTGTGCGAAGCCAACTCGGGCGAGTGCTCGGTCGCGAATGGCACCGCAGCACGGCGTACGGAGTCGCCGCCCGCGCCTACATCTCCTCCGGCCGCAGCGACGACCCGTGGATCTCCAGCCACCTGGAACTACGCGGCACCCAGAACGAACTCCTCAGCGGCTACGGCTGGATTTTCCCGCTCGGCGACGGTGACGTGAACATCGGCGTGGGCACCCTCGCAACAGACAAGCACCCGGCTGATGTCAACCTCCGTCAACTCACCCAGCACTACACCGACCAGCAGCGCGAGGACTGGGAACTCGACGGCGAACTACGCTCGACGTGGTCGGCGATGCTACCCATGGGCGGTGCCGTCAGCGGAGTAGCCGGGCCGAACTGGATACTCGTCGGTGACGCCGCCGGGTGCGTCAACCCCCTCAACGGCGAAGGCATTGATTACGGGCTCGAGACCGGCCACCTCGCCGCACAACTTCTCACGGACACGTTGACGACTGATTTCTCAAGCGTCTGGCCAAGGATCTTGCGCGAGAAATATGGTCTCGCGTTCTCGATCGCTCGTCGCTTGGCAGGGCTCTTGACAGTCCCCGGATTCCTGACGACCTTCGGACCGGTGGGGATGCGCTCGCACTTCCTAATGTCGGTGGCCCTGCGCGTCATGGGCAACCTGATCACGGAAGACGACGCCGACACCGTGGCGCGCATCTGGCGCACCGCCGGCCGCGCGTCTATTCGGTTCGACGATCGCCCGCCGTTCAGCTGATTGTCACTCCGTAGTGACGGTGTAGACGGACGATTGGTACCCAAGATTCGCACGGGTTCGAATCACACGACCGTGTGATCGACAAGTCCGATAGACGTCAGTAGGTGCACCCGAAGACCGGGGAACCGCAGGAAGTCCCGGTCCGCAGTCAGGAACACAGCGTTCCAGTCCAGGCATGTCGCTGCGAGCAGTGCATCGGGAACGAGCGGTCCGCGAATGTCCAGCGAGTTGCTGAGGTGTTCGAATTCCTGCCATCGGCTGACGCGAGGCTCGCGCATAAAGCGTCCATCAACGGTGAGTGAATCGACGAACGCCATCGCGGCCTGCGGGGTATCGGGTTCGGTAGTGATCCGCGAATCCGTCACGATTCTGATGAACGACGACGCCACGTCGGTGAGGACAACCAGCTCACCACGGTCACGAAATGTTGTGAGTGATTCGCGGGCGAGCTCGTGAAACCTTGTGCCCTCTCGGAATGCGTAGACCAACGCGTTGACGTCGGCGACGATCAAGGACGCCGGCCCTCCACCTGATCGAGCCACGCGAGCACCTCGCTGGTGTCGTTGACGTCGATGCCGGTGGCCATGAACTCGTCGGTGAAGCCTCCTCGGGATGGAGAGACCGGCAGGGGCAGCAGGTCCTCAACCGTGGTGGCGTCGGCAAGGAACCTGCGCAAGGACTCCTCCACGATGGATGTGATCGATCGACCCGACAGAGCCGCAGACGCCTTGATCTCGCGATAAAGCTCGTCCGGCAGTTGCAGCGTCGTCTTCACAATGCCAGATTACCAGAAATCTGGCACTACCTTATGGGGAAGTCAGTGCAGCCTTCGAATGGTTAACGGCGACAGCCGCCCGAACCCTTAGCCCCCGCGGGCAAGAGATGGACGCAGCCACGAGATGACCAATCCGACGCCGACCCCGTTGACGGCCCCCACAACCATCACGACGCTGAACCAGATTAGGTAAGCGGCAGTGTTCATGGGCGGGGCGCTGGGCTCACCCGAACTGAACAACGCGAACGCGGCGGCAAGCACCAGACCTATAACAAGTCCAATGCTGACGGTGCGCACGAGAACAGCCCGGAGCCCCTGGCGTCGTCGTACTTGCCATAACCACGGGATAGCCAGCGTCAGCGCGATGCAGATGACGACGAGGCCAGCGATCACCCACAGAAAGCCACGCGGCGGAGGAATATCCGATCCGGCCAGCATGATCGTCAACCACAGGAGGAAGAACCCGCCGGCGATCCACCAGGCGCGCGCGGGAGGGAGGTTTCTCAGAACTCCCAGTCCTCACTGAGGACGTCTTCTTGCATGCTCATCCGCAATGGAACCGTCCGCAACACAGCTGGAGGGGACGCCAACAGCGGCGGCATCGACTGCATGAGGGACTGGAACCCGTTCGAAGCCCGGTGCTCGTTCTCTGCGTCCTCGTCCTTGAAGATCTCGTACAACCACACGATGGTTTCGTCGTCGGGATCCAAGCTCACGACAAACAACTCGGTGCCGGGTTCCTCGCCAAGTCCGTCTGCGTAGGAGTTCAACACGTCCAAGAGCGCCGGACGCATGCCTTCGTTGCAGGTCAGGCGCACCATGAGGGAGCGGCGCCCAGGCAGCAGCACGCTCCGGGGTGCGAAAACCTCTTCCGCTTCAGCCATAAGTCACGCGGCTTCGTAGTTCTCGACATACCAGTCGTAAGTGGAAGCAACACCGTCCCGAAGTTTGATCGTGGGATGCCATCCGAGCGCGTTGATCCGCGACGTGTCGAGCAACTTGCGAGGCATCCCATCGGGTTTGGAGGTGTCCCACTCGATTTCGCCGTCGAAGCCGACAACAGACGCGACTGTCTCGGCGAGTTCTTTGATCGGTAGATCATCACCCCAACCGACGTTGATGGTCTCGGGAGAGTCGTACGTGTCGATGAGCATGAGGCAAGCCTCGGCGAGATCGTCGACGTGCAGGAACTCCCGCCGCGGGGCCCCTGTTCCCCACACCGTCACCTTGTCCCGTCCATCGCGCTTCGCCTCATGAAAGCGGCGGATGAACGCCGGCAGCACATGCGAGGACTCGAGGTCGAAGTTGTCATGCGGGCCGTAGAGATTTGTCGGCATTGCGGAGATCCAGCGCTTCCCGTATTGCGTGCGAAAAGCCTCGATGTAGTAGATGCCCGAGATCTTCGCCATGGCGTACGCCTGATTCGTCGGTTCCAGTGGCCCGGTCATCAGTGACGACTCTCTGATCGGTTGCGTCGCGTGCCGCGGGTAGATGCACGAGGAGCCGAGAAACAAGAACCGATCCACATCCGCTTGATGCGCCGCATCCATCACATTCGTCTGGATCAGCATGTTGTCTTGCAGGAAGTCCACCGGGTAGGTGGAGTTCGCCATAATCCCGCCGACGCGTGCGGCGGCGTCAATGACCACGTCTGGCTTGGCTTCGTTGATGGCATCGAAGGTGGCCGCCCGGTCGCGAAGATCGAGTTCCGAGGACCGCCATCCGAGGACCTTGCCCGCGCCGGCCCTTTCGAGCGCTCGCACGAGCGCCGATCCGACGAGTCCATGATGGCCAGCCACGTAGACCGCCTTGTTTGACCAGTCGATGGGCACATCAACATCCTGCCACAAAACGTTGCCACTGCCGTCTGCTGCGGAGGGGTTCCAAATCGGCAAGAGTGAGGAAATAACCTGAGACAGTCATGGCGTTGTTACCGGGCGATTACCCCAGCCATTCACCTCATCTAGGGTTCTCGTGTGACACTTCTTCGCAAGAAGACACCGTTGCCGCCAGGCAAGTACCGGATGGGCGGCAAACACTTTAAGAACGACGATGCCTTCATCCGCACGGCCGTTCGAGATGTGAAGCGCCTCGAGCGCCTCGCTGGTCTAACGGCAGAGTCTCGATTGCTCGATTGGGGCTGCGGTGCTGGTCGCCTCGCGGTGGGCGTGCGCGAATATTTTCCCAACAGACGGATCGCGGACTATCACGGAGTTGATGTCCAACCGGACTTGATCAGTTGGGCGCGGGAGAACCTCACGGCTCCGGGTTTTCGTTTCACGTGCGTCGATGTTGCCAATGAGCGTTACAACCCGGCGGGGCTACCCGACAGAACACTGGCGGCAGACCCGGAGTCGGTAGACGTCTTCTACGCCTATTCGGTCTTCTCCCACATGAACGATCACGACACTGCCGCCTACCTGCACTTGATCACGGAGGCTCTCAGTCCTGCTGGGAAAGCCTTCGTTACCTGTTTCGTGGAGGAAGGTGTGCCGGACTGGGAGGAAAACCCGGAGGGCTATGGGCCGCTGGAGTGGAAGGGACGTCTGCACTGCACCCGATTCGCCAGAGGCCACTTCGAGAACCTGGCCGCGAAAGCGGGGATGGCTGTTGACCGCTTCGTGTACGGCAGAGAAACCGACGGCCAAAGCCTGTACGTCCTGCGGCGAGCCCACTAGCCGTATCGGGACGGTGGGGCCCCGGAGGGATCGTTACCTCATTTCCCTCTATGCAAATGTCGCTCATTGGTCTTCGGTAGGCCCCGGGTTAGCATGCGGTCACACCTGTTCGGCAATCCATGGATCGTGAATGGAAGGGCTTCTTTGATGCGACGAATGATTACGGCCGCACTCACGAGCGCGGCGCTACTCGGTTCGACAGTGGCGGTGGCACCCATGGCCGTCGCTGCCAACCCAATACCGGACGTCGCATTTGGGATGCACGTGCCGCAAATTGCGAACGGTGAAAGGCCGAACGCCAATATCGGAAGCATTCGTCTCTGGGATGCCGGTATTGCGTGGGGCCAGGTGCAGCAGAAGAAGAAGAAGTTCTGGTGGAACGGCATGGACGCGGCGATTGCCAGCGCCAATGCGCAGGGCATGTCCATCACCTATGTCCTCGGTTCCACTCCTAAGTGGGCGCAAAAGAAGGCACCGAAGGGCAACTATCCGTATGGGGGCACTGGGTCCGCTAATCCGGATATGGATGTGTGGAAGAACTGGGTCAAAACGGTCGTGCAGCGCTACGGAGCGAGCATTGATGCGTATCAGATTTGGAACGAGGCGAATCTCTCCGACTTCTACGACGGTTCTCCCAAGCAGATGGCGAAATTGACCAAAGAGGCATACAAGATCATTCGCAAGTACGACCCGAGCGCCAAGGTGGTGGCGGCGAGCAGCACGGTTCGCCTAACCAAGTCCTACAACCGCTTCTTCCCGGAGTACCTCAAGCAACTCAAGAAGCAGAAGTGGCCGGTCGATGCAATTGCCGTTCACACGTACCCGCCGGGTAAGGACACCCCGGGCGACAGACTGAAACTTCTCGACAAGGTCGTCAAGGACATGAAGAAGGGGAAGGTCCCGTCGCGTATCGAACTGTGGGATACCGAGGTCAATTACGGAATCAAGGGACCAGGCAAGGTCAAGGGTCAAAAGATCACTGGCCAACAAGCGGCCGATTGGACGTCCAGCACGTTCCTAGACTCGATCCTCATGGGGGTGGATCGCACCTACTGGTATTACTGGTACCGCCCGGATGGCCGGCTGGGGATCATTCTTGATAACGCTGCTGACGGAGACTTTGGACGCCTCGGGTACCAAACAGCGTATGACTGGATGACTGGCTCGTTCTACTCGTGCACCCGGGGCAGCAAGAAGCAACCGAATGTGTGCCAACTAGGTGATGCGATCAATCCTGAGGTTGTTGTGTGGAGCAACGAAGGGGTAGGTACTTACACTGTTCCTCAGGGAGCAACGTGGCAGTGCAACTCACTGAATCAGTGCTCCCCGACTGCGGCAGGAACACAACTCGCGATTGGTGGTAGCCCTCTATGGTTCGGAAGCCAAGCCAACTACGACAAATTGTTGGTGAAGCAGCAGGCAAGCGCGGCGGCTCGCGCCGCCGTGCAAGCGCTGCCGTAGCGTCTTTCGGGGCAGCAGTATTACTCCTTTCGGGTTGCGGTGGGAGTGAGCAAGACAGCAACGACGCTGCCGACACCCCTGCGCCGGAAAGCCCGACGCCCGAGGAAGTGATCGAGGACCCCAACGCCATTCAGCGCTCCCTGGTGGGGCTGCACATCGAGGGGGCCGAGGGAGGAGCCTGGGCCTCCGCACCCTTCGGTGCGCTGCGCCTATGGGACAACGGCACTGGCTGGTCTCAGATCGAACTGGAGAAGGGCGAGTTCAAGTGGGACAACCTCGAGGGCGTGCTCGAGAACGCGGCGAGCAAGGGTATGGAGGACATTCTCTATGTGCTGGGCACGACACCGAAGTGGGCGGCTCAGGAAGTAAACGATGCGGATTACCCCCAGCCGGGCGCTGCGAGCGCACCCGCAGATCTCGATGATTGGGATGATTGGGTAAGTGAGGTCGTCACGCGCTTCGGTGATCGCATCGACAACTACCAGATCTGGAACGAAGCGAATCTGGTCAACTTTTATCGCGGAACTCCAGCCGAAATGGCGGAGATGACCAAGAGGGCATACGACATTATCAAGGCCAACGATCCAGAAGCATTGGTTGTCGCCCCCTCACCATCCACCCGTTTGACGGCGTCCTTTGATCGTTTCTTCCCCGAGTACCTCACTGAACTGGAGAAGTTGGGCTGGCCTGTGGATGTGTGGGCCGTGCATACCTACCCCGATGGTCAAGGCACACCGACGGACCGCGCACTGTTGATCGAGAAGTTCACCGACACCTTGGCAGCAGCGGGTGCTCCGGAGCTTCCCATCTGGGACACGGAAGTGAACTACGGAATTGCGGGGCCGGGTGATATCGAAGGTCGTGAGATCACCGGAAGCGACGCCGCCGGAGATGTCGTTCGAACGTACGTTGATGACCTGCGTTTAGGGGTGGAGCGTTCGTATTGGTACATCTGGTCGCTGGCCCCGCTGGAGTTTCTGGGCATTCAAGCCTTCGCTGGCTCAGATGCGGAGCAGGGTTTCTTCGCCCTGGACAACTGGGTGATCGGCGCGAGTTTTGACGGGTGCAGCGAGAACGCCGGGGCAGTCGCCTGCGACTTCAGTCGGGACGGCACCCAGTGGGTGGTTGCGTGGGCCAGTGATGGTGAGGCGACCTACACCACTCCAGAGAACTCCCAGCTGATCTGTGACCCGCTTGCGAACTGCGAGGAAGCTGGGCCGAGCACGGACATCACGCTCACCCAGACCCCCATCCGCGTCTATCTGCAGTAGGGCGAAATAGGGCAGTGGCACCCCGAAAGAGCCCGACACCAGGGGGTTTGCCGACGCCGCTGGTACCTTCGTGGAGGCATGCTGGCGGAGTGAGACGTGTTCTGGAGGTGACCAATGGCGTTGAGTGACGACCTTGGCTCACCGAAGGCGGGAGAAGGGGAAGAGGCGGACGAACACCCCTCGACGTCGTCAGCAGGCTCTTGGAGTTCTTCCGCGAGCGCCGCCTGGTCAAGTACCTCGCACCGAGACAAGCCTCAGTTGAGGCGTGATCCGTTGCGGGTATACGCGACCCGAGCGGTTGTCTGGGATCTCCTCGCCGTCACAGCAGCTTCGGCGATCGGCTTTATCCTCCGCTGGACTGTTCCTTACAACCTCAATATCTCGGACAGCACCTACGTGTTCTTCGCTCTCGTTGTTGTCGCGAGTTGGTGTGCGGTGTTGGTTCTTCGTGGCGCATACGACACCCGGATTCTGGGTGTGGGGTCGGAAGAGTTCAAACGAATAGTCGGGGCATCCGCAATGGTTTTCGGTGCGATCGCAATTGTGTCGTTTGCCCTCAAGTTGGATCTATCTCGTGGTTTCGTCCTCATCACTTTCACGGTCGGTATGTTCTTGCTGCTCATTGTGCGGTGGATCTTGCGCGCGTGGTTGCGCCATGAGCGCATGTATGGGCATTTCTTGCACCGCACCATCGTTATTGGCTCGGGTAGCGCCCAAGCCGAGATCGTGGACATGCT
>Ga0181606_10004267_pt1 | contig 11926 bp, 10 predicted proteins | sample 041ome_10_FD_132994 | JGI IMG/M metagenome (GOLD analysis project Ga0181606, IMG submission 132994) | Coastal salt marsh microbial communities from the Groves Creek Marsh, Skidaway Island, Georgia - 041412US metaG (megahit assembly) | ecosystem: Environmental > Aquatic > Marine > Intertidal... | reverse complement strand
TCTCTCAGCTCAATGAACTCGAGTGGGTCAACGGAGAAATCTGGGCAAATGTGTGGTTAACCGATCAGATCGTTCGCATCGACCCCACTTCGGGCATAATCACCGGTATTATAGATCTTCGTGGACTACTTCCTCGCAATGAGCGTCGACGCAATACCGATGTATTAAATGGTATTGCGGTAGATCCCAAGACCGGTGCCATTTGGTTGGGCGGCAAGCGCTGGCCCGCTCTCTTCCGTATTGAGCTCACTGAGCGAAACCCACATTAACGTCAGGAAATGTCATGAATGCAGTCGTAATGCCATCCACCCACCCCGCTTTTGAGTTAACTCGTCGCGTCCCCATCGAGTCGTTGGGTTTGGAGGTTCAGGAATACGTTCATAAAGTGACAGGCGCCAGACACCTCCACATGGGAACTAACTCAGACGAGAACGTTTTCATGGTGGCTCTGAAAACAGTGCCAGAGGACTCAACCGGCGTTGCCCACATACTGGAGCACACCGTTCTGTGTGGCAGTGAAAAGTATCCCGTGCGTGACCCATTTTTCATGATGCTTCGCCGGTCGCTCAATACCTTTATGAACGCCTTCACGAGTTCAGATTGGACGGCCTACCCCTTTGCCACTCAAAACCCCAAGGATTTTGACAACCTTCTGTCGGTTTATCTCGACGCAGTTTTCTTCTCTCGGCTCGATCCCCTCGATTTTGCTCAGGAAGGACACCGCGTCGAGTTAGCCTCAGAGGATGCTGACGCACCCTTGGTTTACAAGGGCGTCGTATTCAATGAGATGAAAGGGGCCATGTCGTCCATTTCATCGGTACTGTGGGATCGACTGTGTTTCGAGCTCTTCCCAACCAGCACCTACCACCACAACAGCGGTGGAGACCCCGAGGCCATTCCGGACCTCAGCTATGACCAGCTAATGGCTTTTTATAAAGGTCACTACCATCCGAGTAATGCCATTTTATTGACCTTCGGTAATCTCCCGGTGTCTCAACACCATGATGTCTTTGAACGCGAGGCATTGAGCCGCTTCGAGCGCTCTGATGAGCACATCGAAGTGGGGCTTGAGCAAGCCTTTGATGAGCCCAAACGTGCTGTCCATCACTATGCCCTCGAGGATGCAGATACTGATAACAAAACGCACCTCATCATGGGCTGGAAGCTCGGTGAGAGCTCAGATCTTGATGCGATGCTTGAAGCGCAGCTGCTGTCGTCTGTCCTCATGGAGAACAGCGCCTCACCACTGATGCACTGGTTGGAGACCAATGATCTCGGGGCAGCACCCTCTCCACTGTGTGGGCTTGAGGACTCAATGCGTGAAATGGTGCTCTGCTGCGGTATTGAGGGTAGCAATCAGAACTGCGTCGATGATTTCGAGACCCAAGTGCTAACCGTCATTCGACAAACGGCAGAGGACGGCGTGAGCTTGGATCGTCTCGAGGCGATTCTTCATCAGATCGAGCTGCACCAAAGAGAAGTCACTGGCGACGGTATGCCCTATGGACTCAACCTTATGCTTCGCGCGTTAGGGGCAGCCACCCACAATGGTGACGCTGTGGCCGCACTGGACTTAAGTCCCGCGGTGGAGCGATTGCGAGTAAAAATGAGCGACCCGGACTTCATCAGAAACCGGCTGAATGCACTGGTTCTCGACAACACTCACCGGATCACGCTGGTCGTAGCGCCCGACCCCGACTTGGATGAGCTCAGAAAGAAGCGTGAGTCTCAACGACTCGCAGAGATGCGAGCAAGCCTGGGCGAGGACGATATTGCCAACGTGCGCCAGCTCGCTCGGAAGTTAGAGCAGCGACAAAATCAGGTGGATGATGTCAGCATCCTGCCAAAGGTGGGGCTCGATGACATTCCCCAGGGTGTGGTGACACCTTCCTTAGATTCCAAGCTTCTGGACGAAGGTAAGCGACACGTCGTGGGAGCCGCGGGAACCAATGGCCTGGTTTACCAACAAATAGCGCTCGCCCTGCCCACCCTTACCGAGGAACAGCAAGGCGAGCTGCCGCTTCTGTGTGCCCTCGCTTCAGAGGTGGGAATTAACGACGCCTCCTACCTTGAGGTACAAGACCGGCAGTCGGCCAGTGTGGGCAGTCTGGGTATGAGCGTGTCAACGCGAGCGTCGCGCACCGATGTTAATGAGGCCTCGGGATTCCTCGTCATGTCCTCAAAGGCATTGGCGAATCGCATGACGGAACAGTCGAACTTGATGATCGATACCTTAACCTCAGCCTCGTTTTCCGAAGGTGGGCGCATCAAGGAACTCATTAGCCAGATGCGAGCACGCCGCGATCAAAGCATCAGCGGCGCGGGCCATAGCCTTGCAATGACAGCGGCAAGCGCGGGCATGAGTCCGCTCGCGTCGCTCTATCACCGTCAAAGTGGTCTTGAGGGCATCAAACGATTACGTGAATTAGATGACCGCTTAACCCATGAAGGCGAGATCGAAAAAATGGGTGCTTCGCTCACAGCCCTTCGAGATCACCTGCTATCAACGCCTGCCATCAATTTACTGTCGGTCGCCGACCCCAGCCACATCGACGAAGCCGTGCAGGCGCTGTCAGCAGTTTCCGAGCGTCTCTCCGCTACCCGCTCTACCGGTGCTTGGTCATTGACAGAACGTACTGCCGCCCACAATCAGATTTGGGCAGCCAACACGCAGGTAAACTTCTGTGCGAAAGCGTACCCGACCGTCCCCAGTGGTCACCCCGACGCGCCGGCTCTATCGGTGCTGGGCGCCTATCTGCGAAACGGCTTCCTACATCGAAGCATCAGAGAACAAGGTGGCGCCTACGGTGGCGGAGCTAGTCATGATGCCAATGTGGGTGCATTCCGCTTCTTCTCCTATCGCGATCCGCGTAATCTTGAAACGCTGTCCGATTTTGATGCGTCAATTGACTGGTTGTTGACGGCAAATCACGATGCGCTAGCACTCGAGGAGGCCATCCTTAGTGTCATTTCGAGTCTAGATAAACCGGCATCGCCTGCTGGCGAAGTAAAGAAAACGTTTTACGACGAGCTCTATGGAAGAACTGCCGAGCACAAAGGGCAACTCAGAAATGCCATCATCTCGACCACGATTGAAGATCTACAACGTGTCGCATCAACCTATTTGCGACCTGAGATAGGCACGTCGGTGATCCTCACGGACGCTAAAACGGCGACCAGCAGTGCGCTCGCTGACTTGGGTTGGAATCATTACGACCTCACCTAGCGTGCGTCTGTTAGCTCTAGAACGATGGCCGTCGTCCCCTGAAGCCATAGGTTGCGCCCGGTCTGAAGGTCGACAGAGACTCGCCCGCGGGTTGGGTCCGCTAGTGAAACTGATGTCGTGGTCGCACGCTCTACAAGTGTGAAATGGCCGCCATTACCCAGATCAACCCACGCAATCAGGGGGAGTGACGGGGTAGATAACTCTTCGGAGGTCAACTTGTGTGCTTTCAGCGAATACGCGAACGCTGCCGCGAGTGTGTTCAGCTCACTGACTGAGTAACCTTCCCGCCGATGACGTCGGGTCCTTGGATCAATAAGGACCGCGGCTAAGCTGTCCAACTTATCCACCGACGTCGTTACCGAGGCCTTGTCTCTCAACAGCATCGCGAGTGCCGCGAGACCACAATCAGTCAGTGACGTTTGCCTGATAACAGGTTGCCTCTCTGTGTCGTCAGGGATTGCACCCAGCAGAGGCACGGTACCGAAAAAAGCGATCAAGCAGGCAATTACGCTGATCGGTGTCCTCAATGGGCTCATGTGACTCGATAACCACGGTCAGTCAAGATCAAGAGGCTGACGGTTCCACAAGTAATTCGGTGTGACGCCATATCGCCATAACTTGCACCGCATAGAGCGCCAGTAAACCGCTCAACCAAATAGCATCATTGGCCTCGGGCGATCGCAAAACCGAATACGTTAGTCCGAGAGCGCAGCAGGACACTGTCGGTTGGATCATGGCCAGTAAAAACAGGCGCTGTCGCCTCGCTATCAGAAGCCCTCTCATTAACTTGTTATCCAGTATCTGTCGGGAGGTCTGTTCCCTTAAAGCCACGATAAGTTTCTCCAAAATAGCCGCCCCTAGGGGCGGCAGTGAGTTTCTCTGCCGCTAGGATCTAAATGTCGTTGCCGCAGGGTTAGCGACCTCGCGTTTGCGGTATGTACACCCCGTAGTAATAAGTTTGAAGCGCGAGATCAACGGCGACCACACCGAGAATAAATGGCCAGAGCTGCCCTCTAATCTCGGCAATATCTTCGTCGATAATGATGGTCTTATTGAGTTCAGCGGGCAGTGACAGTGTGTTGTTGACGAGGGCATCCGGGGGGCTAGCTGCCGCAGGAAATGCCATGAGTGCTGCCAGAATGGCGACAAATGATTGACTGAAGTGACGCATGTAGACCCTCCTTGGTCTGATTGAGAAAATCCCTTCCGGGATCTCAATAGCGTCACAGAACCTTGTTCGATCTAGAACATCAAAAAGCGTGAGATAAGGTCATTTGGAGCCCATGGCCAGGTTAGTTAAGCCTCTATTGGGCAACTGCCATCTTCAACACCTGTCCATAGCCACTGACCACCGGCACGTCATCGAGAAAGCCTTTCTGTTTGAGTAAGGCCCGCAGTTTGGGCAAGTTGTAACAGGGAACGCCTGCCATGAAGTGATGTTCCATGTGGTAGTTGACGTTATTTGGCGCCAGTAGGCATCGCTGCCAAAACGGTGCTTCGACCGTCCGCGTGTTCAATCGCACATCCGGATCATACAAATTGGTTACGACAGCGTGCTCCCCTACTTGTCGCAAGCGAACCACCCACATATAGGACGTTAGAAACGTGAACATCCAGACAAACCATGTCCAGCCGATTCCCATGGCAGACAGCGTGGCTATCAATACCAGGTGAACCACTAGTTGTTTGGCTACCAAATGGCGAGAGCCATGGGTCTCGCGAGTCATTTGACTCGACGTCCCACTCGCCAGCGCCCGTAACAGCTTAAGTCCTGTCGTACCGAGTAAATCTCTGCGCCATTTTCGGTAAAGGCTCTCGCGAGATATCGGATAGGCCTGATAGTTGGGTAAATCCGGATCTTCATGACTGCCAGCGAATTTGTGGTGTGCTGTGTGGCCCCGCGCGTATGCCTGTAGATCGCCAAGCGTAGGCAACGCGCACAGCCATTGACCCACCCAATGGTTTAAAGCACGAGTCTTGAAGAGACTGCCGTGCCCCGCTTCGTGCATCAGAACAGCGAGACTCAGCTGACGGCCGGGAAGCACCACCCAGGCGAATACAAGGGTGAGAACACTTGGATAGGTTCCCACCAACCAGAGAATCCCCAAAGTGAGCGCCCATGTCATCAACACCATCGACCACGCTTTAAAATCGCTACGCTGCAGCAGCCGGTCACGCTCTTGGGGTGTCAGCACCTCGTTGGCTCTCATTACTATTCCTCGTTACTCAAGATAACTACTGGTTACCTCGCCTCGAAATGCTACCATAACTCGCTTGTACTCTTAGGCTATCCAGTCGCAGCAAAACCAACAATGTCAGAGGATGATCAGCCAGTAAAATCGCAGCAAGCTGCGCTCAGAGAGCTCAGCGATGCGCTCGAGCAGTCGCGTAAAACGTGGCTGAACGAGAGTCTCACTGGGTCTCCTCTATGGCAGCTCAATTATGCAGTCAGCGATATTGGCTACGTGCTAGCGACGCTGGACGATGCGGAGGCAATGAAGCAGCGCAAGCGCTGGGTGAAGCTGCAGCAGAAAGTCGGTGAGGGTGCCGCTTGGCTGATCACGATTGACCTTTTACGCGACTCGCTTGCTGAGTCACGACAGAGCAAAATAGCGAGCGCAGTAGCCAGACTATCGGCGAAGCCAGTTAACAAATGCCATAAGCTCATGGCGAAGCCTGAGTGGGTTCGCATCAGGCGCTGGTGGTTTGGTTACCTCGAGTCACTGCAACCACGAGACCCTACGGAAGCGGTCACCGTTGCCATGACAGCTCGCGCTGAGCACCGATTCCTAAAACTACGAAACAGGGTACTTAAACACGATAACGACAAGGACTTGCTCAAGCTGGAGGATGCCACCGGTGAGCTAAAAACGATTCTGTCGTTGTCCGCAGCTCCAGATGACCGTCGTCATTCACAGGTACGCCTATTGGGCGATATCGAATCAAATATCCGTCTCTGGCGTCAGGCCCATACACGTCTGCCGTTACTCAAACTCCTATCGGCGACTCCTGAAATTGATGCCCGCGTGAGCTTGGCCGATGACCTCGCTGAAATTCGACTCGAACAGCAGCTCATTGCACGCAAACGAAAAGATCGGGTCAGGCGTTTGTTAATAGGCCCTAATTCAGAGTGACGAGCGCGGGTTAGAAATAAGTGACGCACAGCATGGTCAGAATACCGACTGAATAAGCGACTGAGATCGGTAGGCCAAAACGTAGATAATCACCACGCGTATAGCCACCAATATTCTGAACGATTAAGTTTGTGGCGTAGCCATAGGGCGTCAAGAAGGAACCGCTCGCCGCGAAGGCAACCGCCAGCACAAATGGCATCACATCCACACCCAGACTCTCTGCTAGACCATAGCCGATCGGAAACATCAGAGCTGCAGCGGCATTATTAGTAACCAGTTCGGTCAGCATTAAAGTCAGTAAAAAAACGACAACAAGGCCAATCAGCGGCGTCTGATCCATCATCACAGGCAACACAAGGGACATGAACGTGCTGATCAGCTGGGAGTCAACCAGTGACTGGGCAAGGACCAACGCCGACGCAACCAAAATCCAGATATCGAAGGGAAAACGCCGACGTAAATCATCAACACTCACAAGGCCAGTCAGCCAGAGTCCCATAAGCAAGCCGAGCAAACCCACCGAGAGACTGAGGCTACCGGTAGCCGCCATCGCGATCACCGCGCCCAACGCGAGGGTCACAAGGAAGCCTTGCTTCGAGTCAAGAAGTCGGACGTCCAAGTCATCGGAGAGAAGGTAGAAATTTCTACCCAGGTTTTTCCGTTGGGCGAAATCCTCACCCGTCGCAAGCACCAATAGGTCGCCTGGCCGTAAGGCTGTTCGCCCCAGCTTTCCACTCACGGTCTCGCCGTCTCGCTGCAAACCCACGATAGCGGCATCAAATCGGGCTCTGAAGCCTAGCTCTTTGGGTGTTCTTCCGTTCAAAATTGAGCCGGGCGCTACAATCACCTCTGTCAACGAGGGCTGCATCAGCCCCTCCTCGCTTGCAAACGTGGTAAGCCCGCTAATCTGGGTCAGCCGTGACGCATCCTTGATATCGCCAACAAAGTTAAGTCTGTCACCACCTTGCAACACCTCTCCCGGTGCGACGGCCGTAATCACTTGGCTACCGCGGATAATCTCACTGAGGTACAGCGTCTCGAGCTCGCGAAGTCCGGCGTCACGAACCGTCCTACCTACAAGACCCCCTTCGCGCTCAACGACCGCCTCCAACACATATTCGCCTTGCTCTTCTTCTGCGACCACCCGTTTGGGGAGGCGGGACGAGAGAACCACCAACAACAGTCCAACAACAAGTACCACGGGACCTGCGACCCATAGAAAGTCGAAGAATGCCAAGCCATTACCTCTTCGATCAGCCAAAAAGCTACTGACAATGAGGTTAGTTGACGTGCCAATTAAGGTCAGAGTCCCACCGAGAATAGCGGCGTACGACAGGGGCAATAAGAGCTGCGATGGCAAATGGTAGCGACTGCGTCTCAGCACCTGCGCCAGCGCGGCAACAATCGCGTTGTTGTTGAGAAACGCCGAGGTAGATGCGGCGACAGCCGTTATTCTCGCCACAGCGAGATAGCGATTAGGCGAGTCGATACGCCGAGACAGCAAGCCCAACCAGGGCAAACGCTCGAGGGCGACGGCACATAGCATCAGTAACATAAGCGTCACCAAACCCTCATTCGTCGCCTTCGCCCAAAACGCATCAGGCTCGATTAAACCGGCAATCAGACAACCGATGGCTGCCATCAGGAAAAGGACCGTGGCACTCAGACGCGAAAACACAAGCCCAACTAACAGCGCCGTTAAAATTGCACCTGCGTAAAACGTATCCATCAGAGCCCCCATCCCATAAATGGAGAATACCGTTTATTCCTCAAGCTGGACAATTGGCAGATAGCGTTCGCGAACCGCCCGAGTAACCACTATCATCGCTCCTTTAACAACCATGTTAAATCTCAATAACGTATAAGGAACCCCTCGATGTTGGCATACACCACGCTAGGCGCATCAGACCTTGAGTCAGCCGTTGAATTTTACGGTGCACTCACCGAAACCATGGGTTGGAAGAAGATTATGGGAACCGACCGCATTGTCTTCTTTGGCTCTTCCATGAGCGAAGCGTGCCTTGCGGTCTGCACACCGTACGACGAGCAGGCGCCCACATCGGGCAATGGCGTTATGGTGGCGTTTCATGGAGGCAGCAAGGAAGGTGTCGACGCGCTGTACGCGAAAGCCATTTCTCTGGGTGCGACCTGTGACGGTGAACCCGGTCAACGTATCCCCGATGTGTTCTACGGGGCCTATGTCAGGGATGCCGAAGGAAACAAGCTTTGCTTTTGCCATTTTGGCTAAAGGCAGACGTATCTTAGCTAGGCTGATTCGTTGAGCAGAAGTCTTGGTGTACCGTCTGCCAAGAGCTGATCAACGATTTCACCGACACAATTAGGTGCCACCAGGTGAGCGGCATACCAGGTGTGAAAGCAGCGAATACGATCGGGCTCACTGATACCACCAATACCTCGCTCAGACAGCGCAGATAACATGCCTTTCGATGCTAGGGCGTCACGCTCCTCATGCGTTAGGAAGCTTTCTCGAAGCGCAATATGAGCGGCGTGGTCCTGTTGCATGCGCAGCCTAAAACCCCCATTGGTTGCGACTTCAGACTGTACTCGCGCTATCCATCCAGCCGCCTCTAACCGATCAATTTTGAGCGATAGCTCTGCATCAATGAGCCAGTAGAGGGTTGGAAAGGGCTTGCCGTCGACAAGTGAGCTCACCCGGATTGCCGCTGGTAAACCCTCGCTATTAAAGGCGGCTACATCGCGAAACCCTCTGGGTTCTCGGCCCAATCGCTCCGCAACAAACTCCCGCCATCGAGCAACACGCTCGTCACTTTTTTCGACTTCCATCATGCGCGCAACCCTAGCACAAAAGACGATTGACTCGCCGCAATCAAGCGCGTAACTTGCGCGGCTTAGGTGCCTACAGGTGTTTCACTAGGGTAGGTTAAAAGGGAAGTCTGGATGAGCCAGCGCTGCCCCCGCAACGGTAGAGATAGCCCCAGTATCTGAGCCCGATACCTGCCTATACAACAACCTAATGGCGCGGTGGGCTCCAGCAGGGAAGTCGCGCCGCGCTCTCTGCGCTGTTGGCCTCTTTGCCCGTTCACTGCTCCTGTAAAAATGGAGCCAACATGAACAGACTCAAGCTATCATCTACCCTTGCGGCATCAATCACCGTTACCTCCCACATCGCACTAGCCGCCCAGATTGAAGAAACCGTTGTCGTTGCCGATCGCGTCGACACAGCGATCGAGTCGCTTGCTGTCTCTGTAAATGTGATGGATCGCGAGCTCATTTCTGCGTTGGGGTCAGCCACGTTACCCCAGTTGCTGCGATCACAAGTGGGAATCTCAACAACACAAACGGGTGGTATTGGGGCGGTCAGCGGAATTCGTGTGCGCGGCCAAGATGCCTTTAGAACGAAGGTGTTGATCGACGGCATCGATGTAAGCGACCCCTCCTCACCACAAATAGCGCCGAGAATGGAACACATCCTGGCTGGCTCGCTAGAGCGCATCGAGATACTCCGCGGCACTCAGGGCCTATTGTGGGGCGCTGATGCTGGTGGTGTTATTGCGCTGACGAGTCGACGAGGAAGCGATCGCCCAACGATTAAGGTTTCAGCTGAGCGCGGTGGCTATGGTTTTGAAACAGAATCCGTCGTGGCGAACTCGGGCGCCACATCATTCGGTGAACTTACGGCTGTTGTTAATCAGGTCGGTATGGATGGTTACAACGCCTTAAGAAGCGACACCCAACTCGCGGATATGGATGGCTATGACAACGACAGCTATCAGCTGAGCTACACAACGCCGGAGTTGGACGGCTGGTCCGCCACCTTGAGTGCGCGCAAGGTAGATGCGACAGCAGAGTATGATGGCTGTGGACGCTTCGACGAGAACTTTAGCTTCATATCCAGTAACGACTGCTCCGACGGCTACAAAAATGAAACACAAGGTATCGTCCTGGGTCACCGCGGCGAGGGTTATTCAACCCAGTTAAATGTCAGCGAAAGCGATAGCGACCGCGCTTACTTCACCGACGGTATTTTTCAGTTCGCGCTTAAGGGCTCGAACGAACAAATGTCCTTAACCCACAACCGGGTGCTAACCGACAGCACGGACGTCACGGTCGGTATCGACCTCGATGAGCAGAGCTACGATGATGGTTTTGGTACGGCAAGAAGTCGTGACAATGAAGGCATGTTTATAAATGTACGGCGTGCTAATGATACGGTCTCGCTGTCAGCGGCTGTTCGTAGCGATGACAACGAAGACTTCGGTCGTTACACGTCATGGCGACTGACTGCCTTGACCGAGACAGGACTTGAAGGTGTTGCCTTCAAGGCAGCCTACGGCACTGGATTTCGGGCACCGTCCCCGTATGAAGTAGGTTCAAACCAATCACCTTTTACGCTGCCTGAAGCAAGAGACACAGCGCTCCAGGAGGAGCAAAGCCTGGGATGGGAAATGGGGCTGCGGGGCAACCAGAACGACGTTTCCTGGGAGCTTACCTATTTCGATCAAGAGGTAAGCGACGCCATCGTATACAGCTACAACCCTGCCGTGTTTGCCGGTGGATATATTCAGGTGCCGGGCACCAGCGAATTCAATGGTATCGAAGCGTCAATCGCATGGGCGCTTAGTGATGACGCTACGTTAGAAGGTTTTGTGACCGATCTCAGTGCCAAAGACGCAACGGGTAACGACCTGCCTTACCGCCCCGAGACCACAGCTCAGATGTCCGCACGACTCAAGGGCGACGACACTCAATGGCTGCTACTCGCTCGGTACGTGGGTGATCGAAGCGACGGCTTCGGCACAGCTCTAAGCGAATACACCGTCCTGGATGGCTCATTCAGCTTCGCGATCACGGATGATCTAAGCATGTCATTACGCGCAGAGAATCTTACCGACAAGACCTACTCTGATATTGTCGGCTATCGCAGTGCAGGTAGAACCCTGTACCTCGGTCTAAATGTATCTATCTAGGTGACTAATGTGAGTAAAGACGCCAAGCACAAAGCGTCGATGGAAAAGCAGAAATCCAACATCGACGCATCTATCGCCGCAGCCGACACCGAGCAAAGTATTGTTCTGCTCCTGACCGGGAACGGCAAGGGTAAGACCAGTTCCGCGTTCGGCATGGTCATGCGTGCCATGGGTTACTCTCAACGCGTCGGTATTGTTCAATTCATCAAAGGTGAACAGTTATCAGGGGAGGAGCTATTTGCTCGTGAGCATCTCCCAGACTCTGATTTTTATCAGATGGGCACTGGATTTACCTGGGATACCCAAAACCGTCAGGCTGATATTGCGGCGGCGGAGCGCACATGGGCTCAAGCGCAGCGGATGCTTAAGGATCCAGCTTATGATCTGGTCGTACTCGATGAAATCACCTACATGCTCGCGTTCGACTACCTTGATGAAGCTCAGGTGGTTGAGTCCATCAAGGAGCGACCCGAGCATCAGAGCGTCGTTATGACAGGACGCGGCGGGGGCAGTGGCTTACAAGCGCTGGCAGATACCGTTTCCGAGGTAAAAGAGGTCAAACACGCCTTTCGTGCTGGGATCAAAGCCCGAAAGGGTGTCGATTACTGAATGCGTGA
>Ga0181606_10004258_pt1 | contig 11945 bp, 7 predicted proteins | sample 041ome_10_FD_132994 | JGI IMG/M metagenome (GOLD analysis project Ga0181606, IMG submission 132994) | Coastal salt marsh microbial communities from the Groves Creek Marsh, Skidaway Island, Georgia - 041412US metaG (megahit assembly) | ecosystem: Environmental > Aquatic > Marine > Intertidal zone... | reverse complement strand
TGCGGGCTTGTCCGCCGCGGCGCTCCTCGGTATGCCGGAATCCTCCGATGCGGCGCAAGAGATGGCTAACCTCGCTGGTATTGACGGCCGCATTTCCATCTTCTTCGTGTTTGCGCCGGTGCTCGCGTGGGTGGCGTACAACATTTTGTCCCCGGGCCTTCGCCAGTTTGAGGACATGCAAAAGAAGAACGCGGGCAAGCGCTAATTTAGCCTGCGCGCAGCTGCGTCATACATCATGACAACAACACAATTATAGTATTAGACGAACACGCGGTATCTCGTTGCGCATGGAAAATTTCTTTGCTCGACAATGAACTTGTAACATTGAAAGAAAACTGCTTTCAAATTAAATCATCATTTTACATGTACACGTACAACTAAGGACTACTGAAAAGATCTGCGAATGGGTCCTTCGCGTGATTGCCCTTCGCCGCGCCTCCAGACATGGCGACGGGCGCGTTTGCACTAGATTGCTGAGGCCGCGCCGCGGGCGACGCGGATATCAAATCTAACTGCGACAGTAAATCTACCGGAGGAGTCTGCGAAGACGATGACGATGGTACTAGATTCGTCATGGCTGGTATCACCGGTGCCGGCGCATCGAGCGCAGATAACAGATCAAAAGGTGCGGCAGATGGCGGAGCTGACGAGCGCATCGTCGGCGCGCCTCGAGGAGGAGGCGCAAAGCCAGCCAGGGTGACCGGTGCGGACTCTTGCTTACGCGGCGGTGCATTGCCAAACAAAGCGTCGGCAAGTTTTGCCTTTGATTCGTCCACTTCAGGCGCGGAAATCTTTTGAGGAGGAGGCATTTGGGTGGCAACGGTTGTCGCGGGCGAAGTTGCGCCTCCACCCAAGAACATGTCCAAGTCGTCCACCGGCGCTTGACGTGGCGGAGGTGCTTGAGGCACATCCGCCTTGTGATGTTCGAATACTAACGGCCCAGTACCGCGAGAATTCTTTGCCTTCATGACGCTTGACTCGATCGCTTTACTTTGTGCCTCAGCCATCGCCGCCTTCTCGGCGTCTCTCTGCGCCTTGCTCTGGTATGACTTGGCGCCTTGCGCGAGCGCGTTGGCGACGTGCTGATTCATTACCGCCAGCGAACGATCAATCGTCAATTCCATTGCGTATGGCGCTAAAACACTGGTGCGTACGGATGGAGACTCAGCCATGAGCGCCATGATTTCATTTGCTCGTTGTTGCTTCGTGATGGACTTGCTCGACGTATTTCGTTCCACTGCGCACAACGCCTTGGCACTTAAACTACCACCAGAGCGCGTAGCTATTTTCGCAATTGCGCTCAGTGCCAGAGTTTCAATCGCGTTTCCTTCCATTTGCGTATCTACTGCATCAATTAGCAAGTCCATGAGCTCTTCGGAGCTTTTGCCGCTCAGCTCGCCAAACTCACCGATGACCCAAACCATGACTTGCAAGAGAACCAACGGCAGTTTCGGTCGCTTGAATAATTTCACGTAGGCATTCACCGCGGATTTGCGTGATAATTCATCAGCAACGGCGTCTCCCGTACCTTCTGCGATGAGTCGCATCAAACTTTGGCCAATCGATGGCTTCACCACGTCCCCGGCGCTTTCAAACAACGCCGTCATCGTCTCCACGTACCACTTGGCGTCTGGGGCGTACCTTTCGGCAAGTTCGGCAACGCGCGACGCCGCTTCGGCGCGCACGTACTGATCGCTATATCTATCGCCATCACGTTTCAAGAACGCCAGCATGCGTTCAACGATAACCTCGACGTTATTTGGCTTGGTCATTTTGTACAACAAGTCGAGCGTCTTTTTACGCAGCGTCTCGTCTTGGTCTTCTAGGCAATCCACGACCGCCATCTGATGCTCAGCGGCGTAACTTGGATTCACGTTTACTATACACGCTAAAGCATTAAGACCGACGTATTTCAAGTTGTTATTTCTGCTTTTAATGAAGCGAGAAATAACAAGCGCGCACTGCGCCAAGAGCTGCGGGTTTGGATAAATGCTCGCAATCGTCCTCACTGTCTCGTACACCAGCGCGTTGCCAATTTGGTTCTTAGACAATATTGCTCGCGCGAGCGTGTCTTCAAGCACAGAGTACATCTCACTGCTCGTTTCTCGATCGTGCGCGCCTAGAATGGCTAGAATCTTCAACAATTTAATCTGCACAAACGGCGCCGGCGTCTTGTGGTACTCGTACGCCTTGGGCAACCTTCTATCAATCACTTGTTTTAACACGCTCACGAAGCTCGACGTCAAATTTTTGTGCGCCGTGGGATCGGTAGATATGAGTTCATACAGTGCGCACACCGCCGCGGACATCACGCTAGGATCCTTGTCGCAAATCATCTCTCTAAATTTTCCGTGCAAGTGACTGACGCTCTGCGGGCTCTTCTGATAAAATCTCGCCAATGCCATCACCGCCTTCTTTCTCACGTGGCTCACCGAATGCATCAATAAATCTACAACTTGCGGTAATACTGCAGGCACAGTGTCCTCATTCACGAGCTCTGTAATCGTCGTCAACGCCGCACACACCACCAAGTAATCGTCGCTTCGTAAATCCTGTTGCACTGTATTCACAATAAGTATAATCAAGTCATGGTTCTCATTCAGAAACGAGCTCGTGGCCAGGTATCCGCTGCGTTTAATCGTCACGTCGGACTCTACACACGCCTTGACCGCGTGAATATATCCAAAGCTGGCGTCGTGTCCGAGCATCTCGAGGTACATTAACCGAAGCATGATTTCTCTGATCCTCTCCTTTTCAATCTTTGGTGCGCCTAGTAACGCGCGAAGATACATGGATTCTTTCTGCATGATGACATCTTCATCGCTTTTACTCTTACACTCGCCTGTATAACGTGAAAATCGCGCGCGCGTCAGTTGACGAGAGCTGGTTTCGCGCACTCAATCCAAACGAGAAGTGAGCAATCCGCGCGTGGTAAATCTACAAAACACGACGCCTTGAGACGCACCTATTTGCCGAATGAATTCATAAAACGCTCGAGACTTTGTTTTATGTACGCCCACTGGTACGGGTGGGGCAGACATCGCGTTGGGGATGAGGCACGCAAGCCACTTTCTGAGGAGCCCACGCACTCTTCTTTTTCTGGAACGGGGACGCTTTGATGTGTGAAAAGAATTCTGTGCTATTATATGCTACGTGAGCGCATTAGTGACCGGTATTATCCATCGACTGCGTCTCGCTACCATTCATGAGAAATTTCTCGGCAACTTTATCTTCAATTAAAGCGATGGCGGCTTCCTCACCTCGCGGCAAAGAGTGCCCGCCAAACGCCCAACGCACGTGACGCTTGTAAATTGTAAAGTTTAAGAAACTGTTGCCCCAATGCGTTTTAATCTCCCGCGACTCGAGAGGTTCGAAACAACAACACAGTTTAAGCTTCGTTCGACACGCCGGTCGACATAAATGCGGTTCATTGACAATCAAGTGCGTCAACATGGGAAGTTCAGCGCACGTCCGCAAAATGTAGTTTATGGTTTCCTGATCAAAGTTGTGAGTCGTGGCGACGACAATTTTCGCCATACGGCACTTCGATAGCACATTCTCGGCACTGTCGTTGATGAAATCTACATCTCGAAACTTACGTCGCGCTTCGATGACTAAATGCTCCTGACACTCGATTCCGCATACGCTCAGAGACGGAAAAGCCTTGGCCAAACCCGCAGCCAGAGAGCCACATCCCGATCCAACGTCGACAATAGCCCCTGCAGCGACGTCTTCGAATACATTATGATCTTTAATCAGTGAAATCATGCCGTGTTCGTCTGTACGACCTGGATGTAACGCTCGTCTACTCTTTTGCGCCGGCGCCGCGTCAAATTCATCCTTTGTCGACTCTTTCGCCCCATGCACGCCAATCTTTACCCGCTTCCCGCGCTCCTCCTTCTGAGGCTCGATCAAGCACTTCTCATCACACATCACATCCATCGGTACGCATCGTTTCCATCGCGCTTTAGCTCCTAACGTCGGATGTCTACACAAACTACCGCTCGGCGCGATCAATCGCAGCGACACCGGCGGCAAAGCGAACACATCCAACAGCCACCCTCCGCTCTCTGCCCCATGCAATAATCCAGCAGAGCTCAACTCATTATTACCCCAAATCAACGAACACGAATGCTCGCCCGGTGGAAGCTGCACGCACGCATCAAACAACTCCTTAACCGTAACGCTCGCGTGTACGTCCACAATCACATCTCTCACTACCGCCACTTCCGCATTCGCTGAACGATTACGCGTGCGCGAAATCCATTCCAACGTGAGCTTAATCTTTCCTACATTCGTCGACGACGTCGTCGTCGCCGTTCCTTTCTGCGTCGGCGTCGTTTTCGCGCTCTTGCGCGCTCCACCGTCGGAAGCGGCAGCGTCTCGAGATTGCGCCTTGGTGCGCTTCGCACCGAGCGCCATGGATGGCGGCGGCGATTCGATTCGATTATATTCGATTCAGTTCACCTTGTGCGATTCAATATCCACGCGCCCGCCGGCGCGCGCGTGGGAACGAATGACGTTTTTGGAGCGTAAAATGATGAATTTGATTAGATGTTTAGAGTCGCGAAACGTGGATCAATATTGTTAAAAATAACCGACTAGATACATCATCTCTCGACGATCAGCCTAAAATGCTACGTAGCAGACCTCGCTCTCGGGTCTCATGTGTGCTTGCTTTCTCTCTCTCTCCTCGAGTCTTCGTTGTAAACTCAAAAAACTCAATCACCGCGCGTGCCCATTACAAGCCCGAGCGACCCCAGACGACGAGGGACAAGGAGAAGGAAAAGGTAGCCATGATGGCAGCCCACGCCAAGTTGACGATGAACGGCTCACCCTCAGCCACTTGAACCAACTCAGTCGCCGCTTGGACCGGCGCGGCGGTCATAGCTTCGGCAACCATGCCAGTCACGGCGGCGCCCAACGCGAGCTGTCGGGACACAAAGCGCGTTTTGTCGGTCAGTTTCAAACGCTCCAAACGCGCGTGCGCGTACAAACACCCATCACCACCCTCGGACACCGCTCGCGTGAGCACCGTGAACAACATGCGCCATCGCACGTCTCCCCGTCGCTCAAGCATCCACATCGACGCATCCGCGACGCCCTACGCGTGGAAAAGCCGCGACTCGCGCGCGACTTTATCCACTCCACAGCCTCGATACGATCCCACGCCCGCGATCGCCGCCGCCGCGCCATCGCGCGCGCGCAAAGCCATCGCACACCGCGCGCACACACGCGCACATATCATCCACATCCATCGTTCTCGCGCGGTGTGCGATACGCCAATGCGCGATCGCGCGACGACGCCCCGATCGCGCGCGCGCGATCTTCGGTTCGCGATCCCGAAACCCCACCCGCGTCATCGCGCGCGCGCATCGCGCCATCGCGCGACGTCCCGCGCCGCCCTCGCGCGCATCGACGCCATGCGCGAGTTTCCCACGCATCCGCACCGCGCGCGATCGCGCCGCGATTGCACGCGAGGCGTCCGCGACGCCGCGCGCGCCTCGCGACGGCGTGTTATCGTCACCCCGCGACCCATCGCATCGCATCGCATCGCATCGCACACGCGCGTACCTTATCGGCGCGAAGGACCGCGGCGGCGGGCTTCACAACCTTGGCGGAAGACTTTTTCGCGGTCGTCGCGCGCGCGCGCGCGACGGTCGGGCGGGTCGTGGAGGCGGTCACGGCAAACATGATGGGCGTCGTACTGTACCGATGCGGTGCGCGCGCGCGTGCCCCGGTCTGTGGCTCACGGACGACGTGTATTTATGCCGTACAGCTCATCATTTTAAATATATTCCAATACGTGGTTGAGCCGCACCGAGGGTGGTTCTGGGGTCTCGCGATAAACGGTGTATAGACGACGCATGGGTATAGTATGTGTTCGGACATCCGGCGTCATGGATGGCGTGCGCACGTCGTGGGCGTTCGTTCCCCCGCGCTCGCGCGTGCGGCACCACACGTCGACGCGCGCGACCAGACGTTGGGCGAATCATCATTCGCACACAGATCGCCGTGTTCGTCATCGTTGTGTGTATTCCACGCGCGTGATGACGCCGCCGGTGGTGACTGACGCGACGGCGACGCCATCATCGACGATGCGCTCGCCCTTGGCGCCGAGGGATACGAACCAGCGCATCGTTGCGGATGGCGACGTTGAATTCGCGTGGGAGCTCTCGAAGGAGAATGTTCAGCCGTTAAAACGCGGGAGGGATGCGCGGGCGTTGAGCTCGGCGTTGAGCTCGGCGGCGACGGGGGTGAGCGCGAGCGCTGGGGGCGATGCGGTGGAGGAGGAGAAGCGCGCGCGTTGGGCGCGGGCGTTGAGCGGAACGAGCGAAGACGCGCTCGGGGAGTGGTGTTCATTGATTAAATGGACGGAGCAGACGTATGCGACTGGGAGTGGGCGTGATAAAGAGTTATTGCCGTTGCTTGAGCGGTGTGCGCGCGAGTTACAGGAGGAGGATAAGTATAAGGAGGATGCGCGGTACTTGCGGGTGTGGATTAAGTACGCGGATTGTTGCGCCGAGCCGGGGGATATTTTCAAGTTTTTAAAGGCAAACTCCATTGGTCAGAAGCAAGCATTGTTTTATGAGGCGTATGGGGCGTTTTTAGAGGTTCGACAAGCGTATGGTGCTGCAAATGAGGCGTATGAAAATGGCATCGCGATGCGCGCCGAGCCGCTCGAGCGTTTGCGCGCTTCGTACTCGGCGTTTCAACATCGCATGGTTCGACGCACGCAAAAGCGCATCGAGAGCGGGGAAATTGACGAGGAGCAAGGTGAAGAAATTGTGCGTAACTTTGGAGACACCTTGCGCGGTCGTGGTGGGCGATTATCAACCGCGCGCCCAGCGGGCACGGGCGGCGGGTTGTCCTCGGCGCCGCAGAGGCAACAAAAGCAGCCGTCATCGTCTCGCGAAAATGCCAACATTCCGAGCGGTGGATTGCAGATTTACGAAGATGATGAAAACGGAGCGCCTATGCCGTCGCGAGAAAACGTCGCGCAGTGGAAAGCGTTGGGTGGGTACAAGGATGTGCGCAAGGAGAACACGGCGTGCGCGTCGCAATGGGCTGGTCAACGCATCACGCAAAGTAAGCGCAAGATGACTCTTCCCACGGAAGAACTTGAAATTTTCGAAGACACCGAGTGCATCGATCGTGATGCAGTCGCCGCGGCCACGGCACGCACGGCTGCTGCTGGCACGAGCACCGCTGGCGGTGGTTTGTTGCGCCAACGCGTCGACGGAGTGAAGGCGAACGGGGATTTGAGCCACAATCCAATGTTGTATCATCAGCGTGGCGCCCCTGCGCCGCCGCTTGCGCCAGGCCAGCGTCCGACGACACTCTATCGTGGCTTTCGTCCCGCGCAGCTCCGTTCGGTAGATGGTGAGGAAGTGTGCTACGAGGAGAATCGCGTTGCGGCTTGGATTTCAGTCCACGGCGCGCCCGCTCGGCCGAGTCCTTCGCGCGAGCCCATCATCAAAGTTCCGGCCATCAACAACGTCAATGCGTCCGACATGGAGTGTGACATGGAGTGTGACGATGATGTGCGGTCGTCAGAGCTTCCGCAAGGTGCAGTGCAAGCGACGTATGAGCATGATTCTTCGCTCAAGGCGGCGCGTCCTCACGAGACAGAGGATGACATTGTATCCAAGCGTACGTACGCGGCACCACCACCGCCCGTCGGCTCGCGATCTGGGTCTTGTGCAAGTGAACCATCAGAAGCGCAGTCTATCACCGCGGGCACTTGCGCGGCGGGAGTGATGGCGGCGGCTGCAAAGCCCGTCATCGCACCAAAGGTGCGCGCTGGCGCTCGATGGACGGCGGATGAGGAGGGCACGCGCGCAGCCGCGCACGATCCAACGATGACTATCTGCACCAAAGAAGCTTGGGGGGATATTATGAGCATGTTTTCCGATTCTGTTGCCACGGGTAAAGGTGGGTACGAAGCTGACGCGAGCGAAGGCGATCGCGCGGCAAAGAAGTCAGCGCGAGAAGAGCCCAGGAACGCTGCTGCTGCAGAGAAAGAAGACGATGATGGTGGTTTCTGTATTCGTGAGGATACGTGCTTATTACCCAAAGACTTGCTCGCTGCACGACTCGCCGAAGCTCGCAAGCCAGTGGCGCTCGGCACTTCTCGATCGCCAGCCAACAAGCGCGCCGACGACAATGACGACGGTGGGTTCTTCATTCGCGAAGACACCGTAGCGATTCCCAGCGACCTCGGCGGGTTGAGCATTCGCGAAGACACTGAATTCATTCCCAAGTTTTCGATGGCGGAAACCCCGGTGCCATCGTCGGCGACGCAACGTCGTCCATTAGGCGCCCGAGAAATTACGCCCAAGCCGTCCTCGCACGTCAAGCGCCCAGCCTTAGCCGATGTCGCATCCACAGCACAGTTAGTACTCGTCAATCCATTCGAATTTGACGCCATGGATGCGCATCTTCGATCACTCGAGCCCGCGTTGTGCATGCAAGCGGGTGTTGAAGTCGACACGAATGCGTCTACGGTGGCGACGCTCTCCGAAGCTGCCAAATGCGTAAGCAAGAGTGGCAAGCGCGCCGCCGCCGGCGTGAAGGTTACGCTCGGCAATATTTCGTACGTTTTCAAAGGACGCGTTGGTGAAGGCGCTCACGCCGAGGTCTACGAAGCAGAACTTGCAAGCAAAGCGCAGACATCGAATGACGAAGACATTGGCGCGTACGCCGTCAAGGTGCAGGAGTCTCGCTACGCCAAGTGGGAATTCGTCATCGCACGTCGTTTGCGCGAGCGTCTCCCAGCCGAAGCTTCAGCTGCAGTGAACTGGGCGCAGCCTACGGCGTTGCACTTGCTCGGTGGACAATCGAGCGACGGTGACGATGCCACCATGGGCGCGCTCGTGATGCCATTCGGCGAGCACGGCACGTTGCAAGACGTCCTCAACTCCTACCTTCGTGACGGCAAGCAAATGCACGAGACTCTCGTGATGTACTACGCTGTCGAAATGTTGCGCTTGGTAGAGTGGATTCACGGCGCTGGTATCGTGCACGCCGACTTGAAACCCGACAACTTACTCTTACGCAACGGCGGCGAAGACTGGTGCGATTGGGCGGCGCATCGCCCCGGATCTTGGACCCAAAAAGGCTTGGCGTTGATTGACTTTGGACGCGCCATTGATCTGACGATGTACCCCGAAGAAGCTGCATTTGTCGGCGACGCCGGTGCCGAAGCCTTCCGATGCATCGAAATGATGCACGGCAAGCCATGGACCTATCAAGCCGATTGCTACGCCATCGCCTCGACGATTCATTGCCTCCTCTACGGCTCGTACATGGATGTCGAGCTCACGCCCGGCACGACCAACACCTATCGCCAACGCCAGCCTCTGCGACGATACTGGAAGACCGAGTTATGGGAAGTCGTATTCGATCGATTGTTAAACCAGCCCACGGAATCGACGCCACCCCCGCTCGGGTCGTTGCGCGCGATGCTCGAGGAACGCATGCGCGGCGAAGGACAAAACATTCGCAAGCTCTTAATGCATCAAACCATCGACATGTACCAACAAATTCGCGACGGCAAGGTCAAGTAGAACATACTCATGATCACACGCGCACGTCGCCGGGACGATGATGTATAGAATTTTAGCAGTGAAAACAAACATAATTCACACATTCATTTTGTACACATGGTTTTACATCGTTTCGTTACGCGCGTTCAGGACGCGACGCCGTTCGCGGTCGAACGACGTCACGTGAACACGTGCCCCGCGCGTTCAGCCTCTTCGCGACTGATACGAATCGTCTCCGCAATCACGTCGTATTCATTCACGTGGTGTATATCCGGCATGTACAACGACCAATCAAACGCGTGCCGCCGACAGACGTGATCGTACAAATCAAGCACGAGCATCGAAGCGTCGCCATGCGGTAACGCTGCGCACATCGGACACACCGCCGGGCGCGAACGTGGCCCATAGTTATGCTCAAAAACGACGTGTTCGCTGAATTCGCGCATACCGCGGAAGAAGCACGTTTCAGGAAGAATGCTGGAATCGTAGTCTTCGCCGTCGGCGACATCGACGCCGGCGTCTCGAATGTAATCTTCTTCGCAATGTGGGCACAAGTATAACGGATCATCATCATCATCATCATCATCATCATCATCATCATCAGTATCAATGTCAGCATCATGCACGGCGTCGTCAACGACGCGAGCATCCACGCGCGCGCCGCCGCCGCCCGACGACCCAAACGCCATCCCGAGCGTCCCCGACGACATCCCGCACTCGTGCGTCCCCGCGTCATTCAACAAATTCACCTCGCGCCCGCACCCGCACGCAATCACCGTACACCGCAGCATACGAATCTTAGCTTTATCCACAGAATTGCTCAATCCACTCACGCGCGCGCTGACGCGACACATCGGACACGGCACATCCCGACGCCGCGCGCGGCTCGCCGACGCGTCCTCCCACTGTACCACGCATCCCGCACAAAACGTGTGTTTCCCGCACGCGAATCGCGTCGGCTCGCGCAGCGTCTGTCGGCAAATTGGACACAGTAAATGTTCGGGCACGGCATCGAGAAACGAGCGCGGTTGCGGCGATGGCGACGGCGATGGCGATGCGCGCAATGTGAGCTTGGATGTGAGCTCACGAATGTGGGACATGACGGACGCGCCGCGGGCGAGCTCCCGATGCGTTCTGACGCGCGCGACCGCGCGAGGGCGCGGGATGGCGCACGCACGACGCATGCGGTGCGCACACGCGGGTGTGCGTCGTGTGGGCATACAGTGCGGCGATGGCGTGCGTCACATGTCGCGCGCACATGGTGGAGCTTTTGTGTTGTTTTCGTGGTGCTTTGTGTGTCCTCATACGCCTGCACGCGCGCGGTGGTGCGAGCGCGCGCGAGACACGCGCCTGGGCGCATCGAACGCGACGTGGTGCGCGCGCAGACGCGCGAGACGAGGCGCGAGAGGGCGACGCGCGCGCTGCAGTCGCGTGAGTGTGCGATAGAGACTGATTATGCGGGACAACCAAACGAAGAAACGCGGGCACGCGGCGCATGCGCGCGCGCCCAAGTCGTCTCGAGCGCACGATGCGGCGCGGGCAAATGATGTGACGGCGCTTAATGCCGCGTTGGCGGCGGATGCGTTGGCGCTGGATGCGATTGATGCGCATAAGAGGACGCCGTTGCACTTGGCGGCGTACGCCGGCGCGCTCGAGTGCGTCGAGCTTTTATGCGCGCAGGGCGCAAGGGTGGCGGCAGAAGCCGTTGATGGGGTCACGGCGTTTCACTTTGCGTGCATGAAGGGTAACACCGCCGTGGCGAAGGCGTTGGTCGAACGCGGGGCGAACGCGAAAGGGATGACGTATAAGAGCGAAAACGCCTTGCACTTGGCGGCGCCGACTGGAGATTTGAGCTTGATTGCGTTTCTTATTCGTAAAAAGGTGAATCCGTGCGCAGTGAGCAAGAAGGGACGAAGTGTTTTGCAGTGCTTGAAGGATGATGCGAGCGCGGAGGTGCGGGAGGCGATTGAGAAGGCGGTGCGAGATGTCGAGGAGAGCGCGCGGCGAACGGCGGATGGCGTAGCGGCAGCCGCGACGGAGGACGATGGCGACGGAAACGACCACGTGGGGGACATCGGACCATCCATTAGGCCATCCATCGGGCCCGCTATGCCGCCATCGATTGGTCCTGCTATGCCGCCGTCTGCGGGGAGCATCGGTCCAGCCGCTCGGCCGCAAGTTGGTAGAGTGAATAAAGACGCCATCGGCGTCGTTGAAGACGGCGTTACTAGCAACGATAGAGACGACACGGAGGATAATGCAGCGGAATTAGAGTCTACGAAAAGGAAGAAAAAACGCAAGATTATCGGTGCGATGACTTTTGGTGAAGATGACGAATGAATGTCGCCTAGGTGTTGTGATAATTGTAGTAATATATTTTAACCGTACCGGTACCGG
>Ga0181606_10004255_pt1 | contig 11953 bp, 8 predicted proteins | sample 041ome_10_FD_132994 | JGI IMG/M metagenome (GOLD analysis project Ga0181606, IMG submission 132994) | Coastal salt marsh microbial communities from the Groves Creek Marsh, Skidaway Island, Georgia - 041412US metaG (megahit assembly) | ecosystem: Environmental > Aquatic > Marine > Intertidal zone... | reverse complement strand
TTATCGAAGTGCCGCGCTATTTTGATGCGAATTTTGAAAAAAATCGTTGGCGTGCCTTATCAGGGTATGGCACATTTTTATTACAGTTTTACAAGGCTGTCATCATTGGCGATTGTGATGAATACGTGGTTCCGACCCAAGATTTGGGAAAAGATCTGCAAAGTTATATTCTGAACGACTTACCTGGCCCCTATACTGCGTCAATGGGATTTAATGTGTTTCACGACACCGATGCGCCGGCCCCAATCGATTGGCATAGGCCCATTTTGCAACAAGCCGAAAATTTATGTTCCAGCGCGTCCTTTACAAAACCCTGCATCCTAAAACGCCCTGTTCAGTTGGGCTATGGTGGGCATGGATTGATTGACACGACCTTTGATATTTCAAGTAAGTTGATGCTTTTACACTTGAAATATGTTGATCCAGCGGTTTGGCAACCAAAAATGCGAAAGCTTGTCCATCAAACGAAATCTTTTGATACGGACGATAAAAATCCGGTCGGGATCCATTGGATGAAAATGGGCGCCAACTATGCGTTTTTAGAACGCATGCGCACCGCCAAAGTGACCCAGGCCGCCGATCCGCTCCGCCAAACGCACCGTATTTTAGAAAGCATGGACTTTATTTTCGAAGATGGCGTTACCAAGTAAAGACAATTAAAGGGGCTTACCAGACGATTTAGGGTTCCAGATCATCTCAAACATGCGCTTTAACCAAACAGATCCGCATTGAAAAGCGGAACCAATGTGGTAATTCTCGTCGTATGATCTTTGAATTTGACAACACATATTCCCGTCTGCCCGACACGTTTTTTACGCGCCAAGGGCCTGAACCGGTATCTCAGCCCGAAGTTTTGGCATGGAACGCGGGTTTGGCCCAAGACTTGGGTTTGGGGGCCATCGATATGGCCCAAGCCGCACAGATTTTTTCCGGGAATCAAACACCTGACGGTGCCGCGCCATTAGCCCAAGCATATGCGGGTCATCAATTTGGTCACTTTAATCCACAACTTGGAGACGGACGTGCAATTTTAATGGGCGAAATTGTCGATGCTACCGGACAACGACATGACATCACCCTCAAAGGATCAGGGCGCACCCCCTATTCACGCGGTGGCGACGGGCGTGCATGGCTTGGCCCCGTTTTGCGCGAATTCATTGTGTCCGAGGCTATGTATAACTTGGGGATCCCGACGACACGCGCTTTGGCAGCCGTCGCAACAGGTGATGCTGTCTATCGTGAAACTGCGCAACCTGGCGCGATATTGACCCGCGTAGCAAGCAGCCATCTGCGCGTTGGCACCTTTGAATACTTTGCAGCACGGCGGGATCATGAAAATCTCAAGACACTTTTTGATTATGCAGTCAGTCGCCATTATCCCTTGGCAAGCGACCCCGCGAGTTTTTTGGATGCTGTGATTGAACGGCAAATCAAACTGGTCACGCAATGGATGGGTATCGGGTTTATCCATGGCGTTATGAACACCGATAATTGCCATATCGCAGGCATCACAATTGATTACGGCCCATGTGCGTTTATGGATCAATATAATCCGCGCCAAGTCTATTCCTCGATCGATCAATATGGTCGATATGCATATGGGGCGCAGGGGAATATAATCATGTGGAATATGGCTCAGCTTGCGACGTCATTGGTTCCCTTGATGCCTGATCAAGATGAGGCAATCGCCGCATTCACCGCCAAAATCCAAGCAATGCCCGATGATTTTAATACGCAATGGCTGCGCGTCTTTGCTGCTAAACTGGGAATTGCAAATCCCACCGAACAGGACAGAGCACTGATTGCACAATTCCTGAATTTGATGGAGGCATCGCAAGCCGATTTCACCAATACTTTTTATGACCTCGGCGCGGGTGATGCAGCGGCGCATTTTAAAGATCAAAGCGCCTTTCAAAGCTGGCAAGACACATGGCATGCAAGAATTGTTGATGATACCACGGCACGTGCCCTTATGGCGCAATCAAACCCATGGATCATTCCGCGCAATCACCAAATTGAGGCCATGATCAACACTGCCCTAAATGGAGATATGACGCAGTTTGAACGCTTGGCCCATGCATTGACAAACCCCTATACCAAACAAAACGCGTTTGCAGATCTTGAATCGCCCCCGACCCCGGAGCTAGAGATCAAAGCCACATTTTGCGGGACGTGATCTATTCCTTTTGCATGGCCTGCCAATCCGCGATTGCAGGGTTATTTGACGCTTTGGCAGAATGTTGAATGGGTTGCTTTGTAAAATGTGCCAGTTTTTCCTGAAACTTGGTACTTTTTGCGTGATGACGTGCGCCAAAATAAAACGACACAATTGCCCCCAACAACCACCATAATGGTTCGGGAACATGGGCCAGCCCTTGCATCCGAGAAATGAACCAGTCAGGATCGACCATCGCGCTGACAAACAACCCAATCACTCCCATGGCCATTGCGGGACGTGGCAAGCGATTGAGACCATCCATCAGGCGATCAAAGCCTGATCTGTTTTCAACCTGAAACTCTGTTGCGAATTGCGAAAGTGCTGCGCCAATGCGTGCTTCGTCACGTTCGGCCTTTGCTTCGGCATTTTCACTAAAAATCTCAATTGTTTTGCGGGTGTTTTCACCAAATAGAAAAGAAAATACAGAATTTAAGATGGCCATTTTGCTGTCCTTTTTTGCAAAATCTACTTCGCAAAGATGATATTTTGGGGTCATAAATTGCTCTGCCCGTTTGATCCATCCGCCTTTCTCGCCGGTACGTGTGCGTGCGAATTTTCGCAAGCTGGGTCGTCGATCAGCCAGCATAAGATAGTGATACCTGCGCGCAATCTCATAGGCATCCACGAGATGATCAGGTGCGCGTTGTGCAACGCTATTCGCCGCAGTGATTGTTTGGATCCCGATGATGCCGTCACGGGTAACATTTTGCCCAAACTCGGATAAAACCGATTGCAAGATAATGATCGATGCGGTTCCTGCGTTCACATTCATGTCGAAAACAGAAGGATGCAGAATGATTGGCAACTTATTGATTTTGGAACGATAAAAATATTCCTGAACAAAAATCTCGATCGCATGTTCTAGTGTCAGCGCCCGCACATCCTGCAGATCGACACGTCCGTCCCCTGTAATATCGCGCCGCAATCGTTTCAGTGTCTTTAAGGTCACGCCCCATTTTGTAGGGCCGCCGGGATCGTCAGGATCATTGACATAGCCACCTTCGGATTTCAGGATGTTTTGGGCAATTTCAATAACTGTCTGCATGGTGTCCACCGCTGATTTCACAGCGAACACCTTAGGAAAACTTACTTAATTAAGGTCAATCGCAACGCACGCATCTGTTGCGTTAACTGTTAGGTTCAACATATGTGCCTTGTTCTTTTAAGGCATCAATGACCTCTTTTGGCATATAGTCTTCGTCATGTTTTGCCAATATTTCAGTAGCTTGGAATGTGTTATTTATGTAACTTCCAGTCCCCACCATCCCTTGGCCTTCGCCAAATAGATCAGGCAGAACACCTGTAAAGGCGACCGAAACCGAAGCGCCACCATCGGTAACATTAAATGTTACTGTTTCACCTTGACCACGTACCAATGTGCCCTCTTCAACCAAACCGCCAATTCGGAACACCTCGTTTGGTGAAGGGGGTTCAGCAATCACTTGGCTGGGTGATTTGAAAAAGTTTATACCGTCACGCATCGCATAACCGATTAAACCAGTTGCCACTGTCAATGAGACAAAAGCCAAAATGATTATCTGAATGCGTCGCGTCTTTTTCAAAGATTTCATAATCTACCTCACGGGAACATTGAAGACATAGACAGTCCTGCTGTTTCATTCAAGCCCAGCATAAGATTTGCGTTTTGCAATGCCTGCCCCGACGCACCTTTCATTAGGTTATCAAGTACCGACAAAATGATGACGCGTCCCGCGATGCGATCGGGAAATACCGAAATTCGACAGATGTTTGATCCGCGGACATGTTGCGTCGCAGGTGCGGTTTTGAAGGGCAAAATATCCACAAACGGTTCATCCGCATAAAACGCCGCCAAAGTATCATAAACCGCTTGCGCATCGCCACGCGCATAAATGGTCGCCTGCATGCCACGGATCATCGGAACCAGATGGGGGGTAAATGATGCGATAACATCTTTGCCTGCCGCTTTGGACAATTCTTGATCCAATTCGCCCATGTGGCGGTGATGGGCAACACCATAGGCTTTGAACCCTTCGTTTGCCTCGGAAAACAACATGCCCTCGTTTAATCCACGCCCCGCACCTGACACGCCCGATTTTGCATCGATTACAATCGGATCAGCTTCGATCACGCCCGCACGCAGTGCTGGGATCAACGGTAACAATGAAGTTGCAACGTAACACCCGGTATTTGCGGTAATTTTTGCGCTTTGAATCGTTTGGCGATAAATTTCAGGCAAACCAAACGCAACATCCGCCTGAATGTCCATAGCGGTGTGATCCAGCCCATACCACGTGCGATAAGCGTCCGCGTCCGTCAACCGAAAGTCGGCAGACAGGTCGACCACTTTTACGTGATCTGGTAGAGTTTTCACAAAACCGTGCGCAACCCCGTGCGGCAGTGCGCAAAACACCAAGTCTATATTGGAATAATCAATATCTTGCATCTTTACCAAATCTGGCAGATCAAGATGATGTAAATGTGGGAACACATCGGCCATCTTTTGCCCCGCTTTACGGTCTGCGGCCAAAGCTGCGATTGTCAAATCGGGATGCGATGCACAAAGGCGCACCAATTCTGCCCCAGTATATCCAGAGGCGCCCAGAATCGCGATTTTCTTAGTCATTCTTTTTTCCTTACCTTACGCTTTTTCGAACGTAATTTGCCGCTTTAGAAATTGTGTTGCGCGTGATGACACGCGCGCCGCGTCACCGGTTGTCAGAAACTTGGAAACACTACCGTTTCCAATCATGTTTGGATGGCGGGTTAAATAATCAGCCAAACTTTCAGCAACGATATTTGCTTGGGAATAGACCTTTACATCTGGTCCCAAGGCGCTTTGGAACGCACTTGCCATCAAAGGGTAATGGGTACACCCCAAGATTGCAGCTTGGGGTTTCGGCATCTTGCGATGCAAGGCGTCAACGTGGCTGCGCACAAGCGCTTCGGCTAGGATCATGTCACCATCTTCGATTGCATCAACGACGCCACCACAAGCTTGGGCTTCGACGTCAACACCAATCGCACGGAACGCCAATTCGCGCTGAAACGCGCGACTGGCAACCGTTGCAGGGGTTGCAAATAACGCAACATCGCGCACCGCCACTTCACGGGGCGGGGAATTGTCACCCCAGTTCCGTTCGGTCAACGCCTCGATCAAAGGCACAAAAACCCCTAACACACGTTTATTGGTTGGGATCCAACTTTCTTGCATCCGGCGCAAGGCCGCCGCCGAGGCCGTGTTACAGGCCAAAATAACCAAATCACAGCCCTCTTCCCAAAGACGGGACACTGCTTTCGTCGTTAAATTATAAACATCATCCGCATCACGCACACCATAGGGCGCATGTGCATTATCGCCGTAATAGACAAAAGGCAAATCCGGTAATCGTTTTGTCACCGCATCCAAAACGGTTAAACCGCCCAAACCACTATCAAAAACACCGACGGCCATTGTCACTTTGCCTTTCTTGGATCAGAAGAACGCGATTACAACCACGCCTTTAAATTTACCAAGAATATACGTGGGATACGAAAAAGAATCCATATCCAACGCTGTTAAAAATGATGTGGCGATAAAAGGCCTCTACTGGGCGGCATGCGCCAAAGATTTTGCTTTATCCAAAATGGATTTCCGCAACATTTCCCGTTGTTTGAACGCCTTTTCCAACGCTTCCATCTTAACTGGTCCGAACCCGCGTATTGTCATTGGCAATGTCAAAAGCTCGATCACATCTTGACGGCTTACATCACAGATCTGGTTCAAAGCCCAATCGACGTCTTGGGAATAACTCTGGACCAGTTTGCGTTCCGCACGGCGTTCTGGACGGTATCCAAACACATCAAGGGGCGTCCCCCGCAAAATCCGCAGCGACGCGAGGATCTTGAAACCTCTTAACATCGACGCACCATAGGCCTTTTTGACCGGACGACCGTTTGGACCAATTTTTGACAGAACGGGCGGCGCAAGATGAAACTGCAAATCGCAAACATTATCAAATTGTTCCCTAGCTTTTTCTACGGTCGACAGATGAAGCCGGGCCACTTCGTATTCATCCTTATACGCCAGAACCTTGTGATAGGATTTAGCGACGATTTCCTTGATCTCGGGATCGGTGATGCGATCCAACTTGCGCAAATATCGCTTTGCCAAACCAGCGCCCTGATAAGCGCGCAAATGATCTGCGCGATAGGAAATTTTTTGGTCCAGTGTCTTGGGCAAATCAACCACACTGTCATGAATTTGGGCTTTTGCATCACTGGGATACAAGACAGCCCAACGCCCTAATTCAAAAGCGCGGATATTCATTTCGACTTGTGCGCCATTTAAAGTCACAGCCTGTACGATGGCATCACGGGTAACAGGCACATATCCCATCTGCCATGCAGCGCCGAAAACCATCATATTTGAATAGATACTGTCCCCTAACATATCGCGGGCCAAGTTAGACGCATCAAAAAATGCAACACGGTCCTTTAAGCGCGCTTCAAGCGATAGAATCAATTGATCGTAAGGAATTTTGAATTCCGTGTTGCGGGTGAAATCCCCTGTCACAATGTCATGATTATTGACCACTGCCCCTGTCCGTCCGCTGGACGTAAGGCCGATGGTTTTAGCACCCGCACTCACCACCAAATCGCCGCCAATCAACACATCTGTTTCGCCTGTCGCGACGCGTATCGCGCTGATATCACTTGGGGAATTTGCAAGCCGGCAATGTATATGCACCGCGCCACCCTTTTGGGCCAGCCCCGCCATTTCCATCATACCTGCACCTTTGCCGTCAATTTGGGCGGCTTGGGCCAAAATCGCGCCGATTGTAACAACACCCGTACCGCCAACGCCGGTGATGACGACGTTATGGGTTTTTCCTTTTTGAATTGAGGGTAAAACGGGTTCGGGCAAAGTTGGGATAACAAAATCAAGTGCGCCGCGTTTCTTGGGCGTTGCGCCCTTTAACGTCACAAAGGATGGGCAAAACCCGTTTAAGCAGGAAAAATCCTTGTTGCATGCTGATTGATCGATCGCGCGCTTGCGCCCAAACTCGGTTTCAACGGGGACCAAAGCAACACAGTTGGATTGCACGCCACAATCGCCACATCCTTCGCACACGTCGGTATTAATGAAAATGCGTTGATCAGGATCAGGGAATTTACCACGCTTACGACGGCGACGTTTTTCGGCAGCGCAGGTTTGAACATACAACAACGCCGACACACCCTCGGATTTAGACAACTGATCTTGAACCGCCATTAATTGTGTCCGGTCATGTTTTTCGATGTCAGGCGGAAACGCGTTTAGGTCTAATTCCTCTTTGTCATCATAGACTAACACGACATTCTTAATGCCCATTGCTTGCAACTCTCGTGCGATGCGCGGGGCGCTTAAACCACCGTCGTTGCCCTGTCCGCCAGTCATAGCAACGGCGTCATTAAATAGGATTTTATAAGTGATCGTCGTGTTTGCCGCCACTGCTGCACGAATGGCTTGAATACCAGAATGATTATAGGTCCCATCACCGATGTTTTGAAAAACGTGTCCCCGTTTTGAAAACAGGGACTCGCCAATCCAATTGGCCCCCTCGGCACCCATGTGGGTAAAGCCAAGCGTTTTACGATCCATCCACTGTGACATGAAATGACACCCGATGCCCGCATAAGCGCGCGACCCTTCGGGAACTTTGGTGGATGAATTATGGGGACACCCCGCACAGAAATACGGCAGCCGCGCCGCCAATTCAGGCGCGTTGTCCGCGCGTTTTGCATCTGCGATTTGCTGCAAGGCTCCGTTTATTTTTTCATTGCCACAGCCTTCTTCGATGAGAATTTCACCAATCGAAGACGCGATCTCCATCGGATCGAGCGCCATATCGGATTTGAACAGCGCAATACCATTCTTTTTGGCGCCATAAATTCGCCGCCCGTGACGATCATCGAAAATAGCATCTTTTGCTTGGGGTTCGATCAGCTTGCGTTTTTCTTCAACAATAATGATCAGGTCCAATCCTTTGGCCCAATCGTGAAAACTGTCCGTATCAAGCGGCCACGTTTGCACAATTTTATAGGTCGTAATTCCAAGGCGCTCGGCCTCTTGTGCATCAATGCCAAGTGCCGATAACGCATGAACAACATCAAGCCAATTTTTGCCCGCCGCCGCGATGCCTATTCTCGCACCCGGTTTGCCCAACACGCGCCTATCAATTCGATTTGCCCGCGCAAATGCCCGTGCTGCATCAATTTTGTGATTGATCAAACGGGCTTCTTGCGAGGCTGGGGTGTCAACCAGACGAATATTCAAACCACCCTCGGGCAAATCAATGGACGGCGTCACAAAGGACATGCGATGTGGATCACCATCGACAACGGATGTGACTTCTATCGTGTCTTTCATGGTTTTCAGACCAACCCACAAGCCAGAAAACCGTGACAGGGCATACCCATAATGTCCGTAATCTAAGATTTCTTGCACCCCTGCAGGGCTAATCACGGGGATGGATGCATCCACCATCGCCCAGTCGGATTGATGCAAGACTGTCGAGCTTTCACCAGTATGATCATCGCCCATCGCCATAATCACGCCACCGTGTCTGGATGTGCCGGCCATATTCGCATGCCGCATCACATCGCCTGACCGATCCACCCCAGGACCTTTTCCATACCACAGGCCGAAAACGCTGTCGAATTTTCCCTCGCCGCGCAGTTCGGCCTGTTGACTCCCCCAGATTGCAGTCGCGGCTAAGTCTTCGTTAAGACCTTCTTGAAAAACGATATCAGAGGCCAGCAATTCTTTTTCAGCACGCCGCATCTGAAAATCAACCGCACCCAAGGGCGAACCACGATACCCCGTGCAATATCCCGCAGTATTAAGGCCTGCCGCCACGTCACGGGCTTTTTGCGCCAGCATTAAACGGATAAGCGCTTGGGTCCCGTTCAAAAGAACCTGTGTTTTGCCTAGATCATATTTGTCGGCCAAAGAAACTGCGTGCTGCGTCATCTGAGTCCACCCTGTTTTTTATCAATATTAGGTCAACAAATCTGACATAGCCAGAAAATTTTGTTGATATCCAACAAAAGTCGTGACATTGGGCAATGTTTCATAAGAATATCTAGAAAAATCAATGTGAGGTCGCGATGGACTGGGATAAGCTTCGTATTTTTCACGCTGTTGCCGATGCGGGAAGTTTGACCCACGCAGGCGATGCACTGCGTTTGTCGCAATCCGCAGTATCGCGGCAAATCCGAGCGTTGGAGGAATCGTTAAACACGACGCTATTTCACCGACATGCGCGGGGATTGATTCTGACCGAACAAGGCGAATTGTTGTTTGATGCGACATCGTCCATGGCAAAACGGCTGGACGCGGCAGCCGCCCGCATACGCGACAGCGAAGAAGAAGTCTTTGGGGAACTGCGGGTGACAACCACGATCGGATTTGGATCGCTGTGGTTGGCGCCGCGTTTGCCGAAATTATATGAAAAATATCCAGAACTAAAAATTGACCTGATGTTGGAAGAACGGGTTTTAGACCTGCCAATGCGCGAAGCGGATGTCGCCATTCGTATGAAAGAACCCAGCCAAGCTGATTTGGTACGCAAACGTCTTATGGGTGTTCGGATGCGGCTTTATGCGTCGCCAAGTTATATGAAAACGCATGGCGAACCGCTTAGCATCGAAGATATGTCAAAACATCGCCTAATCTGCCAAAACCCGAGATCAGCACAGGTGCAGGCGGGGTTATCGTTGGTTCAGAACCTAATGACCCAAGATATCCCTTCAATGCTCACAGTGAATAATTATTTTGGCGTCTTACAAGCGGTTATTCATGACTTGGGCATTGGGATTTTGCCTGACTATGTAACGCAAGACTTTGAAGGCGTTGTTCGCGTGCTGCCCGAGATTGAATCGGTCGAGGTTCCGGTTTATTTGGCCTATCCAGAAGAGCTAAGGCATTCAAAACGCGTCGATGCGTTCCGCGATTTTGTACAAGATGAAATCATCGAACATCGGCGTAAATTGCGCGAAGCCTTTGAAAATTCTTGATTTTTCACGCTATGCACTCAGCGCATAGCGGGTATGATGCAGCTGCGGCATAATGTGCCTTGATTATCAAAGCGACACATCCTAAATGGGGCTCATGGAAGTGTTGATTTGATCCGCTTTCATACCTCCCTGTTGGACTAAGGCCGAGCTTGTCTCGGCCCTTTTTTTTTGCCGCGACACATTTTCTATGATTGAAAACAACGCGTTTTGGGGTTCAGTAAGAAAGAACGCGATGGGGGCTTGCCCAGCCATGGCATCACATCGTCACGGTTAGCAATCCGATCTGGCAGGCGAACTAAATCGCGTGATCATAAAAACACGCGTTCAAAGAACCACCAAGCGCCAATTAGCCCGATCATCATTGATGCGGGGATTGCAATGCGGCCACGATACCAGGCACGTTTGCGAAACGCCAATCCAACCAATAAAAAGGCAATGATAATCACCACGATCTGACCGAATTCAACGCCGAGGTTGAAACCGATTAAAGCAGGGATGAACTGATCCCTTGGCAGGCCAAATTCACCCAGTACCGAGGCAAATCCTAGACCATGTAAAAGCCCAAAGCAAAACACCACGAGCGGTCGCCATGTATGCAAACGATTTGAAAGTACGTTCTCGACAGCGATAAACACAATTGAGGCGGCAATCAAAGGTTCGACCACACTTGGCGCAACCACAACCCACCCAAGCGCACCAGCCGCAAGCGTAATCGTATGCGCAACGGTAAAGGCAGAAATTTGCCAGATCAAAGCGCGAAAACCCGCCGCCAAGAAAAATAACCCTAGGACAAATAAAATATGATCCAAACCTTTGGGAATGATGTGGTCAAATCCGATGGGAATATATTCGAAAAAAGTTTCCCATGCGGTTTTGGGTTCTACAGCCCCTAGGCGCAGCATTTCTTGGCTGAGCGCACCGTTTTCCAAATATTCCGTAAGACCATTCTCGGGACCGATTTGTCGCACGACAAGTCCACCGTATTCACGGGCCCAGCCGAGTCTAAGACCGTCCAAAAGCACTCCTAACTCGGCCCCGTTATTTAGGGGCTCTGCCTCGTCTATCGTGCTTATGTAAAGCGTCGTAAATCTGGGCAATTCAGGATCTGCGTCTTGTACATCAAGCTCGACAAGTTCGAGTTTAAGCCGCGTATTCTCTTGGTTTATCGCAGTTATGTTTTGCGAAATTATCGGCCAATTTTCCATAACACGTTCGCTAAGCTGCGCCGCAGACAAGGCGCGCAACTGTGTGTAAGCGTCCGCCTGATCCGCGTCATCGGTATCAGAAACATTGGCCAAGTCTATCCCCGCCAGGATGGCTTCGGCATTTAAGCGAACATTTATATTGGCATAGGTCCAATACAGCTCTACATCGGCCACTGCTGGAATTACTTCATGTGCGCGACTTGGCAAAGCGGCAGTAATGCATAAGATACAGGCCACAATCGTTTGCAGGAGTATCTGACGCATGTTGCGCAATTTTAAAATTATCATAATTGCCCTCTTACCTCTATTGTGCCCGCTGTGCAGTTTTGCACATGAACTGTGGATTGATACGCCTGATTTCACCCCAAAGACCAGCCAAGATATTCCAATTGAATTGCGAAATGGTGAAATGTTCAAGGGCATAAACCTGTCCTTTTTCAATACCAGGGTGAACGCGCTTTATTTTGACATGACCGAACGCGTTGATGCCGCGTCGCGCATGGGGGATATA
>Ga0181606_10004253_pt1 | contig 11958 bp, 8 predicted proteins | sample 041ome_10_FD_132994 | JGI IMG/M metagenome (GOLD analysis project Ga0181606, IMG submission 132994) | Coastal salt marsh microbial communities from the Groves Creek Marsh, Skidaway Island, Georgia - 041412US metaG (megahit assembly) | ecosystem: Environmental > Aquatic > Marine > Intertidal zone... | reverse complement strand
TCAAGGGGCGCAGGTGGACGACGCGGCGAGAAAACAAGACGCGCTGAGTTATTTGCGACACTTGAAAGATCGCCTGAAAGATAGGAAGCAAACGTACGATGAGTTTTTGGAAATCATGAAGGAATTCAAAGCGCAAAGGTGAGGCTGAAAGATTTTTTTGGGCAAAAAGAGAAACCTGCTCGTTGCGGAAAAGCAAAATTTTTTCCTGCTGCTTTTGTAACACACGCGACGCTCTTTCTCTCTCTCTCTCTCCTCTATACGTAGACATAAATCGTGTTTTCTTCGTCCACACATCGCAGCAGATGCACGTGTGTTTCTTTGTGCGTGTACTGACGCGATGGCTTCTTTTCTTGCGTGCTTTTTATCGTGAACAGGATCGACACCGAAGGCGTGATCAAACGCGTGAAGAAAATTTTCAAAGGCCATCGGGATTTGATTTTAGGCTTCAATCAGTTTTTACCTCGAGGGCACGAAATTCGCGTGGAGGATATCGAGAAAGAGGAACGAGAAGAGGCGAAGAGACAAGCGCAAGGGCAAAAGCCTCAAGTGGAATTTGTCCACGCGATATCGTACGTGAACAAAATCAAGACTCGTTTCGCGAGCGACGAGAGAGTGTACAAGACGTTTTTGGAGATTTTGAACATGTATAGGAAGAATTTGAAATCGATTTCGCAGGTGTACGAGGAAGTCGCGCAATTATTCAAGTCGCACAACGATTTGTTGGAACAGTTCACGTACTTTTTGCCAGACTCGACGCAACAGGCTGGACAAGGCGCTACCGGAAGAGGGAGAGGCGGAAGAGGAGCGGGCGCAAAGGCAGCTCGAGCGCAACAAGCTCCCGGACAAAACAGAAGAAAGCAAAAAGGTGGCGTTGTGTACGACCAGGCGCAGCAAGACGAGATCACCGAGGAGAAGAGAGCGGCGTTGCAGCTAGCCAAAGAGCTTTCGTATTTTGATAAAGTCAAAGCGAGGTTACGTTCGAAAGACCAATACGCGGATTTCTGCAAGTTGATTGCTCTGTTCAACGCTGATTTAATTTCCAAAATGGAATTGCAAGGTTTGGTGATGGATGTTATAGGAAGATTTCCTGAATTGGTGACTGGATGGAACGAGTTTGTCGCGAGATGCGAATCGATGGACTTTGAAGCTGCCGAGGCGCCGGCGGCGAAGAAAGCTGCCGGGATGAAACTTACGACGCGGGAAGTTGTGAAGATGAAAGCGTCCGCTGCGAGAGAAAAGTTCTTGTCCAAACCAATTTCCGAGTTGGATCTGTCAACGTGCGAGCGATGTGGTCCGTCCTATCGTTTGTTGCCAAAGAACTTCCCGAAAATGCACGCGAGTACTCGAACGCCTTTGTGCAAAGAAGTATTGAACGACAACTGGGTTGCGGTGACCTCAGGGTCCGAAGATTACTCATTTAAAGCCATGAGAAAGAACCAGTACGAAGAAGCTTTGTTTCGATGCGAAGACGATCGCATGGAGATTGACATGGTACTCGAAACAAACAAATCCGCTATTGAGTCCTTGGAGAAGGTTCACAAGGAAATCGCCGAGATGTACACAGAAGAGGTCAAAGTCGTTCAAGAACCTGCCGCTCCGTCGGTAAAAAAGGAAGAAGATACTGCTGCTGCTACCACTGCTGCTGCTGCCTCCGCTAAACCGACTGATGGTGCCCCAGCTGCTACTGGTGAAGCACCTGCTCCCGCTGAAGGCGCGGAAGGAGCCGCAAAGGAAGAGAAGAAAGATAACATGGAGGTGGACGCCGAGAAACCGGCAGAAGCGGCAGCTGAGGAGAAACCCGCTGCCGCTCCGGTGAAAAAATCGAAAGAAGAAGTTCAGAGCGAGAGATTAGCACACAATCTCCCGGAAGGTACGATTTCGCCAGTCGCCTTACGTGCCGTAGAGCGCATCTACGGCGATCGTGGACGCGAAATGCGATTCTTAACGATGAACGCACCGTGGGCCACCATCCCAGTAGTCGTGAGACGGTTGAAGCAAAAGTCCGAGGAGTGGCAAATGTTGAAAACAGAGATGCTTCCGACATGGAACGATGTGTGCGCGAAGAACTACAACAAATCTCTCGATCATCGATCGTTCTACTTCAAGCAAGCCGACAAGAAGAACTTGTCCGGTAAAGGTATGACGCAAGAGATCAAGGAGGTTTCTGACAAGAAGAAAACAGCGGACGATGCCATTGGTCCAAGAGCTGCAAAACCGCCGGGTGCATCCCCGGACTTGATCTTTGAATATGCCGATCGCAATGTACACGACGACGTTTATGCCATCGCGCGCTTTTCCGCTCGCGAAATGATGTCTGGCGAGCCGGCGAATAAAGTTATGACGTTCTATCGAGACTTTGTTGAACCATTCTTCAAAATCAAGCGCGATAACGAGGATGATTTTAAAGATAGAACGGCTGATAACTGCGCGAAAGCTGTCAAAGCTGCAGAAGCGAACGCTTCTCCAGGTGGTAAAAAGAAAGGTAAAAAAGGTGGAAGCAAAGATCCCAAGAAGAAAGCATCGGAAGAAGAAGACGCTGAAGAAGAAAAAGACGAGGAAATGGAGAAAGAACCGGATCAGGAAACCGTGGACGAAGGCGCGGAGGAAGAGGAAGAAGATCCAGAGGACGAAGGCGTCGCAAGCGTCAAGAAACGCGCTGCAACGCCGAAGGCTGCGAACAAAGAAACCACCGCCGCGGAGGCGTTAGAGAAGGCGCTCGGCTTAACCGGCAATGACGACGACGACGACGACGACAAGACGAAAGATTCCAGCGAAAGCGACGGCGACGAGAACGATTCTTCTGATTCAGAAGACGACCAGGACGCCAGGTACAAATCGTGCAAGCCGGTTTCTGGATTCGTTGTCGATGGTAGCTCAAACTTAAAAACTCGATACTTCGAATTACCTGGTAAAGTATTCTACGGTGACGAAGGCTTTTATCATCTTATGCGCTTGCACCAACACTTGTACGACCGTCTTCAAACGGCCCGGGCTTCTGCGACAGCCATGGCGAAGAAAGCCAAAGGCAAGAAAGCCGAAGACGTCCACAAAGAGTTCTTGACTCTTTTGTTTAATTTATTGAACGGATCGACGGACCAGTCGCATTTTGAAGACGATTGTCGTTTGCTCTTGGGTGCGAACTCGTACTTGCTCTTTACGCTTGATAAACTTGTTTACAAGCTGATCAAACAAGTGCAAGCTTTGTTAGCGGAGGACATCGACTCAAAGCTCTTACACCTCGCGGAGTACGAATCCACGCGCGATGCGCCGTTTCACGAAGGTGTATACCACGCCAACGCTTGTGTCATATTAGGCGACGAGTCTGTGTATAGAATTGGCAGCGAAAACAACGGCAAGACGCTCCAAATTCAACTCTGCGAACCGTCTTTAGATAAGATCGACGTCAAAGCTGGAGCAATGGACGGTCACTTTGCGACGCACTTAGAGGGGTTCTTGCACGTTGCCGCGCACGAAGACACAACGATCGTGGAAACTGGTGACAAAGAGACGGATGAAAAGGAACGAGCGCCAGTGTTTTTGCGCCGCGCGAAGAAGAGCGCCGGCTTCGTCGTCCATTCCGCCTCAGGTGAAACGGATTCGCAGCTCAGTTACCAAACTGCGATGACCAACGCGAGCATCCAAAACGCGTTGGAGTGCAAAATCTCCTGCTCCACGTCCAAAGTATCGTACGTTTTAGATACGGAAGATGTCTTCTTTCGTTCTCGCGTTCCGCCCGGAGGCTACTCGGCGAAGTCCGTGGCGCCTCCGGCGAAGAAAGCGAAGAAGGGTAGCAGCAAAGACAAGGCCGTCGCAGTGCCGCAACCGGCGGCAAGACCGCTCTCCCGCAAAGAGAAACTCAAAGCAAAGAGCGCTAAATCCAAAGCTCAAATTGAGAAATTCCGAGCGTGGATCGAGAAGAAAACTGCCGAAGCGACCGACGACGAGGAAGAAGATAAGAAGAAAGACGCCAAAGTCGAAGAGAAGAAAGAAACGGCGGAAGAGAAGAAGGACGGCGACGAGGCGGAACCCATGGACGCAGCGTAATGATATAACACTAAGCAATCTAGTATAGAGCGAGAAAAAAGGAGAAGAACAAGAAAGAACAGAGAAACAGAAGAAGAGAAGATATGAGTGAGTGAGTGAGTGAGTGTGAGAGAGAGAAAGCTTTAATAATTCGGTTTTTATAATACTACAGTAATCAATATTGTTTCACACGCGTTTCGCAGTTCACACGCGCTCCAGAAAAAGAGAGAGAAGCTGCGCATCCCCCACAGTTCGACTCTATTCCAGAGAACTCCGCACACAACAAACGCATGTCACTTTGCCGAGCGGTGCAATCCTTCGCGGCGTCTTCATCTCAGTTCACCGCTCGAGATAAAGGAAAACTACTCAGGCGATCGTATTCATCATCGTCATCAAAAGTTTCATCAACCCGAACAGTTACCGTCATGGCTTCCGAAAACACGTACATCTTGTTAACCTTGGACTACGTGGAAAACATGCTCGAAAAGCGAGGCCCGTACCGCGAAGAGCACATCAACGGCGCGAAGAAAGCGTTCGAGGAAGGGAAGTGCGCGATGGCGGGCGCGTTGACCGATCCGGTCGATACCGGGGTGTTTGTGTTTAAGAACGTGGATAAGGAGTTCGTTGAGAACTTTGTAAAGAACGACGCGTATTATAAAGCGGGATTGGTTCCAAAGTATACGATTCGACCGTGGATGGTTGTGGTTGGTAATTAAAGAGTTGTGTGTTTTACACGAGTGTGATTGACTGATACAACGTAGGGTATTTATCATAGGTATGAAGCGTCGACTTTATGCGCACGTCTCGAAGCACTACGCAGCGGCGATCCTCGTCGCTCTACTTCTCTCGACATCGACACCACTTGTTTTTATTGTTGCTGTCGTTGCTCGTTCGTGAAGAAATAGCGCTGATTTCAACTCTGCATTCTCCATGGCGACCGTTTCGAACTGTTGTATCGCTCTTTCAAGGTTCTTTTCCGCTTCCTCTCGCTTCTTCTCGCACGTTTTAATCGACCTTTCGAGGAAAGCGAGGCGTTGGACTTTCCTCTCGGCGCGAATTCGCTTCTTTTCTTCGCTTTCTGCCTTTGCCTCGGCGAGCTTTGCCGGCGTTTCCGAAGCCTCCACTTGTGCTTTTGCTCGTTTTGCTTCTGTTTCCGCGTGGTACACTCTCCTTTCCAACTCTGCGACTTTAGCAGATAACTCCATGGTCTTCTCGTCCGCGGATTCCTTCAACCCCCGATAATACAGTTCAGTCTTCTTCATGTGCTCTTCAGTTTCCTTCTCGAGAACTTCCAACTGTTTTTCTTTGCTTTTCGTAAGTCGCTCCACGGTTTCCGCCAAAATCTGCTCTGATTTTTCGAAATGCATCCTCTCCCTCCTCGCGGCCACTTCGCGTTCCTTCTCCCTTTTCTCCTCGAATTCCACGCGTAACTTCGCAATCTCCTTCATCCGCTCAATCTCGCTCTTCCTCACCATTTCTTGACACTTCACCTCCCTCTCTGCGATTTTCTTCTCTCCGTCGCGCATCTTTTCTCTCATTTCTTCCATTCTCTTCTCGAACGCGTTCTTCGCCTCCCTCGCCCGCTCGGCGCTTTCCGCCCGCGAAAGGTCAACCTCCCTTTCGTTCTCTTTCTGCTCGTGTTTTATCTGCTGCACTTTCGCGCGTACCCTCACGTCCGCGTCGTCTTCCACGTCTTCGATTCTTCTCTCGTATTCTCTCGCGCGCGATTCGCTCTGTTCTAACGCTCTTTTCGAAATCTCCCAAAACGCGTTGATTTTGTCTCGTTCCAGTTGCGCGTGGTTTCGATACGCCGCTTCTTTCGCGAGTTCGGTTTCCAACCGGTGGATTTTCGTTTGAAGTTCGGCGACGACGAACGAACCATCCGACGTCGACGGAGACGACGACGACGATGACGATGATGAGGAGGAGGCGCGCTCTTTCTTTCCGTTTGAAGCGTTGCCTTTCGCTTTCTTCGTCGTCGCGGCGCTTTTAGTAGCAGAGCGCGTATTTTCGGAACTCTTCGTCTTCTTCGACGTCGACGCCGCCGTCGTGGCAGGCATGGCGCCGTCGAAGCGATGCCGTTCGTCTTCTTCCTCTCGCTGAAAAAAACGTTTTCCTTTGAATGCGCAGATCGCGCGTCGACGCGCTTTTGATTCTGTCGCTGAATCAACCGACGGATGGTTTTGTTGGCGCGTTCTTCGCGCGCGTGTGTGTGTGCGTCTATTTTTGGATTTAAAAAAAAAGGTCAACGTAAAAAAAATGAATATCCGCACGAGCGAGCGCATTCGTTCGCGATTGGTTCTTCGTAGTAATTTTACACCGTATTCGTTTAAAACTTTTCCACGCGCGCTCAGGCATCTTTCACTTCTAACAACTCAACTTCGACGACGATCTCGCTTCCGGGCGGGATTTCGCCTTCGCCTTGGTCGGCGTAACCTAAATCCGCGGGCGTTTTGAGAATTCTACGACCGCCAACTTTCATGCCTTCCAACGCGCCAGGGACATATACCACCGGCGGTATCGCCGGTCCGGTCTCGCCGTTGAACAGACCTCCGCCACCTTCGATGTTCGCGTTCGCGTTCTGTTTTTTTGGAACAATCACCGTCGCTTCTCTCGTTAACGTGTACTTCTCCACCGGCGCGTCCGGTCCGGCGCGCGACCCACCTTTTTGAACCGTCACATCAACAGTAGTTTCCACCGGTCCTAGCAACAGCGCACCAATCTCTTGAATCGGTAAGTTTGCTAAATTCTTCGTCCCGTCAATCTCTAAAATCACGTCGTTCGCTTTAAATCCAGCCTTGGCCGCGGGCCCGTCCGGCGAAACTTTCACCACGTACAATTCCCCAAGTTCCGGATCAATTCTCACCTCCGCCCCGATACCGTTCACCGTTTTCCTCTTCAATGGCTTCGAATACTCCGTCGGTAACTTTCCGTACGAAAATTGCATCGGTTCCGATACCGTCCTGTTCCCGCCCAACGTTCTCGCCGTCCTCGTCGAAAGAACCGTCAAACCTCTCAACTTCACGTCAAAGTGAATAGTCGCCAAAGCCCCGGGTTTTAACTCTTTCCCATCTCCTACTCGTGCATCACCGTACTGAACGCCCGCGTGTTCTTCCCCTCGAAACTGAAACGGTTGGGACGTTTGTAAGTTCAAATCGTTCAGCGCGACGCGCTTCGGCTTGAGCTCCTTCTGAAAGCCAATCGCCGAGGCCGACGGAGGGAACGCGACGACATCACCCGAGGCCAAGACGAACGCGGCGAACGCCGCGGACGAAGTCGTGGCTTTAAAAAAAGCTCTTCTCGTGCTCTTCTCGACGGCGTCTTCTTCTCCGTCGACGCGTCGTTGGTGCTGCTTTTGCGCGAAGCGTTCTTCGTCGTCGTCGTCAAAGTTGATGTTGTTGTTGGGGAAAGACGTCGTTGTTTTTGCATTCGTCGTCGCGCGTTTCTTTCCATCGCGAGCGGCGGCGCTTCGGAGGCTGCTACGATGTTTGACGTTCTTCTTCAGAGACGCGAGAGGTGACGATTTGTTTGTGCATCGAGAGTGCGCGAACATGGCGGGTAGAGTGCGGGCGCGCGTTTTTTTTATGTGGAATATTAACGCGTGAAACTCTTTATCCATTTTAAGATTGATGGTGTTAAAATACGCGAATCCTTCCCCGCGCGCGCCGCTTCACTTCTCGCGCTCTCTAATCAATAAAGTACTCGCAATGTATGATATTAAAACACACAAAAAGTTTTCAAAAATCATCGATTCCAGACATGCGCTTGAAAGCGACGACGAGGCTCGCGGCGACGAGATTCGCGCAGACGCCGTATAGAATCGCGCTCGTTTTCGCGAAAGGTTCTTCTAACGTTTTATCTTCTAAATTCAGTCTTTGCGCTCGATTTTTTTCCTCTCCCGGTTTGAATTGGATGGAGGAGAAGAGCGGACACAGGCCGTAGTAGGCGAGGAGGATGCCGGAGAGAAATCCACCGAGATGGTCCCAGTTGTTGACGACGTGGGTGGCGCCGTCCGAGGCGGTTTCAGAGGCTATGTAGCAGAGCGCTATTGCGGAAGCGCCGATTCGAAACAGGCGCGTGGTAAAGCCGCGTTGGTTCCACCCGGACTCGAGGTTAAGAATTGTGTACGTCAAAATGGCACCGTAGAGCGCGAACACGGCACCGGAGCTACCCGCGATGACCTTGGAGTTGTCGTCGAAGGCTAAAGTTGCGATGGCACCAGCCGTGCCTCCGAGGAAGTACACGCCTAAAAAGGAAGTCGTCCCGAGCAACGTTTCTATTTCTCTTCCAATCAGCCACAACGACACGTTCGTTGCCAACACATGTTCTAAACCAAAATCCGCCAAAGCGGTAGACGGAAGTCGCCACCACTCGTTTTGCGTCTTCACCGCGTCGGCAAACAACGCAAAGTTACTAAAGAAAAAACCGCCTTCCGTATTCGCTCCACTTTTCACCGCGACGAAATCCGCCGCGAAGAAAAACAAGTGCAAAACAGCCAACCTCTCCGCCGCTGTCGGCTCTTCCGTCGGTACGTTGTATATGTTCGATAGCGGAGAAAACAACGGACTCCAATACTTCGTCACACCTTCGGCTTGTTGATATTTCGGTCGATTGAGCGGGTTGCTCTGCTTATCGCTCGTCGCTCGCGGCGGCGGTCGCGCCGCTTTCTTAATCATCCGAAAAAGAACCGGAAGTTTCTCATCGCCATCGTTCTCATCCTCGGTCGCTTCTGCTTTCTTTACTTCTTCCCTCTCGCTCGTCGTCGTCGTCGCGTTCTTCTTCGCGTCTTCTTCTTCTTTTTCGTCTTCTTTGTCTTCTTTTTCGTCTTCATCTCTCCTCTTCTCGCTGCCGACGATGCCGAGCGCCTCTAAGCTCGACAAAGCGTCTTCCGAAGACGACGAATTAATAACGTTACCATCATCGTCGCGACTCTCGCCGCTTCTCGTCGCTAAAACCGATGAGTCTCTCCGTCGTCGTTTCAATCGCGCAAAGGGTGTTTCTTCGGAACGATTTTTGTCGATGGTCGTTACGCGAAGAAAACTCGTCGCACTCTTCGTCGAAGCTCTTCTTCTCGACGCGGAAGAAGAAGAGACGACGTTCAACGACTCGCGTCGTCGCTGATGACAGAGCTGCTGCTGCCGCCGTCGAGAAAAAGAACAACAACGAGAGGACGTCGTCGTCAGCATATCTGAGGATGAAAATATCTCGCGCAGCATCATCGTCAAAAGTGGAGCACAAAAATTTTTCCAATTCGTTTTCTCTACAAATAAAGTAAAGAGTAAACATATGCCGGAAACGACCCCTCCTCTGGAGGAGGGAGGAAGGAGAAAGCGACCGAGGGAGGAAAGAGAAAAGGACGGTGACCAGGAGGAAATAGGCGGCGTTGGCGAGAAGAAGAAACAACAACAGCGGGCTTTGAGAGATGAGCGAATCGAGAACGACGCGGCGACGGTGGCGGCGGGTGACGATGACGTTAAAGGAGGAGGAGAAGACGCGATGCGTTCTGGCGGGACCGCGCTTATTCGAGGCCTTCCGTCGGCGTGGGACGAGAGAGAGTTTCGGAAGCGGTTGGACGAGATGTCGGCGACGGGACACACGTCGATTAAGAAACGCTCCGGTTGGACGCACGCGTTTGTGACTTTTAACTTTCCGAGAGAAAGAGAGGAGTGCTTGAGGAAGTTGCGGGAGAGCGCGAAGGCGCAAGAAGAGGAGGGGAAAAGCCTGGCGAAAGGACGGAAATTCGGGAAGAAAGTGACCATGCACGATGCAAGAGATAAGAGTGGCGGTAACGGTAGCGGTAACGCGAAGCAAGGGAAGAAGGAGAAGAAAGCTGTGACGGAGGCGCGAGACGCGGTGTGTCCGTTGTGGAACGTGAAGTATTCCGAACAGTTGAAAGCGAAGAAAGAGAAGGTGAGGAAGGCGTTAGCTATGGTGACCGAGTTAGTCGGAAAAGCAAATGGGAAGTTTAAGAGAAATAATTACGGGAAGGGTGGTGTTACTGCTGATGGAGACGCGGAGGAAACTGAGCGATGGTTGAAGGAGGCAAACGGGAGGAAAAGTAAACGGTGTTGCGATTTAGTCGGCATCGTCCGTTCGCCGGTTCTCGAGGGATACAGAAACAAATCGGAGTTTACGATTGGAAATGACAGTCAAGGTCAACCGACGATTGGGTTTAACGTCGGCTTGTTTAGGGAAGGAAACGTAGCGATTGGGGAACCCGTCGGATGTAGGAACATTTCAAAGGTGGCGATATGCCTGCAAGAAGCGGCTCAGAAGTATCTTAGGAACGTCGCTGGAACGGAGGATGCGTTGCCGTGTTGGGATAAGCGAAACGGTAGTGGTTTTTGGCGATTGTTGATTGTTCGCGAGGGTGGTTGCGCTCCGTCCATGTTCGATGATAGCGGTAGAAGTAGAAATAGCAATGATAACGATAGCGCCGCTCCGGCGTGGCGCAAATGGCTTCGATTAGAAGGCGAATGTGACGAGGATGGAGGAGATGCAAAAAAGACTGGTGACGATAAAAGATCCACGAATGATAACGTGGACGATGACGCTGAAAACGCGTTATCGTTAGAGCCTCCGATGCCAAACGGCAGCTCAGAGGTTATGGTCGTTGTACAAATTAATCCAGGAAAGGAATTCGACTCGGCAAAAATGGAGAAAGCGCTGAAAGGCATTAGGGACGCCATGGAATCTGCGGCGGCGGCGTTCGAACCGAAACCGTTTTCAATTACCGTTCAATTACGCCAGCACAACGAATCCGTGTCAAACATGGCAGCTGCAGATGCGCACACGTCCGATCTCGTCGTCAGTGATGAAAATAATGCGAACAACAAGCCGATGGTTATTTGCGAACGCATGTGCGGATTGAAGTTTTCCTTGTCGCACTCTGCGTTCTTTCAAGTGAACACCGCCGCCGCGGAATTGCTTTACGCCTTAGCGGGCGAGTGGGCTTCACCTAATGGAAAGTCGCTGCTACTCGACGTGTGTTGCGGGACTGGGACGATTGGTTTGACCCTTGCTAGTTCGGTCGGGAAGGTTGTTGGATTAGACATTGTCGAAGACGCCATTCGCGACGCGGAGAAAAACTCAAAATTAAACGAAAAAGTGAATTGCGAATGGATTGCGGGAAAAGCAGAGGATACTTTAGACGACGTGTTGAAAAAGTACGGCGAGCACGTGAAAACCGTTGCAGAAAATACCAAGGAAGAAGGCGGGAACAAAGAAGAAGAACGACAACAAAAACGAGAGTTTCTCTACGACGACGTCGTGGCCATCGTCGACCCGCCTCGATGCGGTTTACACAAAAGAGTCCTCAACGCCCTCCGCGCGGAAACCAGACTCCGAAAAATAGTCTACGTCTCGTGTAACCCCGAGTCTATGGCGCAAAACTGCGTCGAACTCTGCGCCTTGAGGGCGAAACAGTTTGGCCCGCCGTTCCGCCCGCGAAGCGCCGCCGCGGTGGATCTGTTCCCGCACACCGCACATTGCGAAGCCGTTTTAGTCTTAGAACGTTGATGATGCAATAGATGTAATAAGGTACGCGCGCAGAGGAAAGACTGCGTGCCGTTGCGTTCGTGATGTCGTTATTATAATTTCTGTGTTCTGTTTTGTTTTCTTCTAAAATATTCCTTTTCCCGTGTCCTTCGCGCCACAAACTCAAAAAGGGATAAAAATAGTAGCGCGCGAGAAGTTTAAACGAACTTTTGTCGATCAGACCGCAAAAGAAACGAGAAGAGACGGAGATGTTTGCCAAAACCACCAAAAGCTCGAGAGGCGGTGCGTTTATGAAAACGCCCTTCCTCTTTCTGTGTTTCGCGCTCATCGCGTGCGCGTCATCTCTGATGCTTTCCGCCAACGCGTACGTTTGTAACGACGGTTCAACGCCCAGCGCAAATGGATGCTGTACGGTGAACGGAGAGGAAGGATGCCCGT
>Ga0181606_10004249_pt1 | contig 11965 bp, 13 predicted proteins | sample 041ome_10_FD_132994 | JGI IMG/M metagenome (GOLD analysis project Ga0181606, IMG submission 132994) | Coastal salt marsh microbial communities from the Groves Creek Marsh, Skidaway Island, Georgia - 041412US metaG (megahit assembly) | ecosystem: Environmental > Aquatic > Marine > Intertidal... | reverse complement strand
TATTTGATACAGAAGAGGCGATTACTGATTTACCAAAACTAGAAAACTTTGAGTTAACGCAGCTTTCAGATCACTCGTTTGAGGTGAGTGTGGCGAAAGAGAAGGGTATTAATAAATTATTCGAAGCGCTCAATCAAAAGGGTATTTGTGTACTAAGTATGCGAAACAAACAAAATCGCTTAGAGCAGTTATTTATTGATTTGGTTGGTGCTCAAGGTGGTCAATCATGAAAATGATTTACTGGACGGCATTCAGAACCTTATTGATTAAGGAAATCCTGCGTTTCGCACGTATCTGGGTTCAAACAATATTGCCGCCAGCGATCACAATGGCGTTGTACTTCATTATCTTTGGCAAGCTGATTGGCTCGCAGATAGGCGATATTGAAGGGTTTCGTTATATCGATTTTATCATGCCGGGTTTGATCTTGATGTCGGTGATATCAAATAGCTATGCAAACACGGTCTCTAGCTTTTACTTTAGTCGTTGGAATAAGCATATTGATGAATTACTGATTGCGCCAATCCCTAATTGGTTAATTTTGGCAGGCTATGTTGCCGGTGGTGTGGCGAGAGGGGTGATAGTTGGTGTCGTTGTGACGATTGTGGCGTCCTTTTTCTCTGATATATCTATCCACTCTTATGGAATAACATTCCTTGTTTTTGTGCTGACATCGGTGCTTTTCTCTTTGGCGGGCTTCATCAATGGGGTCTTCGCGAATAGCTTCGATGATATTTCGATCATTCCGACATTCGTTTTAACGCCGCTGACCTATTTGGGCGGAATATTTTATTCAATTAGTCTTTTGCCTGAATTCTGGCAAATAGTTTCAATGGCTAATCCGGTCCTGTATATGATTAATGTTTTTCGTTTTGGTTTTTTGGGGATCACTGATATTGATATTCGGCTTGGGATAGTTATTTTATTGATTGTTATATTTGCATTAAGTTACATTGGAATTTCACTATTAAATAGTGGTAAAGGTGTCAAATCTTAAATATGAAAAATATTCCGATAAAGAATCTCCATATTGATAAGATATTGTTTTTTTTATCAATATGTTTTTTTTCTATAAATCATAGGATTTCAGTAGGTTTGATTGCAACTTTTACATTGCTAGGGATATATTCTTTTTTCAATGAACGAAAATTAGCAGATGTCTTTACTGCAATAAAAAATAATTGGATTTTGTTGCTTTCAGTTATGGTTGTTCCAATTGGATTTGCACTAACAGCTATTTTTCATGGGCAATTAGATATACTGATAAAGGAACTTGACATACCTTTGAGGTTGCTTCTAATTATTCCAATTGCCTATTACTTTAGTAGGCATCCTATAAGTGTAGAATTTTTTCTGGTGGCTTTTTCTACGGCTTTAATACTATTCGTTGTAATGTCTCTTGCTGAAAATACAGGAGCTAGGGTTGCTTTAAGCTATGGTGTTCCTATAACAATGTCAAATATCGTAACGTTGGTTTCAATTTCATTATTCATTGTAGTTATGCATAATTTAAATATAAATAAAAAGTATATTTTATTTTTTTGTGTAGCCTTTTTGCTCTCAATTTACGCGAATATTTTGACTGGATCTAGAGCTCCTTGGCTTGTTTACATAATGTTTTTTAGTTATGTTTATTCAATTTATAATTTTAACTTCGTTTATAAATTTACGTTTATCGTTGTTACTATTTTTATTTTTTTAAGTATCGATAGCATTGCTAATTTCACATATTCGCATAGGCTATTGGTTACTATAGATAATTTGCAATGTTTTATTCAAAATCCCTCTTCAGATTGTGCAATAAGTAGTATTGGCACAAGGTTATGGCTAATTTACATTGGAGTGAAAAACTTCCTAGAAAATATTTTATTGGGATCGGGTCTTGATTCGTCATCAATATTAATCGAGGAAAGTGTTAAATCAGGCATGATCCCAAGTATGCCTTTCTATGGGCACTTGCATAATGACTTGATTGAGTTTGTATCACAAATGGGCTTGATTGGGTTGGCGACGTTTGTTTTTTTAAATATTGGCCTACTTAAGATTTCATATGACTTTTTAAATGAGATGCATGGTAATTTTTGGGCCAAAGCAATAATTTCATGTATCTTAATTTTTCTTGTTATGGGTTTATTCCAGTCTTTATTTTCACATTCTATCGTAGTAACTGCATTTTCTTATCTAATAGGATTTTATATTGGAAATGCAAAATATTTTGCTAAAGAAGGAAATTTATACAAATGATGCACTACATTAAATCTTTTTTGCGACCAAAAGGTAAGTTAAATTTTGTTAGGAGTTTGCCTGAAGGTGTTAAAATTTTGGATGTTGGTTGTGGAAATTTCTCTGTATTACCCATAAAGAAGCTTAAAAAGAAATGTTATTATGTGGGTTTAGATGTTGAAAACTACAATCAATCTGATGAATCGATATTTTTAATGGATGAATACATACTGACTACCCCTGAGTTATTTTCCCGCAAGATAGAGGAGTCTGGTGTTGGTTTTGATGCTATCATTTGTTCCCATAACATTGAACATGTATCCCAGAGGGAGCAAACTTTGTCTGAAATATTGAATAAAGTTAATGCTAATGGCATGCTTTATTTGTCGTTTCCTTCAAAAGATTCCCTAGAATTTCCTAGCCGCAAAGGTACTTTGAATTATTTTGATGATAGGGGGCACGTCTACCCCCCACCTGATTTTTTAAAAATAAAAGAAATGCTTATTGAGCATGGTTTTAACTTAGAATACTGCAATCAAAATTATAGGCCATGGCTACTTAGGGTTGTTGGCTTCCTCTTTGAGCCCCTATCTCTCTTAAGTTCTAGAGTTTTAGTTGGCACTTGGGAGTTATATGGTTTTGAATCAGTAATCTGGGCGAAAAAAAATTCACCCCCTTGCCGCTAAGGTTTTTTTGAATGAGCATACATATTTTTGATGAAGGCTTCCGTGCTAATTGGGATTTAAAATCTGAAGATATTGTGATGACCAATGGTGTATTTGATATTTTGCATAGAGGTCATGTTACTTATCTAAATGAGGCTAAAAAATTAAATAAGTATCTTGTTGTCGGTGTGAATTCCGACAGTTCAGTTAAAGCTCTCGGTAAGGGTGCTGAAAGGCCTTACATCAATGAGGCTGATCGTGCTTTTATAATCAGTCAATTAAAGCCTGTTGACGCTGTTATAATATTTAATGAATCAACTCCCATTAAATTGATTTCAGAAATCAAGCCTTCTGTTTTTGTTAAAGGTTCCGACTATACGTTGAGCACACTTCCTGAGTCTGAGGTTGTTCTTTCTCAGGGGGGGCGAGTGGAATTCATTTCATTAAGTCATGGCTATTCAACAACATCGATTGTCTCTTCAATAAAAAACTAACATCAAGCAAATTCAAATGAGTTATATATCCAATCTTAGTGTTATTTTAAAGGGTATAGAGTCTCGCCTAGATATTATCCATCTACGTGATTCGTTAAAGTTAGCCTGGGATAATAAAAGAAACATCTTTCTATGTGGCAACGGTGGCAGTGCCGCTAATGCTATACATTTAGCTAATGACTTTATATATGGTGCGGGCGTTAAAAAAGGTGGTGGGCTAAAAGTGGAGGCACTTTCATCTAACCCTGCTGTTCTAACATGTCTTGCAAATGATATTGGGTATGAAAATATTTTTTCTGAGCAGCTTAATGTTAAGGGTTCTGAAGGCGATGTTTTAATAGTACTTTCTGGTAGTGGCAATTCTGCAAATGTCGTCAAAGCGTTAGAGGTAGCAAAAAAACTTAAAATGCATACCTTTGCAATTCTTGGATTCACTGGGGGGGCGTGTAAAAAACTTGCAGATACCCCGATACATTTTGAAATTAACGATATGCAGATAGCAGAGGATTTGCAGTTAATTGTCGGTCATATGTGCATGCAATGGCTTAGTGAACAAAAACTTTAAATTGGTAATTAATATGGCAGATAAATACGGTATCGATACTCATAAGCTTATATATCACCCAAAGCGCGTAACTCAGTTACTAGAGGTTGGTAGAGATTGGAATAAAGCTAAGGTGGTTTATCCTATTTATATCGAAGTTTCTCCAGTGGGTGCCTGTAATCACCGGTGCACTTTCTGCGCAGTTGATTACATTGGTTACAAAACTAACATGTTAGATATCGATATCTACAAGCAGCGTGTGGATGAGATGGGAAAATTAGGCGTTCGTAGCATCATGTTGGCTGGTGAAGGCGAGCCAATGATTCATAAAAAAATTCACGAGATGGTGAAATATACAAAAGCTGCCGGTATTGATGTTTCTTTTACGACTAACGCAACGGTTGTCCGCGATGACTTTATCGAAGAGGCCTTGCCGCTGACCTCTTGGATAAAAGTATCCATTAACGCTGGAACAGCTGATACCTATGCAAAAGTGCATCAAACCAAAATTCGTGATTTCGAAAAAGTTATTGAGAACTTAAAAAAACTAGTCGCAAGAAAAAAAGAAAAAAATCTAGACTGTGTGATTGGTGCTCAATGCCTGTTGTTGCCAGAAAATGCACATGAGTTAGAAGACTTGGCGAAGCTTTGCCGGGATGAAATTGGCTTGGATTATTTGGTTATTAAGCCTTATTCGCAGCATATGTTTAGCGAGACCCATCAATACGAGTCAATTGATTATTCCCCGTATCTTAAGATGGCAAATGATTTGGGTCGTTTTAATACGGAAAGCTTTAATGTAGTTTTTCGTGGTCATACGATGCAAAAGTACATCGAAAGCGATCGGTATGAAAAATGTTACTCAACACCATTTTTATGGGCCTACATAATGGCTGATGGGTCTGTTTATGGGTGTAGTGCTTATCTTCTGGATAAAAAGTTTGAGTACGGCAACATCAACGATCAAACCTTCCAGGAGGTCTGGGAGGGTGAAAAACGGATGGAAAGTTTCAAGTACGTTAGTAACGAGCTTGATATAAAAGAGTGTCGTCGAAATTGTCGTATGGATGAGATCAATCGTTATCTTCATCGCATGATTGAAGATAAAGTGCCACACGTTAATTTCATTTAAGTGATAGAAAAGTGAAGAGTCTTGTAACCGGTGGTTGTGGCTTTATAGGAAGTCACCTCTCAGAACAGCTTCTCGAATTAGGTCATGAAGTCGTTATCTTAGATAATCTTTCTTGCGGTCGCATTGAAAACATCGCTTCATTTGTTGATCACAAGTCACTAACAGTTATCCACCAAGATATTGCTGACAGATCCTCAATTGCATCGTCGTTTGAAGGCGTTGATTGGGTTTTTCACATGGCAGGTATTGCCGATATTGTGCCATCTATAGAGCAGCCGGATGCATACTTTCAAAATAACGTGTTGGGTACATTAAATGTTTTGCAATGTGCACGCGATGCTGGTGTCAGTCGATTTGTATATGCTGCTTCATCATCAAGTTATGGAATCCCGGATCAATACCCTACGCCAGAGTCATCACCTATAAAGCCTCAGTATCCATATGCGCTAACTAAGTATATGGGCGAAGAGTTGGTTTTGCATTGGTCCCAGGTATATGACCTGCCGGCGGTATCACTACGTCTTTTCAATGTGTATGGTCCTCGCTCAAGAACAACGGGTGCTTATGGCGCCGTGTTTGGCGTATTTTTGGCGCAGAAGCTAAATAACAGACCATTTACGGTGGTTGGCGATGGTGAACAAACCAGAGATTTCACTTATGTCACTGATGTTGCTGATGCTTTTATTGCGGCAGCAAAGTCTGATGTTAAAGGCGAGGCAATGAATGTAGGTAGTGGTCATCATTACAGCATAAATTTACTTGTAAAGTTATTGGGTGGTGAGTCAGTTAATATACCTAAGCGCCCAGGGGAGCCTGACTGTACATTTGCGGATGTTAAAAAAATTACCAGTTTATTAAATTGGAAGCCGAGTGTGAGTTTTGAGCAAGGTGTTCAAAACATGTTGGATGTCATTGAGAACTGGAGAGACGCTCCGGTTTGGGACTCATCCAGTATAGAAGTGGCAACAATGTCCTGGTTTAAATATTTGAGTTAATCAACCATGGACCTTAAACAAAAAGAACGTCTTCTTTTTAAAATGTTAAGAATTCGGCGGACAGAAGAAATGTTGGCTGATCGCTATTCTGAACAAGAAATGCGGTGTCCTATGCATCTTTGCATAGGGCAGGAAGCTGTAGCAGTTGGTGTTTGTGAAAACCTAGAAACCACTGATCGTGTATATAGCAATCACCGTGCTCATGGTCACTATCTCGCAAAGGGCGGCGACCTCAATTCCATGATTGCTGAATTATATGGACGTACAACTGGGTGTTGTGGTGGTCGTGGTGGCTCTATGCACCTTATTGATATCGATGCTGGTTTTATGGGTGCAACCCCTATTGTCGGTGGAACAGTCCCTTTGGCTGTTGGGTCTGCTTGGAAATCAAAGCTATTGCAAGATGGGGCTGTGACAGTCGTTTTTTTTGGAGATGGTTGCTTTGAAGAGGGTGTGATGCATGAGTCTATGAATTTTGCAGCATTGCATGCTTTGCCTGTTGTTTTTATTTGTGAAAACAATCTTTTCTCGGTTTATACACATATTGATGATCGTCAACCGTCAAGGCAAATTTATAAAATTGCTGAAGCTCATGGCCTTGACTCGTGTCAAGGTAATGGTAGTTCGATAATCGAAGTGCATCAAAAATCAAAGGCTGCAATAAATCGAGCTAGAGCAGGGCATGGCCCGCAATTTCTTGAGTTTAATGTTTACAGGTGGCGAGAGCACTGTGGTCCAAATTTTGACAACGAATTAAATTACAGATCTTCGGAAGATATAAGTCTGGGTCTGTCGCAATGCCCTATAGAAAATTTCAAATCAGAACTGTATTCCGAAAATGTATTGAATGAAAATCACATTGCTGTTTTCGAAAATGAAATTCAAAGTGAACTAAGTGCGGCTTTTAAGTTTGCATGTGAGAGCCCATCGGGTGATCTAGTGTCAGCTTCTATGAAGGTGTTCTCCGCATGAGTTCGAGGGAGCTGACTTATATTGAGGCCATTAAAGAAGCTTTCGACCTAACCCTTGAGCTAGATTCAAATGTTGTTCTAATTGGAGAGGGTGTTCCAGATCCTAAGGCGATTTTCACCTCCACCAAAGGGCTGCAAGAAAAATACGGGAAACAAAGAGTTTTTGACATGCCTCTATCTGAAAATGGCATGACGGGTATCTGCATAGGGGCTGCTTTGAGTGGGCTTCGCCCGGTTTTAATTCATCAGAGAATAGATTTTTCACTATTAGCTGTAGACCAAATAATTAACAATGCAGCTAAATGGCACTATATGTTTAATGGTCAGGCGAATGTGCCAGTAGTGGTTAGAATGATCGTTGGGCGTGGCTGGGGGCAGGGGCCTCAGCACTCTCAAAGTTTACAAGCACTTTATGCCGCTAACCCTGGGCTTAAAGTTGTCATGCCATCGACAGCATACGATGCAAAAGGAATGATGATTGCGTCTATTGAAGATAATAATCCAGTAATTTTTATTGAGCACCGTTGGCTACATCAAACAAAATCAAACGTTCCGGCTGGCCATTATCGAGTTAATTTAAATAAAGCAAATATTTTTAGAGAAGGCTCTAAAGTAACGATTGCATCATTCTCTTATATGACTATTGAAGCTTTACAGGCTGCAGAAGCATTGGAAGCGTTTTTTAAAGTTGATGTTGAGATTGTGGATATGAGAACGGTGGCCCCACTTGATGTTGAGTTGGTGCTTGATTCAGTGAAAAAGACAGGTCTCTTGATCGTATTGGATACGGCTCATAAAACCGGAAGTTATAGCGCTGAGCTTATTTCACAAATTGTGGAAAAAGGGTTTACTCTTTTAAAATCAGCCCCCGTTAGAATTGCATCCCCAGATCACCCTTGTCCCACTTCTCCGAGCATGTCTAAGGGATATTATCCCTCTGCGCTTACCATTACTGAAGAGATTTTGAAAATGTTAAAGGTAGACTATCAAGACACGACAGCATTCGAAAAACTCAAAATGTCACTCGTAAAGATGAGCCCGGATGATGTGCCAAATGTTGACTTTTTGGGTCCGTTTTAATGATTAAGAGGGGTAGCGAAAGAGATTTCTTCTCAAAACTTCATAAATCAACTACCAGATCTCCATTAGAGAGGATGACTCCTGAAAAGCCCAATAATATGGTTGTGGCTAAGAGGTTTGGTAAAGATTTTTGGGATGGGGATAGGAAATACGGATATGGTGGGTATGTTTACCTGCCGGGTAGATTTAATGCTGTTGCTGAAGAGCTTATTTGTTTGTACGACCTAACAAATGAATCATCCATTCTAGATGTTGGTTGTGGCAAAGGCTTTTTGCTATATGAAATTCAGAAGATTCTGCCAAGAATACGAGTTCATGGATTTGATGTTTCAAGCTACGCTATCGAAAATATACACCCAGGTTTAGTTGGTGATTTTATAGTGCATGATGCTAATCATCCATTTCCATATCAGGACAATGAGTTTGATTTGGTTATCTCTGCCGCAACATTGCATAACTTAAGATTACATGGTCTTAAGAATGCATTAGTTGAGATGCAGCGAGTTGGTGTTCAGGCTTACCTAATGGTTGAAGGTTATAGGGATGAAAAGGAGCTTTTTAACCTTGAATGTTGGGCGTTAACGGCGGAATCTTTTTTTCATTACGATGAATGGTTGTGGCTTTTTGATGAATATGGCTATGACGGAGACTATGAGTTTATCTACTTCTGAGTGGGGCAATGAAAGAACATTTTTTTTTGGAAGAAGAGGCTCTGTTAATAAAAGAGTTTCAAGAAAAAGGCTATGTCAAGGCTAAAGTAAACGACTTTGGTCTGTTGGAATTGCTTCGCGATAGAGTAGTTGAGTTCCTTAAAAGCTATTTAAATATTACACAAGAAAGCTTTGATAATGAGACGTTATTAAATAATTTACATAATCACTTGTCTCAGATTGATCTAAATACGCTGAGAGTTGATTTGATAAATTATATTAATTCCCAAGCTTGGTTGCGGCCAACTTATTACTCTTTAGGTTCTGAGTTAATAAATGCAATCGTTGGTAATGAATTAGCTATGCAGAGAAGGGTAAATATAAGCATCCAAGCTCCAAGTGACTCATCATCTTTATTGGCAATGCATGCTGACACATGGTCTGGAGATTCCCCATATGAGGTGGTTATGTGGCTACCCTTTGTTGACTGTTATAAAACAAAGTCAATGTATATTCTACCAGCGCATAAATTAAAAGACCCGCTGAGTTTTTTTGATGAATCTACCTCTATATCAAGTGACGAACTGTTTAAAGAATATGAAGATGATCTAGTATTTTTAGATGTTAACTATGGTGAGATTTTGGTTTTTAATCAGGCTTTGCCCCATGGAAATATAGTAAACAAAGAAAGTGAATGTAGACTTACTATGAATTGTAGATTTAAGGGTTTGTTTACACCCTATCATGACAAGACTCTTGGTGAATTTTTTGAGCCAATTACCATGAGACCAATTTCTCAGTTAGGAATTGATTACAGCAGATATATCGAAGATGAATAAAACGCTAAGGGGGTATGTTTCATCCTCACGTATTAATAATCAAGTTATTCCCCAAAGAGTACAAAATATCCTCATAAGACAGTACTGTCTTTCTATTGGTGTGGATTATTCTTTGAGTGCTACTGAATATAATCACCCAAACTCGAGTAGAGTTCTGCGATCTTCAATTAACGAATGTTTTGAATCTAATATAAATGGATTGGTTTTTTATTCAATGAGCCAACTTTCGTTAAACCATACGCCATGGGACTTACTATATAAATTGATTATTGAGGGTGATTCAGAACTACATTTTGCAATTGAGACATCCGTTGTAAGAACCAAAGAAGAGTTGGATTCGATTCAACGATTGTTAAGATTGAAAAAAATAGTTCCACATTTTCATGGGGCCGATGTTTACAGGGCAGTTAAGTGAAAAAAACTGTTTTCATTTCCGGACATTTTAATGTGCTTCATCCGGGGCATATTCGACTTTTTAAGTTTGCGCAGGATTTAGGTAACAAGTTGATTGTAGGTGTTGAAACAGACCGTCTGGCAGGTTCTGCAGCCTACATTCCAGAAAACCTGCGACTGGAAGGAGTGAAAAGTAATAGTTACGTTACTGAGGCTTTTTTATTTGATAGGCCAATAGCTGAGGTGATTGCTGAGCTGAGGCCCGATATTGTTGTGAAGGGTAAAGAACATCAAGATCTATTCAATCTTGAACAAGATGTAGTCGCGAAATATGGAGGTGAGCTTCTTTTTGCATCTGGTGATTCAGTGTTTACCTCCTCTGACCTAATTCGAAATGAGATTGATAATATATCCAGTAGGCTTCTAATGCCGGAAGCATATATGGCTCGGCACGGTATTAGCGTGTCCAAACTATTAGGAATCATAGAACGTTTTAAGTCACTTAATGTGGTGGTAATTGGTGATTTGATTATTGATGAATATATTGCCTGTCAGCCTTTAGGGATGTCACAAGAAGATCCTACAATTGTTGTCTCACCCATTGAATCTAAAAAGTTTATTGGAGGTGCTGGAATCGTTGCGGCCCATGCTGCGGGTCTAGGTGCCAAGACTAAGTATGTGGGCATTGCGGGTGAGGATGAAAACCATCAATTCGCTAGACTTCAATTTGAATCTTTAGGGGTTTCTGCTTCGCTAGAATTAGACTCCGGAAGACCGACTACTGTTAAAAAGCGCTATCGTGCACATGGTAAAACGTTATTGCGGGTGAGCCATCTGCATCAAGATGCCATGCCTTTATCTCTACAAAAGAAGTTTCTCAAAAAAGTTTTGGAATTGATGAACGACTGTGATTGTCTAATATTTTCAGATTTCAATTATGGTTGTTTGCCGCAAAATTTGGTTGATCAAATTATCACTCATGGCCAAGAAATGGGTGTTTTGATGTCGGCCGACAGTCAGTCATCCTCCCAAATCGGTGATGTTGCTCGCTTCCGAAACATGGACCTTATAACTCCGACAGAGAGAGAGGCTCGACTGAGCTTAAAGAATCAGGATGATGGATTAGTTGTTCTTGCTGAGAAGCTTAGAGCATCTGCCGAAGCAAAACATGTTATGTTGAAAATGGGAGAAGATGGTCTTCTGGTGCAGACATCATCCCAAAATGGCGATGGAATTTACACAGATCAAGTTCAGGCATTGAATACTGCGCCAAAAGATGTAGCTGGGGCCGGTGATTCGCTCTTAATTACTTCTGCAATGGCTATGGCAACAGGTGCGAATATTTGGGAAATGGGCCTTATTGGTTCAATGGCGGCAGCAGTTCAAGTTGGTCGTGTAGGGAATATTCCTCTGTCTGAAGTTGAGTTGATGGATGCTTTTAAAATATGAGAACTCTGCTGCTTGCCGCAGGTTTGGGGACACGGTTGAGACCGATTACAGATACTATTCCAAAATGTCTCGTTCCCATTGGTGGAAAGCCATTACTGCAGATTTGGTTAGAGAGATTAACTGAAGCTGGGTTCGGTCCATTTTTAATTAATACCCATTACCTAAGTGAGCAGGTAGAAGAATTTATTGAGAAGAGCGCCTTTAGAAATCAAGTTACGTTGGTATACGAGCCTGAGTTGCTCGGTACGGCTGGAACTTTGATAAAGAATGTCGACTTCTTTCAAGGTGAAGATGGCATGGTTTTGCATGCCGATAACTATTGCTTGGCTGATCTAGCGGAATTTCGAGCGGCCCATGAAAATCGGCCGGATGGCTGCGAAATCACAATGATGACATTTGTTACGGATGACCCCAAATTGTGTGGAATCGTCGAATTGAATTCAAAAGGCGTTGTTCAAGGCTTTTATGAGAAGGTAGTTAATCCGCCAGGTTATTTGGCTAATGGAGCGGTATATATTTTTTCAAAAAAT
>Ga0181606_10004239_pt1 | contig 11977 bp, 15 predicted proteins | sample 041ome_10_FD_132994 | JGI IMG/M metagenome (GOLD analysis project Ga0181606, IMG submission 132994) | Coastal salt marsh microbial communities from the Groves Creek Marsh, Skidaway Island, Georgia - 041412US metaG (megahit assembly) | ecosystem: Environmental > Aquatic > Marine > Intertidal... | reverse complement strand
TACATGACGCAGGTTATCTTCTTGTACTTCGATACCTTCTATTTCTTCGTTTGAGTAAGCTGCACCAAGTAATAGTCCTCGTAATGGTGAAAGATAAATATTGAACATAGGTTGTTTTGATTTAAAGGTACAATTTTCGAATGTTATGGGCTACGGCAGCTACTACATCAACCGTTACTGCATTACCGCACATTTTGTATCGTTGGGTGTCTGATATTTCACCCATTGTCTTACCGATAGCTGTCCAATTATCCGGAAATCCTTGTAGTCTTTCGCACTCTATGGGTGTAAGCCTTCTTATACGGCTACCATTGAATAATGAGGAATTGTTATGATGAGGTTCTACAAGACAAGGGGAATCATCGTGAATCGATCGGTTGTGTAAATCCATCATCTTGGGTTGGTCTTGAATAAAACTATTAGGGTTTTTCTCTATGGTTTCATTGACCTTTTTGTAGGTGTAGTTGGTTTCAAGATTTACCAAAATAGGTGTACCACCAGTTTCGCTATGAGTATTGTTAGCATTTAGAGTAGGACTATCACCATCTTTACGTTCTCTATAACCTTCATCGCTACGATAATCACCAATCTTAACTACTGGCTGTCCTGAACCATCTTCTCTAGCCCTTGCGGGTATGGTTGGACAATTACCATCTTGCACTTCTCTAAACCCTTGACCGTCAATATGGGTACGCCAAGTTCCCGGTATTACCGCTTGATTACAATGAGTATCTAGGGTTTGTGCTACACCTTTACCTACTCTACCTCTTCTAGTTTTTGAGGTAGGTACGGATAAGTTTATAGAATCTCCAGTTGTAGCTTCTTCGTACCCTTTACTGGTCGCTGAATTTACTTGTATTACTAGTTTCTGACCATTTCTTTCGGCTTTAGAACCAATATTACAGGTCATTGTGCCTATATTATCATCATCTCTAAACTTACTATTATAGTCATCATACACCTTAATTAACTGATTATCGTAGTTTAATCCTTTGTGATATCCTGCACAGATACAGGCACTTGTTTGCCTTTCTTTTGCCAACGAGTTAAAGAACTCATTGCTTTTTCCGATAGGAAATACTTGCTGTCCACTTCTACCTCCAAGATATCCGACAAGGTAGATTCTCTCTCTATTTTGGGGTAGAAACCACTTTGTATTAAGCAGTTGCCATTCGAGTCTATAACCCCCAATGTTGGTAAAGGCTTGGATAATTGCCCAAAAGTCTGCGCCATCGTTTGAGCTGAATGTTCCTTTAACATTTTCCCAGATAAAAAAACTTGGTCTGCATTCGCTAATGAGTCTAATTGCTTCGCCAATAAGGGAACTTCTGCTTCCCTCAAGACCTTTACGTTTTCCCGCAAGGCTAAAATCCTGGCAAGGACTTCCGAAAGTGATAACATCGATTTTTGGTAATTGTTCTGATCGAACATCTGTAACTGACCCGACATAAGTTGCTGTTTTAAAATTGTTAGAATAAACGTCAATGGCGTATTTGTCTATTTCTGAAAAGTAGGAATTGACTTTAAATCCTGCTCTTTCAAGTCCTAGGTGGAATCCGCCAATCCCACTAAATAAGTCTAATACATTAATCTCCATAGTTTGCTATTTAAAATGGTAAATCATCTAATTCATCTTGACCGACATAATACCCGCCATTCTTAAAGTCGGGTGCTAAATCAAAGCTACCTTGCATTCCGTTTTCTTTACGCTTTACTTTCTGTATATGCACCTCAACCACATCTGAACCTAGTTTTTTGTTTTTCTTTTGGTTGTTACGATACACGGTAATACAATTAAACGCCTTATTAAAAAAGTCTGAACTCCCCGAAATGTCATAAGGTGTTGGAATACGATATTTACCATCAATAGATTCCATCTTTCTAGGGTGTGCTACTAGAAACAAATGCGTATTGGTTTGCTGTACGAATTGAGTCATTTCTGATAGCTTCTTTCCGATATAAGACAAATCCTTTTGTTCTGAATGGTCTAGGGTGTTCCATGGGTCAATAACGCATAGGTTAATACCCTTTTGTAGTACCAGTTCCCGAAATTTGTTTAAAATCGCCTCTAATGATAGATTTTCAAGGTCAATCTTTACAAAGTAGAAATGCTCTTTAATAAAATCCTTGGACTGATTGAGTTGGTCATTATTGCATTCGGTTTGATTTATCTTATTGGCTATTCGCTTTATATGACCTTCGTAAGGAAATGACTCGGGAGCAAACATAGCAACACGGAAATCATACTTTAAAGCCATATTAACGCATATCTGATCTATAATGTCTGACTTACCCGAATTGGGTACACCCGTACAAATTGACCATTCCCCTAGTTGTAGTTTTAGGTATTCATCTGAACTACCCAAGCCCAAAGAATACTGCTCAAAACCATTAGAATTAAAAGACAATACCGAATCCCATATATCCTCAATATTAACCACACCCTCAATAGGGAAGTTTTTAGCCTTTTTAATGATACTTCGTAGGGTTTCTGACCCTTTGGATACCAAAACCTCGTTAGCATCCTTAAAATCGCCAAAATCAACATATTTACATCGGTGTTTGCCTAACCTTCTTGCTAGTTCATTACGAAGCGATAAACCCGCCTCATCATTATCAGTACATAAAACAATAGATTCTTTATCCTCAAAGTACTTAAAGCAGTTATCTAGGTAGTCTAGTCGTTGGTTACCTTTAGATGCGCCATTAGGTACGGATACTACTGCATATAGACCCGCTTCATAAAGCGATAGCGCATCCATCTCCCCCTCTACGATGTAGCAATGGTTCGTTTCTTTGATGTTATCCAAGCCATAAAAGATGAGTTCTGCTCCTGAAACGAGTTTAAAATTCTTTTCAGCATCTCGATACTTTACATTGACTAACTCGCCTTGACGATAGTAGTTAAAATTGATTGCAGCTCGTTCTTCTCTTACTTGTGGGAAGTATTCTCTTGATTCGCCTATTTTCCAGTTGGCAATAGTAGCACTAGAAATACCTCGTATTTGAAAGTACTTTAAGATTTTTTCTGATAGGTTAATTTCAATAGGTGCGGGTTTGAAGTATTCTTTACGCTCCTTTAGCTTCACATTACCCGACCATCCGCAATGATGGCAATTATAAACGCCTTTATCAAGATTAACGGATAGGCACTTGTCTTGTTTGTTTTTTCGTTCGGGTGAACATTTAGGGCAAGTCACCTTTTGTTCTACTCGCCCTGGTTTTACCTCAATTCCGACATTAAGGAAATCTTGTAGTTCTGTCATAGTAGTAGTAGTTAGTCGATATAAAATATTACATAATTAAAAAAGTCGGACAACGAATTTATGGGTTCTAGGTCTTTATTCATAATCTCGTACATACTAGCACGAATTTTAAATTGTGAACCATCTGATCTTGTCTGCATAAAACCTTCTGCACGAAAGGTAGCTTTATCCAGTAGGTCTTTCTTGCTTATTCCGCCACATATCCATAGTGTTCTTGTTCTCTTATTAAGGCTTAAAAACAAAAAGTGTGTTGCACGATAGGTAATCTGACTAGCGATTACATTATTAATAAAATCGGGTCGAGGGTCGGTAGTACGCCCCATAGTCTTTACATCAATAAAACGATTTCTAAAATGCAAGTCAAAACCACCATCAAAGCCGTTAGGTTCTAATGGGGGCATATTAAGTAGCTGTCGAATCATTAGTTCGCCAACAATACCTACTATTTGATTGGTACGATTACCATCTGCATGACCTCGATTACCGAAGTTGTATTTATCTACCAATCTTGTAGCTTCTCGTATTGCAGCTTCAGGAATTTTAAGTGACATCATTTGATATGCTTTTTAAGGTTAGTACCATACTTCTCAAAGAACATATCAAGATATTTAATCCCATCCTTGTTTTTCTTTCGCAGTTTCATAATAGTTAGAAGGTTCTGACTCCAAAAGCTATCATTACGAATATTCTCTATAAGGCGATACAACACTTTAGGTTCTACACCATCCAGTCGATAGATATCGTTTATCTCGTTTATCCAGTTTATTTTTTGTGGTTCGGTGTGTGGTTGGAACTTTTCCGGAAACAAAGAAATTATATGTGGAAAGGCGGTTTTTACTTCTTGAGGTATTTCTTTATTATTAATAACCTTATTACTATTATATCTTTGTGTTCGATTTTGGGCGGCCGATTTTCGAACGCCCATTTTCGGATGCCCATTTTCGGACTCCCATTTTTGAACCCCCAAAACATTCTCGGATATCACATAATCGTAGATATCTTTTTTACCTACTCTATGCTTTATTCGCTCTAAAAATCCGTGTGATTCTAGTTCTTCTATTGCCGATCGGATAGCAGCTCTACCATTTTTAAAATGACCCACCATAAACTCTTGAGTCATATCAATATCTGATTTGTGACTTAATAGCCAACAATAAACACCAGTAGCACTAGCCGAAATACCCTTGTACCGAAAGATGGGTAAAGGCACAACAACATAGTTATCAAACCTTTTCGGTTTAATTATTTTCCCCATTCTCATTTGCCTGTCTGTTTATTCGTTAATGAGTTTCTTGACTCGGTCACAGAACTCCCTAATATCAGAAAAGACATACACAAAATCTTCGTGCGTAATATGCCCATCCTCATAGAGATACCACAACACCTCTAGTAGCAGTTCAAACTCCGGTTCGGACATCTGTCCGATGTAGGAATACTTTACGCCACCATCAAAGGTTGTAGTCCGTGACCAACGAATTTTTTGGTCATCTTCGTTCCAAAAGACACCTCTAATCGCTCTTATCATTAAAATAGCTGTTTATTCGTTGGCAGATGTACTCAAAGTCATTAGACCAAAAGGCATTCCAATCCCTTTTTTGTAATTCCTGTAAGCACTTTAATTGGTTCTCGGTTGGTTTGTTGTATCCCGCTTTTAGTTCTATGGCGAGTCCATTGTATTTACCCCTAGCATCAAATATCATTAGATCGGGCATCCCCGACACACCTCCCAAGGTCTTAAACTTAAACTGCTCAAACTTGGTACGCTTACCCTCATTAGGGATATGCACTACAAAAGCATTGGGATATTGCAGTTTCATAAACTCTAAAACCTGGCGTTGTAAAACATCTTCTTTTGTTAAATATTTATTGAAAGGGTTACCCATATTACTAAATTCAGATAAACAAAGGTATTTTAAATTTAGGTAGTTTTCTTCGGTTTCCTTGTGTACCTCGATATACCCCTTGATTCTATTGATGCCGTGTATGACCGTAGCATGGTTTTTATTAATCACCACACCAATAGTATCATAGGGTAGTTGTAGTAAGTTACGGGATAAGTGAAAGTACATTTGTCGAGCCTCTACATTGAGTCTTTTATGGGTTGGGTGAAGTAAATCAACGCTGTAATACTCTTCACACGCTTGTTTAATTTTAAGTAGGTATGGATTCATTTAAGGGTAAATTTTAATTCCGTATTGGTTTCTATCTAAATCAACTCCAGGGGCAATACCTTCTTCTATGTATCGCTTCCACTTGCTCCAAGCAAAATCTAGCTTATAAAAACCACGCTCTATTTCTCGTTCGTTTAATGAAATGGTGTCCACCATCTGCTCACGATAAGTAGGGTCGCTGTACTGGATGTGGTTCTTTAAAATGACGAAACGGAACTTCTCGATATCATAGCCTAGCACGGTGCAATAGAATGCAGCTTGAAGGTCGTAATGATACCAGTTAATTTCTTTATTAAAGTTTATCAGATCTTTTGTTGATTTAATATCTGCTATAAAACCCTTCTCTTCGTTGATAATGTCGGGGCGAACTCTAACATCAATACCATCGTATTTAGTGTAATGCGACAACTCGTAAATACCCTCGCAAGATTCTCTAGCAGTACGCCCTATTTCATCATCCGCCATAAATTGAGCCTCTAGTTCTCGAATGGTCTGAACATCCTTAAAATCAACGACTATCTTATTACCCGCTTTTTTTAATAGTTGCTCCTTTAACTTTCTGTTTTCTGCCGCCTCTTCAGAAGTAGTAGTTTCAGTTTTTCGTAGGTGACCAATCTCCGGTAGTTCGTAGTACTGCTTTTGGTATTCTGTTCTACCTTCGGTAAATAAAATATGCACTAGGTTTCCAAAGCGAAACGCATCCTTATCCTCGTAGGTTTTGGCGAGATAATCTCTTACTGAACCTTTTAGGTCATAAATCGTTTTTAAGCCACTCGCACTAATGCAACTATGCGAATGATATTCTGAATTGCTATCAAATACTTTCTTCATCGTTCTGATCTTTAAATTCTATTCCGTGAATAGATAGTTCTATTTTTAGTGATACATTCTCATCTTGTAGTTGTCTAATTCTCTTGGCATTATTGTTAATCGCTCCATAGGCAATTTGTAACTCGTTATGACAATTAAGTAGGTTCTCTTGCAATACCTCAACTTGAGCCTTTAGAAATTTAGGGTCATCGTGCTTGGTATCGTCTATAATAACATTTGACATAGTAGTTAAGTTAAAAGGGGCATCATAAATGACACCCCCTTGGTTAGTAATTAAAATGGTAAATCAGAATCATCTTCTTGGTCGTGTTGCATTTTGACCTCTTCTTTTGGCTTGTAGTTGTTTACCTTGATACTAAAGCCTCCGCCACGATTTGCAACGAAAGTAACGGGTAGTTGTTTCTGACCTTTGTACTCGGTAATGTTATCCAACGCTTCGGGTGACTTCAAGAAGTCAATTAACTCACGAGGTGTAATCACCCCATTACCAAGAATCCACTCGGGGCTATTATCCTTTTTAGGAAAGGTTCTAATCCCGTTCACATAAATAGTCGAATTTTCAGACATAATAAAAAAATTAAAAAATTAACGATTAAAATTAGCTTCTACTGCCGTATTCATAGCGGATGGATTTACCATCGTGTCCGCCTAAATAGACAAGTTTTCCATTAGAAAACCTACTTTTCCATTTCCAGTTTCGTAGGTTATAAGTAAACCCTTTTGGGTTGGCGATTTCTTCGGGCTTTAGCTTGATAAAGATCAAAGGATAGTCGTAGAGTTCACGACCAATACCCCAATTAAAACAAGTTCGCTTAAAGGCATCTGAAGCAGCTCCCTTAACGGCTTCTGTATTAGATTCTGTTCCGACATCCATTTTAGATACCCAAGCGTTCTTGGTTTCATCATAGATAGACACTACGCAGTAGTTCTGTCCATTGATAATACGATGTTCCCTTTGCCAATTTACTGCCCCTACTGCCTCATCTAGTCGTTGCATATCAACCCTCGCATTCTTGTAAGGCAAAATGATTGCCCCTTTAGCGGTGATTGACTGAACACGAAACTCAATGTCATCAATAGTAAGCGGTGTGTTTAGTAGTTTCTTCATAGTTCTTAATTAGTAAATAGATTCTTTAGTTGAAAGCCTAGCGATTGCAATACCTCAACATCCCGCAAAGTCATCTTATTAGGTTGCTTTAGTTTACTCTTTAGAGTAGGCATAGTCATCTCTAGCTTGTCAGCGACCTCGTAACGCTTTAGACCTAGTCGCTTTAGGTCATTAATAAATTCCATCTCAAATTCATTCATAGGCACAAAAAAATGCCCCCGAAGGGGCGGTTAGTTATTAATCAATTCCAAGTATCTCGCAACAATACTCGTGCTTATCCCAATCGAGTCCGCTCATCTCATCGTTACGAGCATCCATAGCATCTAAATCCTCATCAAAAAAAGTATCTTCAAATGCCTTTCCCGTTTTACCATCAACGATGTTTCTTGAATCTTCGTCAAGGTGATAGAGAATATTGTTCTCGTGTAAGAAGTCAATGTATTGTTTCGCCTCTTCAATCGTAGTAATAGGCTTGTGTAGAAGTGTGTTTTTCATTATATGCAGTCGTTTAGAAAGTCCTTTTCAAGTAATTCCCCTAGTTCATATCGCTCACATTCTGTTAGCTTAACACCTTCTAGTTTTGGGTATCTCGCATTGCGAATACACTTATAGCTTTTACCTTTAAAACCAATTTGGTATTCGGTATGCCAATCGTGCATTTTCTTTTCTAAAATCTTAAATAGTTGTGTGTTTTTCATCTTGTTATGCTAATGGTAAAAGGTTTCCTTTTTCGTTTACTTGACCTAAAAAGGTTGCGTTCCACATATCGCAAGACTCTCTAGCTTCTTCTTCGTTGAATGCTTCAAAAAGGAATGTTTCTCTACCTTCTCTAGCTTTGAAAGTTAGTTTCTCTTGGCTTTCGATGTCTAATAGATTGCAAATTTCATTGTAAACACTTTGACCACAACTTGAAAGTCGGTCATAATCCCATCCTAAATCAGCAACTAGCTGTTTAATTTTTTCTTGTTTTGACATTGTAGTAGTTTTAATTTGTAATTGTTTAATCGTTCAAAGAAAATACTCTTATTGGTGTTTACAACTACTTCTGAAACAGATAAGGATTTGTTGGTTGTTCGGTAATAGCCACATACGATTCAGCACTATTGTACTGCCACTTGCCTCGCTTCGGTTTACTATCTTTCACATTGCCAAGTCACACCTCTATTTCCCTATCTCGACAAGTCGAGGACTGCATCCTATCGCAGTTTCATCAATTCGGTACTTTAGACAGCCGCTTGGGTGCGCGTCAACTTTTCCACCCCTTCGCCTTCAATTTCTTCCCTTTAAGAGTATTTCAATGAACTTATAGGTCAAATATCGAAATAATTTTTTAATTACAAAAAATATTTTACGAAAAAATGTAAAAAAAACCCCCGAGCCTAATTAAAGACAACGGGGGCAGCAAACAAGGAAAGGGGAACTTATTCGTAGCTTTCCACTACATTGCTTGAAATGTCACTTGTTTGATTTGGGATATGCATTCTTACATTATATACATTAGACTTCACCTTGTAAGTCATCGCATCAATGTAGCAACTTCTTGATTCTGATAAACCACTAAAATTAATTAGCACTTTATTATGTAACCCAACGGGCGTTTTGATTGTGTTATATAAATCACCCTCATATCGTGGCAGATAATCCCGGTAATCATTTAATATGTATTGTGTAATGATTTCTTCTATGGTAATTGCAGATGTATCTGAAGGTCGAACAATATCAGTATTTGCATCCTGGATGTACTCATAAACCCGCCCATCTATTAAATAGGACTGCTCTAGTTCATAGATATTTGAATAATCACCGCTTGTTCTAACTCGCTCTAAAAAACGCTCACCCGCTCCATAAGAATCAAACTTGACAAAGATTCCTAGATTATCTACATAAATCGGATTGCTTGGCGTAGAAGTACCGCCACTAACCGTAATGGTTATACCAGTAAGCGTTGAGGTGACTTCCGGAAGTTCAAAAGATTTAGTCTGCCATTTGTTTATTTCGGCAGCTCCACCTAGATCAAGGGTATTAGTTGTAACTGTACTAGTCCATGTTCCATTAGGTTCATCCCAATACTTACTACCCGCTTGAATCTTTACATCAATCGTATTAGTACCACTATAAGTAGTATAAACACTAAAATCAAATTTGTATGCTTCGGTAGTTATTAGCTGATTCTGACCATCGGATGTAATAATTCCTGAAGCACCTGTAAATCTTATTGCATTACCTCCAGTAAGCGTTTTATCAGAATTAAATACCGCCAATGCATTAATAGTCCAACCTACCTCATTTGTACCATCTCCATTAGACCATTCAAACGAAAAGTTATTTGTTTTATAATCGTAGTTGTTTTCTAACGATTGTGGTATTCTAACCTTTTTTAATGGCGGGTCATATAGTTTTGATAGCTTACGTTTAAATACTTTTAAATCAGATGGGGTATCATATAAAACATCTGAACTAGTTGTAGAACTAAATACACCTCCACTAGTAAATATATCGAAAGAGATAGACTCACTACCCCCAGTAATACTAGCAGAATAAGCTGACTTATTGATAACGTACCACCTTCCATAGCTTTGAAATATTCGTGAATGAGTATAATTTAAAATCTGCTCAAGTACAAACTTGGCATTCTGAACCTTAAACTTTTTAGTCAAGGCGTATGCGGGTTCTGGATTAGTTCCCACGGCATCCCACATCTGATCGTAGATGTTATTACCGCTACTCGATATTCTATGCTCTAATTCATTAGAAGTGTAAATAGAAAGCCCTAAATCAAGGTTTCCTAATATATCAGCGATGTAGTTTATAGGCGGTAAGGCAGTTTCCCTATCATCGCCACTTATATCTTTATAGTATAATGGTGCATCGAAGCTATTAAGCGTTCCTAAACCATCAATAGCGTTAAGTTGTAGATTATAAGGGGTTGATTGTATTACTTCTCTATATCGGTCTGCTACAAGCCATCCTATCCAATACAACTGATAGTTATTCGATGCATCCTTGTAAAACACCTTAACCTGGTATTCTCTTTCATCGGCACTATAAAAATCATCGTAAGTAACATCATCGGTCACCACTAAATTGATGATTGCGGTAGAACCAATAATAGGGGAATAGATATCATCTTGAGCATTCCATTTAATAGTAACCGGTTCTGAACCACCTACCATAGAACTAGCTTGTCCAACATAGCCATCTTTCCATACCTCTATTTTCTTACCGTTTCCCTCATTATCGGAAAACTCAAGCCTATATTTAACCCCGTATGCCATTAAAGTATTCTATTTCGTTCGTTGTTGGCTCTTTCTAAAGCCACTACTAGGTCTTGTCCATCCAATCTAAATTCGCCAGTAACATTTACATTAGTGCCTCCAGTATCGCCTATAAGTGATTTTAATTTATCTAATGGGGCAATTACTTCAGGGTTTGATCTAGCACCCGCATATTCACCCACAAGCCCAAGTGTAGGTGTAGATACAATACCACCATTAGCAAATGCCGCAAAACCATCTCCTTGTATTTTAGTAGATAGTCCTTTAATTAAAGTACCAAGTGCTATTGCTGCAAAACCCGCTGCAGCACCAACTATTGGAATAGCAAATGTTTCTGCTAGTTTTGATGCCGCTATTGCTGCCGTACCCATTTGAATAAGAATATCACCTAAAGCACTAAATATAACTTGACCAAGTGCAGCCATAGCGTTACCACCATTTAATGCCGCAGCAGTCAAAGCACTACCAATACTTTCTGCAACTGAACCAAAATTAATAGACATCTTTTGTCCTTCTTTTTGAATAGTAGCAGATGTTTTTTGAAACTGATCTGATACCGTTGCCATTGTGCCATTAAATGATTCTACATTGGCAGCATTACTAGCTAAAGCATAATTAAGTTGATTATCACTAGCAATTAAAGTATCAACTGCCGCTGCCATTTCATTAGCTTTAGTGATTCCTTCATCTAAATTCGATAGTGGGTCACCCGCTATTGGGGTTGGCATAGTTACCGTGTCATTTCTACCAAAAGGTAATTTTGGCATCGACACTTGCATACCACTTAAATTACCAAATGCACTTTTTAGTTTATCAGTATTATCAATAGCATCTTCAGAAGTACCATTAAAGTAGTCAATTCCCTTATTTAAAAAATGAAAACCAATCATAGCCGCAGCACCCGCAGGTGCTAAAATTGACTGAAGTACACCACGTAATTTTTCACCTTTTGTTGATGTCTTGTCTAGTACCTTACCCATGCCTTCAAAAGCCGAAGTTGCTGCAACTAAAGCAATCAGAATAATGCCCATTTTAGTATTTAACTTGGTAAAGGCATCAGCCAATTCACCAACCGCCCAAATAACTAAAGGAATAGCACCGGCAAGAAGTCCGAATTGAACTATCATTTTCTTTGTTTCGTCGTCTAAATCTTTAAATTCCTTTAGGGCTTCATTAACTTTGGTTATTACTTCAGTAAACATTGGTAGTAATTGCTCACCAAATTCAGCTGCCAATTCCTTTAAACTTTCTTGGAATATCCTCATTTGGTTTGCAGCCCCACCACCGGTTCTTTCAAAATCACCGTGTGCATTAGAGGTAACGCCC